>MDTG01010807.1_pt1 | contig 20409 bp, 24 predicted proteins | sample 811421 | NCBI WGS metagenome assembly MDTG01 (sample SAMN05326645, study PRJNA326480) | marine metagenome | isolation source: seawater | place: Pacific Ocean: South East | collected 2011
GGACGGATTTGAACCGCCGACCTTCAGGTTATGAGCCTGACGAGCTACCAGACTGCTCCACCCCGCGTTAAATTTAAATTCTGTTTTTAAGTTTATTTAGCTTCTTAACTCTTTTAATATTTTCTTGTAAAATTCTTTTTTTCTTTTCAGATGGTTTTTCATAATTATTTTTAAGTTTAATAATTTTAAAAAAACCATCTCTTTGGAGTTTTCTTTTTAAAACTCTCAAAGCTTGTTCAACATTATTATCTTTTACTTCTATTTTAATAAATACCTCCAAAAAATCGATTCAATATCACTTTTAAAAAAATATGTCTATTAATTTTCTTCATTAAATATTATTTACTCTTTGTTGTTTTTCTTTTTCCTTTTTTTCTCTTTTTATACGTCTTTCTGCTTTTTCTATAGCTTCAATTAAATCTTTTTGAGAAAAAAGATTTAGAGCAACAGGATCTTTTGGATTCAGATTATTATAATTCCAATAACTTTTGTTTCTAATTGATGTTACAGTATTTTTTGTAATTCCAACCAATCTTGCTATTTGAGAATCTTTAAGAATATTGTGACTTTTAATTAACCATAATGCAGAGTCTGGTTTATCTTGTCTTTTAGATAATGGTACATATTTTTTTATTTTCTGTTCGTTATTAGAAATTTCAATATCAGTGTTTTTTATTTGTAGTGGTCTATTCTCATCTTTAGAGGAAAGCTCAATTTCATTTCTAGAAAGTTGACCTGAAATTATAGGATTGTATGCCTTAATTCCTTTTGCAACTTCTCCATCCGCTATTCCTTGAATCTCAACTTCATGCATGTTACAAAAATTTGCAATCTGTTTAAATGTCAGCGTAGTATTTTCAACTAGCCAAACGGCAGTTGCCATTGGCATTAATGGGGTATTAGACATTAACTTTTCTTCTCTGATTTAAAATTTTGGAACTTTTTATTGAATTTACTTATTCTCCCTTTATCCATTAATTTCTGTTTTCCACCAGTCCAAGCAGAATGAGATTTAGGATCTATTTCTAACTTTAAAATCTCTCCCTCCTTGCCCCAAGTTGATTTAGTTTCAAACTGACTGCCGTCTGTCATTTCGACTTTAATTTGATGATAATCTGGGTGAATATTTTTTTTCATGTCGTGATTTATAACAAAACAAATTTTTAAAACAATTAAAAGTTGTCAAGTTTTTCTAACAGTTTTGAAGTAATATTGGTACTTGAGGCGATAATCTTAATGTTTTTATGGATTGAAAGATCAATATCATTAAGTGCTCCTCCTGCTTCTTTAATTAAGATAATTCCAGCAGCGATATCCCACAAATTCAAATTTTTTTGAAAGAAACCATCATATCGACCTGATGCAACATAGGCCATATCAAGTGCTGCACATCCAGATTTTCTATAAGGTAAATCTGGTTCATTATTAATTTTTCCTCCAGTTACGAACAAGCAATTATTAATTTCATTTTTTTTTGAAACTCTTATTCTGTGATTGTTAAAATAGGATCCATTATCTTTTTCAGCAAAAAACATCTCATTTTTTATTGGATCAAATATTATTCCTGAAATTATTTCTTCTTTTGATTTTAGCGCAATTGATATTGCAAAATGTGGTATTCCATGTAGAAAGTTAATGGTTCCATCAATGGGATCTATAATCCAGGTATTGTTCCTATCTTTATTATTTTCAACTCCATTCTCTTCACTTATAATTGAATAGTGAGGCTTCGCTTTTTTTAGTTCGTCGATAATTACTTTTTCAACTCTTAAATCAGAATTTGTTACAAAATCATTAGGCCCTTTTTTGGAAACTTGTAATTTTTCAATTTCACCAAAATCTCTTATAAGTATTTTTGAAGCTTTTTCTGTAGCTTTAATCATTATATTTAAATTGGCAGAAATTGATCTCATAAACTTAAATTTTTTTTATGTATTCGAGATTTCTAGTATCAACAATTATTTCATCACCAACTTCGATGAAAGGAGGGACTTGTATATTCAAACCATTACTTAATACCGCCGGTTTATATGAAGATGAAACTGTTTGACCTTTTAGTGCTGCATCAGTTGTATCAATTTTACAAGTTACTTGATTAGGTAAATCAATCGATAAAGGTGCATCATTATAAAAATTGATTGAAACTTTTAAGTTTTCTGTAAGCAGTTTGCCTTTTTCACCAATTATATCTTTTTTTATTTCTGTTTGCTCAAAAGATTTAGGATCCATGAAAAAATAATTACTTTCATCTTCATATAAGAAATTATAATTTCTTTCATCTAATGATGCTTTTTCAACTGTTTCACTCGATCTAAATCTTTCATTCAATTTAGTGTTTTTATTCAAATTCTTCATTTCTACTTGTGCAAATGCACCACCTTTGCCTGGTTTTACATGCTGAGTTTTAAGAACTTGCCATAAATCGTTTTTATGTTCTAGCAACATTCCAACTCTTATTTCGCCAGCGTTTATTTTCATTTCAAATTTTTAATCGCTTCTATTGGTTTTAATTTTTTATTATTCCAAATGTAGCCTGAAATAGCTAAAAAGTTAGCTTTATTCAATAGTAGTTTTTTATAATTATTAGAATTAATACCACCTATTGCAACTATAGGAGTTTTTGTCATCTTTCTCACTTTTTTTAGTAAGTTAATTGAGGCTTTAAATTTTACTTTTTTAGTTTTTGAAATATTGAATGCTCCTATAGCTAAGTAACTAGCTTTATTTTCTATAGCTTTTTTTGCTAATTTAATTGAGTTATGACAAGTAATTCCAATAATTTTGTTTCCAATAAATTTTCTTGCTTCCAAGATACTCATATCTTTTTGACCCAAGTGACAGCCATCAGTATTTAATTTTTTTGAGAGAAAAACATCATCATTTACTAAAAATTTAACATTGAATTTTCCACAAATTTTTTTGATTTTTTTTCCAATTATAAATTTTTTTTTGAAATTATCTTTTTTTAATCTTAATTGAAAAAAGCTAACTTTTTTAGAACTAAGAACCTCGTGCAAGTCATTATAGAAAGCACTGTTAATTTTTGATGGAGAAATTAGGTAAATGAATTTTTTACTATTATACCTCAAGATCTTTAGACCATTTGCTTTGAGCTGCTAGTGTATTCATTTTTGCTCGATGATTAAAAACTTTCTGAGTACCTTTAATGTCTTGGATGTTTTTTGACCAAAATTTTAAAGCACTTTGTTGAAGGGCTCGCCCATAAGAAAAACTCATTATAAAATTAGTATCATTGTATTTATTTATTAGGTTTAAATTTTCTGTTGCTTCAATTTCAGATTGACCACCAGATAAAAAAGCGATTCCAGGAACCTCTGTAGGAACAGAATTTCTCAAACATTTGAGCGTCAATTTAGCAACTTCTTCATTTGAAATTGTATTTTTAGATTTATTACCAGCTAAGATCATATTGGGTTTTAGAATAATTCCTTTTAAATCAACTTTGTGTAAAATTAATTCATCAAAACATCTTTTTATTACTTCTGAGGTTTTTTCATAACATTCATTTGCAGAATGCTCACCATCCATTAAAACTTCAGGCTCAACTATTGGAACCATTTTACATTCTTGAACCAGCGCTGCATATCTTGCTAATGAATGAGCATTAGATTGTATTGATAGTTTGCTTGGAAAATTTTTTGTGATTGTATAAACTCCACGCCATTTAGTAAATTTGGCCCCTAATTTGTGGTATTCTTTAAGTCTTTCTCTTAATCCATCTAAACCTTCTGTAATTTTTTCATCTGGGGATCCAGCTAAAACTTTTGCACCAGTATCAACTTTAATTCCTGGTGCACTACCCATTTTAGTAATCAATTCTGGTATTTTTATTTTTTTTGAAGTTTCTTGTTTAATTGTTTCATCGTACAATATTACTCCTCCAATGCATTCAAACATACTCGATGCGCTAAATAGCGTTTCTCTAAATAACAACCTGTTCTCTGGAGTCGAAGGAACATTTACATCATTTAATCTTTTGGTCATTGTTACTGTACTTTCATCAGCAGCTAAAATTCCTTTACCATTCTCAAGAATTTTTAATACTATGTTGTGTAATTCAGACATTTTGATTAAGGGCTTTTATACCAGGAAGTTCTCTTCCTTCAAGATATTCTAAAAATGCTCCACCAGCAGTTGAAACAAAGTTAAATTCTTGAATAACATCTAATTGATTTATTGAAGCTATTGTATCACCTCCACCTATTACAGAGTAAATTGTATTTTCTCTATTTTTTTTAACAATTGCTTTTGCAATTTCGTGACTTCCATTCGCAAAATTTGGATTCTCAAAATAACCTGCGGGACCATTCCATAAAACTGTTTTACTCGTTTTAACGATATCTTTTACTTTTTTAACTGTTTTTGGTCCAATATCTAAAATTAAGTCATTGTCCTCAATATCATCTAATTCTTTAACTTTTGAGTTATCATTCATACTTTTTCCAACTAAAACATCATCTGGAAAGATAATTTCACAGGGATGATTCTTCGAAGTTTCAAAAATTTCTTTTATAGCTGGGTCACAATTTACTTCTTTAATTGATTTCCCGATATTATGTCCCATATAATTTATGATGTTATTAGCCATTCCTCCAACAATAACAATATTATTAAATTTTGGGATTAAATTTTTAATGATACCGATTTTTGTCAAAATTTTTGATCCTCCGATAATACAAGTGATAGGTTTTTTAATTTCTGTTGTAACTTTTTTTAATGCGTTTATTTCGGTTTCTAATTGCAAACCAGCATATGATGGTAGAAATTCTGTGATTTTGCTCACAGATGCGTGTGATCTATGAGAACAAGAAAATGCATCATTTACATATAAATCAGCAAGACTAGCTAAATGTTTTGCGAATGACGCATCGTTTTTTTCCTCTTCTTTATAGAATCTTATATTTTCTAAAAAGATAATTTCATTTTGATGAGTTTTAAATAAATCTTTTTTTTTAAGTTTAAAAATATTGTCATTCAATAGCTTAATCTTTTTTTTTAGCTTTTTTTCTAAATTCTCACAAATTGGTTTTAGTGAGAGTATATTACTTACCTCACCTTTTGGTCTCCCAACATGAGAAATAATTATAATTTTCGATTTTCTCTCAATTAAAAATTTTATAATAGGAACAATCTTATTAATTCTAGTTTCATCAGTGATAAGTCCGCTTTTTAGAGGAACATTTAAATCGAGTCTTAGCAAAACTTTTTTTTGACTGAGATTTTTTAGGTCTTTTATATTATTCATCAAGAACTTTTGTAAATGTATTCTGCTATGTCACACATCCTGTTTGAAAAACCCCATTCGTTATCGTACCAAGCTGAAATTTTGCCCATATTTTTTCCAATTACCTTGGTTAAATCAGAATCAATTATTGATGAAGCTGGATTATGATTAAAGTCTATAGATACAAGTCTTTCTTTAGTAACTTCAATAATCTTATTTTTTTTGCTAAAATTATGAAACGCTAAATTAATTTTTTCGACAGTCAAATCTTTTTTAGTGCAAAAAACAAACTCAATTATGGAAACATTTGGCGTAGGAACTCTTAATGCAATACCCTCTAATTTTCCTTTTAAGGATGGAATAATTTCACCAATTGCTTTAGACGCACCAGTTGTGGTGGGTATTATTGATTGGCTTGCAGATCGAGCTCTTCTAGGATCTTTATGAGAATTATCTAAAATTCTTTGATCAGTTGTAAATGCGTGGATAGTTGTCATAAAACCTTTTTCTATTTCAAAATTTTCATTCAAAACATGAACTACTGGGGCAAGACAATTTGTTGTACATGATGCAGCAGAAATTATTTTGTCGTTTTTTTTCAGTTCTGACTCATTTACTCCATATACAATAGTTTTATCTGCATTTTTGCAAGGAGCTGAAACAATAACATTTTTTGCTCCATTATTTAGATGAGGTTCTAATTCATCTTTTGAATTAAATTTACCCGTGCATTCAAAAACATAATCTACATCAAATTTTTTCCAATCAATTTTACTTAAATCTGTTTCTTGACTAAATGTTATTTTATTTTTGTTTATGATTAGATGTTTGTTATCAAAACTTATATCTGCATTGAATTTTCCGTGGACAGAGTCATATTTTAATAAATTTGAGCAAGTTTCAGAATCTGTTCTATTATTTATATGTTTAATTACAATATTTTTATTACCGTTCTCTACTATAGATCGAATAATCATTCTTCCGATTCTTCCCATCCCATTTATCCCAATTTTTATTTTCATAATTTTTCTTTGATCTTCTGTACTATGTTATCTGCATCCAATCCAAAATGATTATAAATTTTTTTATATGGTGCACTTTTTCCAAAGTCGTTTATTCCAAAATTTAATCCTCCTGTACCAGTATATTTTTTCCAATAATTTGTTTCAGAGGCCTCTATTGAAACCACCAAGTTGGTTTCTGATAAAATTTTTTTTTTGTATTCTTTATTTTGTTGATCAAATAATTCCTGACAAGGCATTGATATTATTTTGGAATAGATACCATCTGTGGCCAATTTATGACCTACGTCACTGGCCAAACTAGTTTCAGATCCACTTGCTAAAATTGTTACATTTATACTCTGTCCAGTTCTTAAAATTTCATAAGCACCTGCAGAAGATTGATTTTTTGATGAATTTTTAAGCCTTAGTGGATTAATTCCTTGTCTAGTTAGAGCTATTACACTTGGAGTATTTTTACTTTTCACCGCTAATTGCCAGCACTCAAAAGTTTCAATCGTATCTGCTGGTCTAAAAACATTTAAATTTGGAATAGATCTTAAACTTGTCAATTGCTCGATCGGTTGATGAGTTGGACCATCTTCACCTAAGCCAATGGAGTCATGAGTAAAAACGTAAACTACTCTTTGTTTCATCATTGCTGCTAATCTTATTGACGGCTTGCAATAATCACTGAATATTAAAAATGTACCTCCGTATGGTATTAAATTACTATGTAGTGCAATGCCATTCATTATTCCACACATCGCATGCTCTCTAACTCCATAGTGAATGTAGTTTCCAGAAAAATCATTAGGTTTTATAATTCTATGATTTTTAGTTTTTGTATTATTTGACCCTGCTAGATCAGCCGAACCGCCAATTACATTTGGGAGTTTTGTCAAAATATTTAAGAACATCTCAGATGATTTCCTTGTAGCAATAGGTTTTGGGTTTTTTAAATAATCGTTTGTTATTTTTTTAATCAAATTTTTTATTGAGCTTAAATCCTTAAAATTAGACAAAGCTTTATTATATTTCATTTCATGCTTTTTTGCTTTTTGTGAAGATTTTTCTCCAATTTTTTTCCACTCATTTAACAGTTCACTAGGTATATTGAAAGGTTCATAAATCCATTTAAGTTTTTTTCTAACTAGGTTGACTTCATTCTCCCCTAAAGGACTTCCATGAGACGAAGCTTTACCACTTTTGTTTGGTGATCCATAACCTATTTTTGTTTTACAAGAAATTGCAATTGGTTTGGCGGATTTTTGAGCTTTCTTTAATGCCCTTGAAATTTCTTTATAATTATGACCATTAACTTTTAAATAATTCCAACCGTAACTCTTAAATCTTTTTTCATGATTATCAGAAACTGCTAAACTTGTAGGGCCATCTATAGATATAGAGTTATCATCAAATAGAAGAATAAGATTTTTTAATTTCAAATGGCCAGCCAAACTTAGAGTTTCATGGCTTATTCCCTCCATTAAGCATCCATCGCCAGCTAATACATATGTTTTGTGATTTATTATTTTTTTTCCAAATTTTTTTTTTAAAATTTCTTCTGATATTGCAAAACCAACTGCATTTGATATTCCTTGTCCTAGTGGACCAGTAGTTGTCTCTATCCCAGTGTTGGGGTGATATTCTGGGTGACCAGCACAAATAGAATCTAACTGTCTAAAATTCTTAATGTCATTTAAGGATACACTTTTGTAACCAGTTAAATAAAGGAGACTGTAAAGCAACATAGATCCATGACCTGCAGATAAAATAAAACGGTCTCTATTAATCCAACTGGGATTTTTCGGATTAAAATTTAAAAAATCCTTGAATAAAACTGTTGCTACATCTGCCATTCCCATGGGCATCCCTGGGTGTCCAGAATTAGCTTTTTGAACAGCATCAATTGACAAAAATCTAATGCAATTGGCCAAATCTCTATATTGTTTGCTCAAAAATTATCCTGTCTAGACTAAGAAGATTCTATTTAATAATATAAACACATATATATATGAATTCTGTGATCGAAAAAGAAAAAAAATTAATTTTAGCACTAACTAAATTAAAAAATTTGAATTTTAAAAATTCTAATATAAAAAAAAACATAGAAAATTTAGATGATCAGAAAAATCAATTAAAAATTGAAAAACAGGAATTAGAGGAAAAATACAAAAGATTACTTAGTGACTATAATAATTTAAGCAATAAACTCAGTGAAATTCAAAACCAAGAAAAAAATGAGATTAAAAAGCAAGAGCAATTTTCTAAGAAAATTGATGAATTAAATCAAGAAACAGATAATTTATTGAATGAATTTGATAAATGGCAAACGTAAGTATTAAATTTAACGGAAAAGAGTTTTTGCTGTCATGTGATGATGGTCAAGAGGAACATCTTGAGGAATTATTAATTCAGATTAATCAAAAATTTAATAAATTAAAAAATGATCTGGGAAATCTAGGTGAAAACAAGCTTTTATTAATAACGGCAGTAAAAGTAATGGATGAATATCATGAAACTAAAAAAAAGGTTGAACAAAAAAAAAATGAATTAAAAAATCTTTCAAATAAATTTAAAGAATTGAAATCATTAATTTATGAATATAGAGATAAAAAAGAAGAGGAGATAGAACAAATAAATAAAAACCATAATCAACTTAAAAACGAAATTGAACAAAATCAAAAAAATTACGAAAAATTAATAGATGAAGCTGCTAATGAAATTTCAAATTTTGTTGAAAAAGCAAGTCTAGAGAATTTGACCAAATAAATTCCTGTGAATAAATCAGAAATTAGAAAAAAAATATTAAAAATTAGAAAAATTAATCACAGCAAAAATCAAAAGATTAATTTTAAATCTTTGAAGAAAATTTTGAGAAAATCAAAAATAGTTGGAAAAGTTATTGGAGGATATTATCCTTATAATTTTGAAGTCGATGCTAAAGAAATTTTAAAAAAACTTGAAAAATTAAATTATAATTTGTCATTGCCAAAGATTAGAAAAAATTATCAAATGGATTTTTTTCAATGGTCAACAAAAGATCCTTTACAAATAAACAGTTATGGAATACCTGAACCTGTTTCGGATATTGTTAAATTTCCTGACTTTCTATTGGTTCCTTTGGTCGCTTTTGATGAAAATCGTAATAGAATTGGTTATGGTGGTGGGTTTTACGATAGATATATAAAAAAATTAAAAAAAAGAAAAAAAATTTTAACGATAGGACTAGCGTATTCTTTTCAAAAAGTGAAAAAAATACCGATCACAAAACATGATATTCAATTGGATTTTATAGTTACAAATGCCACAAGGGACAAAAATTAATGAAAATATTGTTTTTAGGTGATGTAGTTGGAAATTCTGGTTGTTCCAAAATAATGAATAATCTTCTTGATCAAATTAAACTAAACAAAATTGATTTTGTTATTGTTAATGGAGAAAACGCTGCAGAAGCTGGAGTTGGTTTAACAAAAGATATATGTGAAGACTTTTTTAAATGTGGGGTGAATGTAATTACAACTGGAAATCATGTTTGGGATCAGAAAGAAATAATGGGTTATATTGAAAAAGAAAATAGATTGTTGAGGCCAAAAAATTTAATTGAACCTGCGCCTGGATCAGGATTCGAAATTTTTGAAACTAAAAATAATATTAAAATTGGTGTCCTTAATTTAATGGGAAATGTTTTTATGAAGAAATGTGATGATGTTTTTGAAATTTCAAAAAAATTTTTAGAAAAGTTCAAATTAAAAGAGGACTATGATTTTTTAATTGTTGATTTCCATGGAGAAATTACCAGTGAAAAAAATGCTATTGGTCATTTTTTTGATGGTAAAGCCACTTTAGTAATTGGGACTCATACCCATATTCCTACGAATGATGCAAGATTATTAAAAAACGGAACCGCTTTTCAAACTGATGCTGGAATGTGTGGTGACTATGACTCAGTCATAGGTATGAATAAATATAATTCGTTAAACAGATTTATGAAGAAAGACTCTGTTAAACATTTTCCAGCAAATGGTAATGCTACTTTAAGTGGTGCGATAGTTGATGGTGACTTAAAAACTGGACTAGCTTCAAAAATAAAAAGTTACATATATGGAGATTTAATAAATAAGTAATTAAATTTTATGGCAGGTCATTCACATTGGGCAGGTATAAAACATAAAAAAGGTAAAGCTGACAAACAAAGATCTAAAATTTTCTCGAAATTGTCTAAAGAAATTACTGTAGCTGCAAAGCTTGGAGATAAAGATCCAAGTATGAACCCAAGATTAAGATCAGCAATTCAAGCAGCTAGATCAGCTAATATGCCTAAAGACAACATTGAGAGGGCAATTGATAAATCTTCATTAAATGCAGAACTAAATTTCGAAAGTTTACGATATGAGGGATTTGGACCAGAGAAAATTGCAGTTATAATTGAGACTCTCACAGACAATAAAAATAGAACCGCATCAAACATAAGAACTATCTTTCAAAAAGCGGGTGGCAGCCTTGGAACTCTAGGTTCTGCTTCACATAATTTTAGTCAACTTGGAGTAATTAAAATAGATAAAAAAGAGATTTCTGATGAACGTATTTTTGAATTAGCAATTGAAGCTGGCGCAAATGAATGTAAATCAAATTCTGACTTTCATGAAATTCAATGTTCAATCAATGATATTTACAACGTAAAAAAAGAATTAGAGAGAGAAATTATTAACTTTATATCCACAGAAATCGAGTGGATACCGTTGAATACGATTAGGCTTTCCAAAGAAAAAAATGAGAATTTAATTAATTTTTTTATGTCACTAGAGGAAGATGATGATGTACAAAATGTTTATTCAAACGTAGAATTTACGCACTAGATTATGTTAATAATTGGAATAGACCCCGGTATTTCTGGCTCGATTTGTTTTTTTGAGAATGGGAAAGTTATTGACGTAATCGAAATGCCAACAATGACAGAGGGAAAAAAAAATAAAAGACAAGTTAATGGTTCTCAAATTTTCAATGAAATTTCAAAAAGAATTAGTAAATTTGAAAATCACCAAGTCAGAGTAGTAATTGAACAAGTTTCAGCAATGCCCGGTCAAGGTGTTACAAGCATGTTTAATTTTGGACAATCATTTGGAATTCTAAAAGGGATTTGCTCTTCAATGCAATTACCGATGTATTTCGTAAGACCAGCTAAATGGAAAAAATATTTTAATTTAATAAACTCGCAGAAAGATGCCAGTAGAACCAAAGCTATAGAGATATTTCCTTATTTTTCACAACAATTATCAAAAAAAAAGGACTCAAATAAAGCTGATGCTATTTTAATTTCAAGTTTTTATTATGAAACCTTCAAAAATGATGATTAATTGTTTAGATTTAAAGACAAAATCATGACACATTTAAGTGTGAGAAGATCTCATGGAAGCTGATATTTCTACCCAAGCAGTTGGTTTAGCATCTAGCGCTGACTTTTCTTTAATGAATTTATTTATAAGAGCAGATATTATTGTGAAATCTGTAATTGTTCTTTTAATTGTTTGTTCAATTTACTCTTGGGCTGTAATTATTGAAAAATTTAGGTTATTCAAAAAAATAAATCAATCTTCTGAAGAATTTGAAAAAAAATTTTGGAATTCTAAGTCTGCAGAGTCAATGTATAATAGTTTGCCAGCAAACCCTGAGGATCCAATGGCTTTAGTTTTTAAAGATGCCATGCAGAATTTGCTTAAACGAAAATCAAAAACAGATTTAAATGCTAGGATGACAACTATGCTAGAAACTGGAATTGAAAAACAAATGTCAAAAATTAGTAAAGGTTTTACGTTTTTGGCAACTGTAGGTTCCACAGCGCCTTTTATTGGATTATTTGGAACAGTTTGGGGTATTATGAACTCATTTCAATCTATTGCAATTTCAAGAAACACAAGTTTAGCAATTGTCGCTCCCGGTATAGCAGAAGCTCTTTTTGCAACTGCTCTTGGTTTGTTAGCTGCTATACCCGCAGTTATCGCATATAATAAGTTTAATTACGACTCAATAAAATATTCTCAAAAATTAGAAAATTTTTCTAAAAGATTTTTAACAATAATTTAAAATGGCTTTTAAATTTAACCGTTCAACAAAAGAGCCAATGAGTGAAATAAATGTTACACCTTTTGTGGACGTAATGTTAGTACTTTTAATTATTTTTATGGTCACTGCTCCTTTATTAACTGTTGGGGTCCAAGTTGATTTACCCGAGAGTTCTGCCGACTCTCTCCCGGAGGAAACAGAACCTCTCACTTTGACCATAAACTCAAAAGGTGAGATTTTTATTCAAGAGTCAAAAGTAGAATATGAAAAAATTATTGCAAAAGTTTTAGCTGTTTCAAAAAATAGGACTGACACAAGAATTTATGTAAGAGGTGATAAAACTATTAATTATGGAAGAGTACTTGAAATTATGGGGCTATTATCTGGGTCTGGTTTTACTAAAGTAGCACTTATCTCAGAACCATATAAAGAAAGGTAATTTAAATTGAGTAGAAGTATACTTATATCTTCTGTTTTCCATTTAATCTTAATTTTGATCACAGCTATGAGTTTACCTATTTTAGCAAAAAAACCTATTAATTTACCCCCGATTGTGTCAGTTGAGTTAATACAAATTACTGATAAAACAAACATTCCTTTCGCACCAAAAGCAAAAAAAATAATAGAAAAAATCAAAGAAAAGGAAGAAAAGCTGGTTTCTAAACAAGCACCCCCTAAAAAGGTAAAAAAAATCAAACCAGACACAATTCCTATGCCAGACAAGAATATCGATAAGATTAAAAAAGTTGAAAAAGATAAGCAAAATCCTGAAAAAATTGATAATGAAGTAAAGCAAGTATCAGAATTTGAAAAGAAAGAATTATTTGATCCAAACAGTATAGCAGCACTTATTGATAAGTCTAAGGTTGAAAGTGCGGAAACTTTGAAAAAGACAGATAAAATTACACAAGACCAGGATAAAAGTATCGTAGACACAGGTTTAAGTCTAAGCGAGGAAGATGCACTTAAAGCTCAGATTTTTGGATGTTGGAGTATACCGCTGGGATTACCATATAACGAAGATTTACTAGTTAGAATTAAATTAGAATTAAAACCCGATGGAAGTGTTATAAGTTCTGAGATTTTAGATCATGCTAGAATGAATAAGCCCGGACAAGGCTTTTATAAGGTTTTAGCTGAAAGTGCTCTTAGAGCAATAAAGCTCTGCCAACCTTTGAGGGTCCCATCGACTGGTTATGAAAGATGGAAAGATTTACAATTAAATTTTGATGCAAGAGAAATGTTAGAAGGTTAAGATAAATTATGACTAAAAAAATAATATTTCTTATCTTCATTTTATTCCCCTTCAACACTTATGGTATAATTAAAGTGGATATTACAAGAGGAAATCTTGATCCTCTACCTTTAGCGGTTTCACCTTTAGCAATAGATAATGACTCGAAAAATGAATTTGAAAAAATTTTGAATAAGAAAGATATTGGATCTGAAATATCGATAATCGTGGAAAAAAATCTCAGAACTTCAGGATTGTTTAATCCTTTGGATAAAGAAGCTTTTCTTCAAAAACCTGATATTGCAAATTTAAAGCCAAGATTCGAGGATTGGAAATTAATTAAGGCTCAAGCATTAATTACAGGCAAGGTTAATTATATTGATGAAAAATTAAGAGTTGAATTTAGATTATGGGATATTCTTGCAGGAAGGGAGATGATGGCATTGGCATTTACAACAGTTCCAACAAACTGGAGAAGAGTTGGTCATATAATTTCAGACAAAGTATATGAGAGATTAACTGGAGAAAAAGGTTATTTCGATACCAGAATAATTTATGTAGCTGAAGAGGGACCAAAAACACAAAGAGTAAAAAAATTGGCAATTATGGATCAAGATGGTTTTAATAATAAATTTTTAACTCTTGGAAATGAGTTAGTTCTAACTCCACGATTTAATAAAACAAGTCAAATGGTAACTTATCTTTCTTATTTTAGAAATCTACCTAGGGTTTATTTGCTTGATATAGAAACTGGCACTCAAGAGGTAGTAGGTGATTTTCCAGGAATGACTTTTGCTCCAAGATTTTCCCCTGATGGAAAAAAAATTATTATGAGTTTTGCTAAAGATGGAAACTCTGATATTTATACTATGGACTTAGAAAATAGAGTTGTTGATCGTATCACAAATCATCCTTCAATTGATACTTCTCCCTCGTATTCTCCTGACGGTAAATTTATCTCATTCAACTCAGATAGAAGCGGTTATCAACAGATATATGTAATGGAAAGTAGTGGAAAAAACGTAAAAAGAATTTCGTTTGGAAAGGGACTTTATGGTACTCCTGTTTGGTCTCCAAGAGGAGATTTAATTGCTTTTACAAAATTACATAAAGGGAAATTTTATATTGGCGTTATGAGAACTGATGGATCGGGAGAGAGATTACTTACAGAAAATTTTTATCAGGAGGCACCATCTTGGTCGCCTAATGGTAGAGTTTTAATTTTTTATCGAGAAACAAAAACAGATGATGAGGGAAAGGGTTTCTCTGCAAAATTATGGTCTATAGACCTTACAGGCTATAATGAGCGAGAAGTTAAGACGCCAACAGATGCTTCTGACCCATCTTGGTCATCTTTATTAAGTAATTAGATAAATTAAATTGAGTAATTAGCTAAATTAGCTTGATTTTTGGACTTGAAACATCTATCTAATTGTGGAAGATTAAATTTAAGATAATTGATCAAGGAGTTTTATGAAATTTAACAAAATTTTAAAAAATGCACTTTTAATGATCGTCGCTTGTTTAGCGCTTTCTGCTTGTGCAACTAAAAAAGCAGGAACAGGCCAAATGCAAGGAGACGTTTACACTGGTACTGAAACAATAGAATACTTAGCTTCAGGAGTTCCTGATAGAGTGTTTTTTGCCACAAACGAATCAGTTTTAACTACGGCGTCTAGGGAAACTTTAAGAAAACAAGCTGCATGGTTAAGAAAAAATTCAAAAATAAATGTTGTTTTAGAGGGCCATGCTGATGAAAGGGGCACTAGAGAGTATAACTTAGCTTTAGGTGAACGAAGAGCTAACGCTGCTAAAGATTACCTTATGACGTATGGTGTTTCTTCAGATAGAATTTCAGTTTTGAGTTATGGTAAAGAGAGACCGGTGGATTCAGGATCTAACCCGTTATCTTGGTCAAAAAACAGAAGATCAGTTACAGTAAAAGCTAACTAATAAAATTTAGATTTAAAGGACCCCTTGCCTAATTCTTAGGGGTCTTTTTTTTGCCATCATTATCTTTTCTATTTATTATTAATGCATTATAAAAAAAAAAACTCATTTTTAAGTTTATTAGGGATTCTAAGTTTATTTATAAGTTTTAACGTAAAGGCAGATAATCATGATGTTTACGAGGTTCTAAGTTTAATCCAAAAAGACTTAAAAACTTTGGAAAAAGCTGTCTACTTACAATCAAACAATTCTTTAAATAATAGCTTTGATAATTCGATGAATTCTGAATTTAATTCAGAAGACGTTTTAACAAGACATTTGCTTAAACTTTCTGAAATAGAAAATCAATTTCAAGAACTGACTAATAAATTTGAAGAGATAAATTTTAAATTAGATAAGTTATCAAATAGATTATCTAAAGTACAAGCTGATAACCAAATTAGATTTCAAGATTTAGAAAAATCAACATCAGAAAATGAATCAAAAATCAAAGTTTCCAAAAAATCCGACAATGAACAATTACCTGGAAGCTCTCAACCTCAAGATTTAGGCACAATATCTTACAAAGATACTGCTACAGAAGAAGATACTCAAAAAATAGAGTCTGTTGAAACAACTGCATCAATTGTAACTGAAACATTTCAAGCAGAGGAAAAAATTTTGCCTGAAGCATCGATAGAAAAGCAATATTCCTTTGCAACTAGCTTTTTAAAAAACGGTGATTATACGACCGCTGAAAGGGCATTAAGAGAATTTGTTTTAACAAATCCAAAGCACGAGTTGGCTGGAAACGCTCAATATTGGTATGCAGAAACATTTAGAATTAGACAACTTTATACAGATGCTGCCTCTGCGTATTTAGAGGGTTATCAAAAATATCCCAAAGGAGAAAAAGCACCTATAAATTTATTAAAGCTTGGTGTATCAATGGTTCAGATCGGAGAAAAAGATCAAGGTTGTAAAATGATTAATGGTGTTGAAAATCAATATCCAAACGCAACCCAATCTGTAATTCAAAAAGCCAAATATGAATCTCAAAAATTTGAATGTAACAAACAAAATTCCTAAGACTTTAGAAAAAAATTTAAATAATCATCGAATTAAAAAAATTTATAAAGATTTCGAAAAAAATCTTAATATTTCAGAAAATTTTATTGTGGCAGTTTCAGGGGGTCCTGATAGTCTGGCACTTGCATTTTTAGCTAAAATATACTCAATTAAAAAAAACTTAATTGTAAAGTTTTTCATAGTAGATCATAAGCTTAGAATAGAGTCTTCTAAAGAAGCAAAAAAAACACAAAAAATTTTAAAAAACCATAATATAAACTCTAAAATATTATCTTGGAATGGGAAAAAACCATCAAAAAATATACAGTCAATAGCTAGAGAAAAAAGATATGAACTATTGTTTTTAGAATCTAATAAACTCAAAATTAAAAATATTCTTTTAGGACATCATGAAAATGATCTTTTTGAGAATTTTTTTATTAGGATGCTAAGGGGCAGTGGATTAAGGGGTTTGGTTTCTTTAGATAAAAAAATTTCAATAAATGGAAAAAATTTGTTAAGACCTTTAATAAATAAACAAAAAGAGGATCTCAAATTTATTGCAAAAAAAGTTTTTAATTTTTATATAAATGATCCCTCAAATGAGGATGATAAGTATTTAAGAGTTCAAGTTAGAAAATTAATAGAAGAGTTTCAAAAAAAAGGCCTAGATCGAAAAAAATTGAAAACCACAATTAAAAATTTAAAGCAGTCAAACTATGTGGTTAATTATTATGTAAATGAAAATTTAAAAAAAAATACTTTTTTTTCAACGAACAAAAAAAAATTGATTATAAAAAATGAGTATTTTAATCAACCGTTCGAAGTAGTTTTAAGATCTTTATCAGAGTCTATTAAATTAATTGGTAAAAAGAGCTACCCAGTTAGGGGAAAAAAATTAGAGAAAATTATCTCAAAAATTGAAAATAATGGCTTAAATAAAGTGACCATAGGCGGTTGCATTATAGAAAAAGTAAATCAAACAATAATATTATCAAAAGAGCATTAAATTATTCAAACTTAGACCAAAATTGCCACTTGTTTAATTGATAATAATTCTTATTTTATACCCATGAATATAAAAAATATAGCTATGTGGGCAATTATAGTTCTATTAACCATAGGTCTATACAATATGTTTAAAAACCCACAGTCTAATTCTTTAAGAACTAATAATGTTATATTTTCAGAATTCTTAACTTCCGTTGAAAATGGAGAGGTTGTAAAAGTAGAAATTCAAGGTAAAAATATTAAGGGTGTTTATTCAAACGGAGATACTTTCTCTACCTATTCGCCCGAGGATCCAAACCTTATAGAAAAACTTGCTGAAAAGGGTGTGAGTATTTCAGCGGCACCTATTGATGAAAAAATGCCATCTCTTTTTGGTGTTTTGTTATCATGGTTTCCAATGCTTTTACTAATTGCTGTTTGGATTTTTTTTATGAGACAAATGCAAGGTGGAAAAGGTGGAGCAATGGGTTTTGGCAGATCAAAAGCAAAAATGATGAATGAACTGAAGGGGAAAGTTACATTCAACGACGTAGCTGGCGTTGAAGAAGCTAAAGAAGAAGTGGAGGAAATAGTTGAATTTTTAAAAGATCCAAAAAAATTTAGTAGACTTGGGGGCAAAATACCAAGAGGTGCATTATTAGTTGGTCCTCCAGGCACAGGAAAAACTTTATTGGCTAGAGCTATTGCAGGAGAGGCTGGAGTGCCTTTTTTTACTATTTCAGGATCTGACTTTGTTGAAATGTTTGTTGGAGTTGGAGCGTCAAGGGTAAGAGATATGTTTGAGCAAGGCAAAAAAAACTCACCATGTATAATTTTTATAGATGAGATTGACGCTGTCGGAAGAAGTAGAGGAGCTGGACTTGGTGGAGGAAATGATGAGAGAGAACAAACACTTAATCAATTACTTGTGGAAATGGATGGTTTTGATACAAATGAAGGTGTTATAATAATTGCTGCTACTAATAGACCTGATGTTTTAGATCCTGCGTTACTCAGACCAGGAAGATTTGATCGTCAAGTAGTAGTTTCAAATCCAGATATTATTGGAAGAGAAAAAATATTAAAAGTTCATGTGAAGAAAATTAAAATGGCTCCTGATGTAAATTTAAGAACTATTGCGAGGGGAACTCCAGGATTTTCGGGAGCAGATCTTGCAAATTTAGTTAATGAAGCTGCACTATTGGCTGCAAGAAAAAATAAAAGAATAGTTACCTTAAACGAGTTTGAGGATGCAAAAGATAAAGTCATGATGGGTGCTGAAAGACGTTCGATGGTAATGACTGAAGATGAAAAAAAATTAACTGCTTATCATGAGGGTGGTCACGCTTTAGTATCATTTAATATGCCAAGTTATGACCCTATTCATAAGGCTACTATAATTCCAAGAGGCAGAGCATTGGGTATGGTGATGAATTTACCTGAGAAAGATAAGCATGGGTACTCTATTAAATATTTAAAAGCTAGATTAGCAGTATGTTTTGGCGGAAGAGTTGCTGAAGAGGTTATTTTCGGAAAAGATAATATTTCAACTGGAGCTGGGGGCGGAAACGGCTCTGATATTAATCAAGCTACTCAACTTGCTAGAGCAATGGTAACGAAATATGGAATGAGTGAGGAGATGGGACCTGTTGAATATGGAGAAAATCAGGAAGAAGTATTTTTAGGTAGATCAGTCACACAAACACAATCTGTTTCTGAGGAGGTCGCTCAAAAAATAGATAAAGAAATTAGAAAACTAGTCGATGAAGGATATAATAAAGCCAGAGAAATTTTGACTGAAAAAATTGATGATTTACACAAGATTGCCAAAGCACTAATAACTTATGAAACCCTAACAGGTGAAGAAATTGAAAATATAATAAATAAGAATATTTATCCAGCTGATAAAGAAAGTTTACAAGTTGAAGAAGACAAGGGCTCTGCCTTGGGAGCTTTAGGCCTTAAACCAAAAATAGTACATTAATTTAAATGCTACGATATTACACAAGAGCGTGTAATTTCTACTACGGTAACCACTCAATAAAATTAGTTAATAGACGAAAGGCCTTACCTTTATGTAAGAAAAAAGAAATCTCATTTGATCAAATTGAAATACTTACTCGAAAATCAAAAAAAAGAATTTGTATAAACCAAATAAAAAACTTATCAAAATCTCTTAGGAAAAAAATAAATTTAGATTTAAAAAAAATTAAATCAAAGAAAAAAAATTTTTCAAATTTTAATTTTAAAAAAACTCCAAATTTATTAGGTGTATTAAATTTAACACCAGATAGTTTTTCTGATGGTGGAAAATTTAATAAAGAGAGAAGAGGTTTTTTTCATGCAATTAATTTGATAAAAGATGGAGCTGATTTAGTTGACATTGGTGGAGAGTCAACAAGACCTGGATCAAAAGCAATTTCTGAAAACATAGAATGGAAAAGGATTAATAAAGTTTTAAGATTTTTAATTAAAAAAAAAATACCTTTATCATTAGATACTAGAAAATCAAATATTATGGAGAAAGGTATAAATCAAGGTGTTCAATTAATTAATGATGTTTCAGGTTTAGATTTTGATGTTAATACAATAAGTATACTTAAGAAGTATAAAGTTCCATTTGTCATCCAACATACCAAAGGTCTTCCAGAAAACATGCAAAAAAAACCAAGTTATAAAAACGAATTATTAGATATATATGATTATTTTGAGGATAAAATAAAAATTATACGATCAAAAGGTATCAAACATAATAATATTATTTTAGATCCAGGTATAGGTTTTGGAAAAAATCTGAAACATAATATGAGTTTAATTCATAATATTTCTATTTTTCATTCTCTTGGTTTTCCTATACTAGTAGGAAATTCAAGAAA
>MDTG01208155.1_pt1 | contig 20408 bp, 19 predicted proteins | sample 811421 | NCBI WGS metagenome assembly MDTG01 (sample SAMN05326645, study PRJNA326480) | marine metagenome | isolation source: seawater | place: Pacific Ocean: South East | collected 2011
AAATAAAATTAAAAAAGAAGATGAGGAAAAAAAGGAAAAATCAAAAAATTTATTATATAAGGATGATGAATTTGAGAGAATAAACTATATTGATTTTAAAAAACAAGTAAATGACTTTAATGATGAAAATACAGTTACTATAAAAAAAGAAGATAATCAAGAAATGAAAAAAGATACCCCAAAACTTGAAAAAAAACAAGATTTAGATCTTTTAATGCAAAAATTAAATATTGACGTTAAAAATTTATAATCATTATATTAAAAAATAATCTTATCTAATATTAATGTTATTTGAACTATTTACATCTTTAAATTCAAGTAAGGTATTTGGAGCCTTCCTTATGTTTGTTATGAATATTGGGAGTAAATATATAGGAAGAGATGTTCCATTAGGTGTTGATATAATATTTGATAATTTTTGGGCAAGAATGTTTGTTGTATTATGTATAGCATTTATTTCAACAAGAGATATAATATTGTCATTGATGATATTATTATTGTATATTTTAGTATTTTCATATATATTAAATGATAAAAGTAAATCATGTGTATTAAAAAAAACAATAGATTTATATAAGAAAAAACTGAATGAACATAAAAATAAACCAATTTTCAATGAGATTACTGATGAAGAGGTTATTAAAGCAAAAGATATTTTAAGAAGATATGAAATTCAGAAAAAAGTTAACGGAGAATTAGGAGATATATTATATATGTAAAAATATTTAGATTTAAGGAATATTTATTATGTCTAGGCAATAATATGTGTCATTACCCATTGGAGAACAGGTTAAATTATCAGGACACTGATAATTATTTGATTCACTACATTCTATGTATTCAGGTTTATATTCAATTATTAATTTATTTGAAGATATTTTAATAACATTAATTATTTTTGTCATATATCATAATAATGATATAATTTTAATTTATAAATTTAAAAACAAAATAATTTATTTAGTAATAAGTTATGAGTATTGGTTATTTATTTCTTGGAATTGGAATTGGTATTGGAATATATCATTTATATCTTAAAATTAGACAATATTATGAAAATAAAAATTTAATTGTAATAAAAAAAATATACAATAATGATGATATTATAGATAAATCATATTATGATAAATTATATAATGGTAATATTTCAGAAAGAGATGATGGACAATATGCTGTTTTATAATATAACTAAAATAATAAATATTATATATGTAAAATATTATAAACAAGTTTTTTTATATTATGCGTTAATATAAAAAAATAACTATCTATCTCAAATATAGTATGGAATCAGGGAGCGATAGTGATATAAATTTTGAATCAGATAATGATAGTAAAAAAATTAGTTTTTTTGATGACTCTAAAGAAAATAGTAATTTCTCATTTAATAAAAGTAATAAAAATAATATAAGAATAGAAGAACCTATTAATATAAGGCCTATGTTAAATAAAGAAGAAATAGAATCATCCCAAACTATTAGAAAGCCTTCTTTAACAAGAAGAAGTAATATTGGCATAGATGATATAGAATTATTAGCAAATTCAAAAAAGATGAATAATACATCTGACAATGACACAGATAATGATATGGGTGAAAATAATTTAAATGATGAACAAGAATTTGAATCAGATTCAGAAGATGAAGTAACAGGAGAAGCAAATACATCCGGTATGAAAGATGACATTGATAATATAAATTTTGACGATGATGATGAGGAAGAAGATGATGAAAAATATAATAAGGTTGAAGAAGATGATGAAGAAGAGGAGGAAGAAGAAATGACATATGAACAAATCCAAAAAATGAAATCTGATATTATTTATAAATTAAATAGATTAGATAAATTAGGTTACAAGTCAAGTAGGAGATATTCTATGGCTTCTAATTTAGAAGATCTAAAAATGGAATATAGTACATTAAAAAGACAAAGAGGTATAGAAAAAAGTGTTAAATTTTCAAGAAAGTTACTTATGGCTTTTGTAAGTGGTGCAGAATTCTTAAATAGTAAATTTGATTATTTTAATTTAAAATTAGATAAATGGTCTGAACATACAATGGAAAATATTGGTGACTATGATGAAGTATTTGAAGAGCTACATGATAAGCATCAAGATACATTTGAGATGGCGCCTGAACTACGATTACTACTAATGGTTGGAGGAAGTGGTTTTATGTATCATATGCAGCAATCATTATTTCAAAGTGCAACACCTGAGATAAGTGATATTTTAAGACAAAATCCTGATATAATGAGAAGTGTTTCGCAAGCAGCAGCAGGAAATATGGCTCAAAATATAGCGAGGGAAGAAAACGATCCTAGTGCTGAACCAATACTAAATATGATGATGGGAAATAGAGGTAGAGGAAGAGATATAGATGAACCATCAGGAGTAGATGATATATTAGAAGAATTAGGTAAAAATACAAAAAAAGTTGAAATTGATGATGAAATACCAACAAGAAATATAAAATTTAATTCAAAAAGTAAAAAAAAACCAAGACGAGGAATACAGTTAGATATTTAAATTTAAATTTTATTAATAAAATATATATTTATATTAAAATATAACTATATATGACATCTTATAATATTGGTATAAAAGGAGAAGATTTTTTTAACATTGAAGGAGGATCATTAAAATCAGAATACAATAACTTTGATGAACTTAATTTTATAAATTATAATGAAACATCTCCAATAATAAATATTTTTAATTATAACAAAGCAGAATCATTATATAAATTAAATGCTTCTTCTGGTTATATACTATATAAAGGACATCCATCTTTTACAAGTTTTACTAATTATAATTTTAGATACAAATTAGCTTTTGCAGGTGACTATGAAGTTTTTATAGTTAATCCAACATTTGTAGATAAAGGATATTCTTTTACAGTTTTAGAATAATTATAATTATAATTTTAATCTTTTATGTATAAAATAAGCGGCCTGCAAAAATGCATCTGCTAAATCATCTTTTTTTTTATGTAATTCAAAAAATGATAAATATTCTTCATGATTTTTTAATAAATATTTTGTATGCAATATACCTAATTTCTTATTACGAGTATATCTAGATTTTACATTAATTTCTATGTTTGGACCATCATACACTTTTAATTTATTCCCTGCTGATATAAAAACAATATCTTTTAGAATAGTACTTTTATTATCTACTATTCCTCTAATATAAAAATAACTATAGACAATCATTTGGATTGATTTCATAGTTGGATTTTTCATACATGGTTGATTTTCTATGATAACATAATCACAATCTAGAAATATACTTTTATTATCAAATGTATTTATTATTTTCTCAGATAGTTCATTCAGTGTCGGTTTTTTTTTTAATTTTTTCTTCTTTAATTTACTTGATTCACCCTCATCTTTTAATTTCTTTTTATTATCTTTATCTATCTGTTTATTTAATGATGCAATCTCTTTATTATCATTTTCATATGGATTAACATTGAGTATATCCCATTCTTTAATATCATAATTTTCATTATCATATGAAAGAATGCAATATGATAAGTTATTAATTCCAATATCAAGTGATAAAACTTTCATTATATATAATTTATAACAAAATACTTTATATTGTTTAATAATATAGTATTATAAATATATGTTATTCAAAAAGAAAAACCTAGAACTAAAATTTAATTTAGGTAAAGCTAATATTATGAATACGAATCCAGATATTGAAATTGAAAGAATTAAATTAATTCGAAAAATAGAAAAAGAAGTTAAAATTAAATTTAAATTACCAAAAAATTTTTTATTATCTGATTTGTATATTTATAATGATAATAAAAAAGAAGACCCTATAATGTGTACTTTAGTAACTAAGAATCCAATAAAAAAAAAACTATATGAGTTCATTAATAAAAAAACAAATTTAGCAATAAAAGAATTGAATAGTATAAAGAGTAATAGATTGAATTCTATAAAAAAAACAAAATTAAAAAAAGATATTAAACTTGAATATAAGAGTAATTCAGTAGTTATACCTAAAAATCAATATAATAGAATTAAAAAATATATTATAAAAAAGGATTTTGATAAATATATGAATTTTAATACATTAATTTGGATATTATATTATAGATACAATAAATTACATCTATATAATAATTCACAAGGTGCTGTTAATCCAAAATATTATGAAATTTTTTCAAATAAATATAAGACAAATGTTGAAGCCTTTGGTAGTTTCTTTAACCATACATTAAAATATTATTTTGGTTTATTTCCTGATTTAGAAAAATATTTTGGATGCTTAGGTAATTTTTATTTATCTACTTTTAAAAAGGGTATATATATTGTTAATCCGCCATTTACAGTTATTGCTATAAATAAAACTATAAATTTTTTGATTAATCAATTGGATAATACAAAAAAAGAACTAACATTTTTACTTGTTATTCCTACATGGATAAATAGTGATAGAAAAAAACTGAATAAAAAATGTAAAATAAAATTAGATACAAAATATGAAGATGAATTATTTATTGATAAATTAAAAAAAAGTGGATATATTACTCAATATTATTTATACTGTAAAGAAAATTTTATTTATTATGATTATATTAAAATGAGGGAGACACAATTTGCACCAACCACACTAATAACATTATCAAATAAAAATAAAAAACTAGAATTAAATGAAATATTCGGAATAGAAGATATAAGAATTATTTAATAGATATATTTAAAAAAATAACAAATTATTTATACATATGATAAATGAAGATGAAAATAAAGTAGAATTAACTGAAATAAATCTAACAGTTGATGAAACAAGAAAAAAAGAGATTAAATCAATTAAAAAGGATCAAGATGAAGGACAAAGATCAAAAGTATATTTTTTATTTTTGATTGAAATTTTTAAAGTTGCTATGGCATCATTTTTATCAATTTCTGTAGTTCAAAAGTGTGATCAAAGTATTTGTTCATTCTCAGAAAATATAAAAAGAAATTCAAATTATGGCAGAATAGTTATTGGTGTAAATATAGTTAATATTCTTGCATTTAGTATTTTATATTTTATTGAATTTAAAAGAGAAATGTTTATGATTATGTATTTAGATGTGAATAAATATTTTGGAGATTATCATTTACCAACGGTAATAAATAATTACGAAGATATCAAATTAAATTTAATAAAATATAATAATAAATATTATTTATCAACAAAAGTATTATTATCAATTACAGGTTTAAATTGGATTTTAAGTGGTGTATTGGTATTTGGATCATATTATAGTGTGAAAACAGTTACTAGTTTTGCAACAAATATATTATTAGTTATTACAAAATTAACAGATGCATATTCAATATCAAAAGAATCTTCAAAAAATAATTATGGTCTGAGTGCATATATAAAAGAATATACAAGTTTTAATACGATAGATAAGGATCATGAATAATTACCTTATATCTTTCTCAGATTTACAAGTAATTTTTATATTACCTGTAGATATCAATATAATTAAAATAGATGCTATACTAACAAGAATACCGAATGATATACCTAAAACATCACTATGGGCTTTAGACACTAATGGAACACCAAATATTTTAATCATTATATATTAAAATAATAAAATAAATTTTTTTAATAATTGAAAAATTATTATTTTTTCTTGGTTCTTTTAAGAACAGGAGTATAGGATGTTTCGCGTCCATTATAAATAAATTCTGTAATTTCTTTTGCCTTATCTTCATTTTTAAAATAGATTTTTAATCTTTCATGAATAAATTTTTGTGATATTGATGTTGATGATTTACTGTTAAAATATTTAATTTTACCATCTGATATAACAATTTCATTATCTTCTAATTTATTATTCTCCATAAATGATAATACATTATCTCCAATTTTATTTCTTTCTGTTTCAAATTTCTCTTTCTCTTTTTTTAATTCATCCATTTTTAATTTATATCTCTGTGCTTTATTATCAAGTTCAACCCATTTACGAATATTATCTTTAAATTGATCCATTATAACTATTTATAAATTTAGAATCTATTTTTTATTTTCAATTTTTACTTTTTAGTAAAAATTATAAATAAAGATTTTATGAGTTATTTTCAATTTTTACTTTTTAGTGAAAATTACAAATAACGATTTTATGAGTTATAATTAAGATCATATGTATAATTTAATATTTTAGATTATTATATTAATATATAGATGATAAGTATGGGATGTTTGTATTCAATAAAGAATAAAAAGTCTTTTTCTTATAATACATGGACATCTGATAATATTAATAAATTTGAATGGGATATTAAAATTTATCAAGATGATAATCCACCTTGGAGGCATATAATATTTCAAGACAGTCCATTTTATTTCATATATGATATGACATTAGAAGAATTATTTAAGAAAGTAGAACATTCACATAAAAGATATCTATTATCTTTATCTAAAAAAAAAAGGATGAAAAATATACAAGTTTCTAATTTGATGCATTCTGATAAAGATATACGTGATCGTTTAAAAACAGGCATAGTATTAAAGATTAAATGGATAAATTTTAGTCGTAATTTAGAATATACGTTATATTATTGAATTTAATAGTATTTTAATGATTTTTTTAATATACCAACGTCTCTATAATATTTATAGCAAATTTTCATTGGATGTCCTTCTTCACCGCATAACCAACATGGATTTATATTAAAATCATGTATTGTTAAATAATAAAAACAATAACAATTATATGGAGATAAAAACATATCCATTAATACTAATAGTTTTTTATTAAAACATTTCCATTTTTCTCTATATACGTCTATTTGTTTTTTGTCTTCGTATAAATATGAATAAATTCTTTTATTAATTTCAATTGGAAAATTATAAAAAATATGTTCCATAAACTTATTTAACTTATACTCTTTAACTAAAAATTGAAAATTTTAATTATTTTTTTGGTAAAATGATTAAAATAAGATGGTGTCTATGCCAATAGATATTCCGTACCATAAAAATGAATTAAAATACAAAGAATATCTGGAAGAAGATCCAAATAACGTTATATATAATAATAAACTAGGTAAATTTTATATGGCTGAACATAGATATGAAGAAGCTAAAATATTTTTTAGACTTTCAATAGAAAATGAAAAAGACAATTATTTCATAGAAGCAAGAATAGATTTAGCTAAATTATACTATTTAACAGAGGATTACTTTAACTCTATGGTATATTGTTATGAAATTATTAGATTTGATCCAAATATATCAGAAGCCTACAATATTATGGGATTAATAAATCTAACATATTGTAATAATTTAATAGCATCAAAATTATATTTTCAAAAAGCAGTAGATTTAGATCCTGATAATTTAAATGCTAAAAATAATTTAAAATTATCAATAATAAACTTTTAAAAAAAATAATTATAAAACCGGATTATCAAATTTTCCATATTTACTTATGTCAAATAAATTTTTATTAAAATATAAATCTTCTTCCAATGGTTCGATAAAATGATTTGGATTATGAGATATAAATGGAGTATTATTAACATATATAGTTTCTAGCGTTTCAAACTGGATATTATATATATTTTCTTCTTCTTGATATATAATATTTATATCATTTCCATTAACTAAATTTTTTACAGGTGTAAATTCTCCATTATAAAATATTGGGTGATGTTCTGTTACTAATAAATCTTTATCAGGTATATTCAAATCTATTGAGTTTTTATTTAATTTTATAAGTTTTATTCTACAATTTTTTTTTTTAACTATTAATCTTGCTAGTTTTGCAATACCATTTTTCGTAACTATCATATCTCCTCTTTTTAAATTTTGTATTTTTTTATTACCAACAATAGTACTTATAACCATATCTTTTGTAAAGCATATTTCAGTAATTAATAATTTTCCTCCCATAGTTGCATGATTCCTACAAATCAAAAAAATATTATTATCTCCTACAGAATCTGTTAAAGGCTTTATTGAAACAGATTGATCCTTATTAGTAATACCTACATTATTGGTTATTACATATTTATCTGGGGTTGTTCCTAATATATCTTCTTTTTTAAAACCACCATTACTTTTTAAAAGATAAAGTGGGTGTGCAGGTAAATTCTCTGTCAGTTTAAAAATATAAGTATTACCTACATCTAATTTAATAGGAAAGTTTACTTCTTCTCCATTTTTTTCTAAATTGTAATTGGATGAACTAGTATCAAAACTAACATTATAAGTTATTGTTGACATTATTTTATATTATTACATAATATAAAAATTTAATCTATGTATTAAAGAATGGATCATTAAATAAATTTTTATGTTAAATCAAAGAATTTTGAGAAATAAAAGAATTTGGAGAAATCAAAGAATTTGGAGAAATCAAAGAATTTGGAGAAATCAAAGAATTTGGAAATCTTTCTAATTTAGAAGAATTGTGAATATATTCTAATTGTTTTGGTTGTTGTGATGAAGGTATATGATCTAAAATTGAAAAACTATTATATTCTTGACTAAATTCTTTGTGTAAATTTCCATTTATTTGCTGTCTAATATTCCAATCAGAATTATTAAAACTCTTACCCATCATCATTCTATTTTCTTGATTCGAATCCATATTTTTATAAAACATCTCATTTATTGTATTATCTTTTATTGAATGATTTTTATGAAATCCTGTATTAAATTCTTTTTTGTTATCTCTCTGATTAGTACTATAATTATAAATTTCATTTTCGCCATCATTTGAATAACTATATGAACTTGACCAACTCTGGAAAGACATGATATATAATAAATTTAGAAATTAATTATATATATTTAATATATTATTATATTTCGGACAATAAATCATGAATATATTTCATGATATCATCAAAAATTAAATTACCATTATAATCATCTATTTTTTTTATATTTTGTAATCTAAATTGAATATGAGGGATTGAGTTAAAATTGATACACATATCATTATTTTGATGACAATTTATAGCCACTAATTTTATATTTTCATTATTTTCAAAATGGTCACCTATATGATGCCATACATTCATGAATTGATTTGATATTTCTGACATTGAATCAAAATACAAAATAGCTAATATTGGATATTGATCATTACTTTTAACAAATTTGTTTCTTAGTCTTATAAATTTAGAAATTCTATTTTTTGGTATATCCCCTACAATTTTAAATTCTTGATTATATTTATTATTAAATTTTATCTGTGGTAGTGTAGACATTTTATCTTTACATACATTTTCATTCTCATCTTTATCACAATTAATTTTATTAAAATTAAATATTGGTATTTCTCCAGGTTGTTTAGTTCGTTTCATTGCATTATATTGTTGTTCAATTGAAGTTATAGATTTAAATGAATTCATAGAATGTTTGTCTTTTTCAGAATAATGAAGTGTAATATCACTTTCCTTTGTTTTAATTATTTTCATTTCACCATTTTTTATAGATATTTCCATATTATTCTATAATATATTATTATTTTTTTAATAATATATTAATATTTATAAAAACAATATATTGAGTATATTGAGTATATCTATAATTCGCTAAATGCCCAACTCCAATTATAGTATTTCTCAAATGGGGGATCCCATGTATTATTTGAAGAAGGAGGTAAATCTAATATCATATCTATTAATAACGAATAATTTAACCATTGACTATTAACCATATATTTTTTATTATTACTTTTTTTAACTACAATATCAGTAACACCAACAATAGAATTATCATAACCTGAGTTTGGAACATTTAAATTATTTCCATCTGATAAAATTAAAGTTTTTAATCTGGATATAACTTGTTCTTTTGTCTTATAGTAAGCAAGATTATTACCAATAGATTTATCAATTGATGCATCAATATTAACTGATATACCATCTATTTTAGATGATTCAACTCCTAAACTTTCATTAAATTTCTCATCCACAGGACAAGAACTTAATGCATCATTATTAATACACATTGCTTCATATTTGACACACTTTTTAGTTGAAGGACAGTAGAATGGATATTCAGAATTACAATTTTCACATTCGCATTCATTATTTCCTCCATCACATTCTCCACATGCATCAATAACTTTACCACTATTAGGTACTCCATCACAACCTGAACATGTTGAATTATCACCATTACAAACTCCACAAAGATCATTGACTTTCCCACTATTAAGAACTCCATCACATCCTGTACATGTTGAATCATCTCCATCACATACACCACAGTTATCCAAAATTGATGTACCATTACATTTACCCTTACAGTCTTTACCTTCATTATTAGTTAATCCAGTATTACCATTTACACATATTTCGCAATCATTTAATTCTGCTTTTCCTCCCCAATCACCATTACAATCTTGTATACATGCAGTTTTTCCAGTCGTACCACCTACACAATTACCACATTGATCTATAAAAGCACTACCATTTAGTACACCATTACAATCTTTCTTACATGCAATTTTTCCAGTCGTACCACCTACACAATTACCACATTCATCTTCTATTGCACTACCTCCACATACATTATTACAATCATTTACTTTTCCGCTATTAGGAACACCATCACAACCATAACAACTATTTTGTCCATTACATACACCGCAATTATCAATAATAGAATCTCCACCCCATATATTATTGCAGTCTTTTTTACATGCAGTTTTTCCAGTTGTACCACCTACACAAATTAAACAATTATCTCGATATGCTGTTCCATTACATTCATTATTACAGTCTTTGCCTTCACTATCAGTTTTTCCTGTATTTCCTTCAACACATATATTACAATCATTAAGTCTTGCACTTCCACCACAGTCACCATTACAATCTACTGTATTTCCGCAACATTTATCATGTTTCTTACCAGTATTTCCTTCAACACATACACCACATATATCAATATATGCATCACCTCCATAATCTCCATTACAATCTTGTATACATGCAATTTTTCCGGTTGTACCACCTACACAGTTATTACAATCATCTTTAACTGCACTACCTCCACATACTCCAGCACAATCTATTTGATCAGTACATTCTTCTAATTCTGTTGGTTTGTATTGGTTACAATTATCAGTCATGTTATCTGTTCCATCTGAACATGGAGGATTAATAGGATGATCTATCGCACAATTATTACTATTATAACAGTAATTTTGACCATAACTTTTACAATTTAAACATCTAGTATATTTCTCATATTTAATATAATTATCATAATCTTTATTAAATGTTAAGTTAAAACCATTTTTTTGTACAGAATAATCACTATGAAATTTTAATGAAATTTCATTTAGTCTATCTGATTCTGCATCTATTTTTCTAAAATATGTATTATTACCAGAAATTTTTACATCGTTATTATTAATTATAAAATAATCATATGTTTTTTCTGTATCATAATTACCAGTAACATATGTAGTATCAATTTGTTTAAATTTCCATTCATGATCAATATTATTGGAATAATTATTTAAGGTTATATTAACATTATCAGGATATATTTGAATAGTATTCCAATTGCTTCTTAATTCTGTATCTGTATTTTTAATACAAATTTGTATTTCAAATTCGTAATCATTTTCAACTAATATTTTTTTATTATCTAATAAATCTTGAAAGTAAGAATTAGGAGAGGGAATTGAAAGTATAATTTCATTATTTATACTATTTATATTGCTATGTGGTAAGTTAGTTTTACCAGTTGTGTAGTTATTAGTTGTATTTTTTAATGTATAATATATTTCATCAAAGAAATCTTGATATATACTACTTATTATTACTTTAAAATCAGAACCTTGATAATCGGTACTAATATTTAAATGAGTCGCTATACTTGATAATTTATTTATGGAAACATTTAAATTACTTATAGTAATTTTAAATCCTTTATTAGAACTACTATTTAATATATTTTCATAATATAAATAAACAATATCGTCTAATCTATGATCAATGTAGTTATATTTCATATTATTTTTATTTGTTAAACATCGTCTTGTATTTGGTATTGAATTTTTATTTTTATCTTGTAATTCTATAAATTCACCCCCAGCGCAACCTGAACCTTCCATATCAATATCATTTATTTCAAAATCCATAAAATCGTATCCAGTTATTTTTTTATTAATTGCCCATCTTATATTCTTTTCATTTTCAGGTATGCCATTTTCAAACCAATGATTTATATAAGATTTTACAAAGGTAATTGTGTCATTTTTGATAGTTCCATATCGTGAATTATCTAAATTAGATAATCTAATACCTACATTAACTGTTCTATCTGTATATTTTAAATTATTTGTATTTTTTTTATCTATTATTAAATCTATATCTTCATTATTAAACGAAAATGAAAATGTATGTATTTTATTTTGTATAATGTTATATTTAGAGGATATATACTCTTTATTATCAATATATAATTTACAACTTTGTTGTGAAATATTATGTAAACCATCTTTTGTAATTGTTACTTGAACATTACCATTTGATATTTTTGTAATTGTATAAACATCAATATTATATAGAGTGTCTATATTAGGATCAATAAATGGAGGATTATTTGTTTTTATTCTAATTGCACCAGATAGATAAAAATCATAAACTCCTAGTCCATTTGGACCGGGTTCAAGCATATCAATATATTTATATCCACAATTATCTTTATTATTACAATACTCTTTAGTTCCGTCTCCTATTGTCATTCCAGTATGACTACCGGATGTATCTTTCAATATTAATAAAGGTCTATTATTAGTATCACTATTTGATATCACACCAACTACTGTAATAAGATGTCCCATTTTCTCTATTTCATTAATCTTTTGAGCATAATTAATATTATTAAAATCAATCTCTTCTTTAATTTCTAATATTTTAGGAGAGTTAATACCACTAATATATAGTACTGCATTATTAGTAATATAATGTTTTATATTTCTATCTATCTCTATATCTACTATTGTTTCAAATATCCATGCATTAATATTGTTTCCCCATACAGCGCCTATACCATTATCTGAAACTATTTGAGGATTAAGAAATCCAACTGGTAGCTTTGAACTTATATCGGTATTAAAAATTTTTGTAATTCTTTTACCAACTAAATTTTGCCAATCTGTAGGATGAGTATATTGTAGTTTAACACGCATAATAATACTTGTAGATGTATCTCTAATATCATTTAAAACTTTATAGTTTCCAACTGTATTATAATTATCTTTAAAATTTTCCACTCCATAATTTATGTAATGATTGCCCATCAAACCATATGTAGGTCCAATTCTTATCACGAATGGTCCATACGATAGTAATTTTATAAATCTTAATGCTGCATTTCTTATATCTTCTCCGTCTGCTGGACAAACTCCGTTGGGACATTTTTCTACATCATATAATTTCTTCACCTGGGGTATTACAACTTGTAACATAGAATAATCCTTTTCATTTTCTAATGGTGTTATATTTAGGTTTACTCCATCTCCTGTATGTGTGCTATTGTATTTTTCTTCGTCCCAAAAATTTAAACCAAGTCTATTTTCGTTAGTATAGTTGCTTACTGTATATGCAAGTGAACTTTCTAATGGATAATTATGTTGATTTTTCATAATAAATTTTATTATATCATTATGATCTGTTCTAAATATAGAAAATGAACCAGATAAACATATATTATAATCTGAATTCATATTGGAAATATTTCGAAAATAATAATTAGTAGCTTCTAATAAATATTGAACAGATAATTTTATTTCTTCTGTTTTATTATTATTAAGATTATATGTTGCTTCCAATAATTCGGTAAATGATGCAAGCACACATGAACTACACTTTCCTTGATTAAAAACATGATTAGTAATAATACCTTTATTAACATAATTCAAACTTTGATTTAAATAATAATCGTAATTATCATTTTGTTCTTTTGTTATGTAATCAAGTATATCACTTTGTTCCCAAAAATCCTCATTTGCCATATTATTTGCACCAAATTCATTTATATTTTCTAGTTGATCTTTTATTTCTGTATTAAAATCAATATTACTATCACTATTACCTATGAAGAAGGGTAAATATGGTTCTAGTATATTTTTATATTTTGTAATTTTAGGAAGAGATTGAGGTAAAGCATTAAATCCGAGATAATATTGATTAAATCCATGTACATATTTAATATCTTTATTATTAACATAACTATCTATTGTTCGTGATCTATCAGTTAAATATATCTCTAATTCTTGATTTTTATAATAAATACCATTTTTATATTCTTGAACTGCGTCAACAGTTGCTTTTACATTTCCTAACTGTACTGATACAATTGAATTATAATTGTTATTTTTTAATTTTTCAAGTATTTCTGGTTTTGTTACATCATAATTACCATGATCTTTCATTAATAATACATCAACATTTACATCTTTATTCTTAAAATAATCAATAATTCCATCTTTTTTTTTTAATAATGATCCCCATCCAGGTGATGCAATTAAAATCAATACAGATTTTGTATTTGGTTGTAATTCTTCTACTTTTTGTGCAACTTTAGCTCCTAAATCGAATGGAAGTGGTCCTAAAAATGTAATTGCACGTTTATCATGAAATCCATGAACATCTACTGTAATAACATCAATACCATTATCCATCAATTTTTTCACGGTCTCTACTAAATCAGAATTTGTAGGATCTGCAACAGTAGTTGCAATAAGATTAACTTTTTCTTTTAAAGCTATATTCAAAATTTTTATTTGAGCTTTAATTCTTTCACTTTCATCTGTTAAATATCCTCCTGCTCTAAAAAATTGCGGTTCATCTAACATATCCTTCATAATTTCAACTGAATCTTTCCATCCCTGATAAACTTCATCCCAATAAACTCCACCATATGATGCACTTGTAACAAACCAATATTTTATTTTTTGAAATGATAATTTTGAAATATTATTTTTATTAATATTTGGTTTATTACTACATAATCCTGTTGAAAGAGCAGATGATTCCTCAGCATAATTATTACACCATTCATCTGATACAGACTCAACTTGACTGTAGTATTTAGAAATATTATCAGATACATACTCAATATCATTTATTACATCTTCAATATTATCTTTACACTTTGTCATTTTCATGCATCCATTTCTGTTGTCAAAATACGGTTTTCCACATTTTAATTTACAACTCATTTTTATAAAATAAATCCATATTAATTTTGAAATATCCTAAAAAATAAATATTTTAAATAATATATGCAATTATATACAAATAATAATCCAAAAACTACTATTAAGGGATTAGGATTTAAGAATAAAAAAACTGCAATTGAAACTATAAAAATTGTTGAAGAAGTGTTTAATAATATGATGATGAATCAGAAAATACCCGGATATTCTCCAAAAAATACATTACCAAGAAAATTTTTACATAATCAAAAAGAAAATAAATTATATTATAAAAATCAAAAAATATTTAGAATTTTAGGAATGAATAATAGAGCAAAAGGAATGGTGAATAAAGTTAAAAATAATAAGGACATTAAAGATGCTATAAAAATATTTAATAAATGGTTATCAGATTATAAAAAAAAAAAATAATTTTATATAATAATCTATAAAAATTGATTAAAATAAATAGTATAAATAATTGATACTATATATATGCATAATCAGATGCTTAATACATTTTATAGAAAAAAATTAAAATTTAATAATAATATTAATATCGAATTTCAAGTTATTGATTGGGCATCATATGATGATTATGATTCAGACGATGATGAAGAACAAGATTCATCTGAAGAATTTGAACATCCATCATCAGATGATGAAAAACCTGTTAAAATAAGGAATTTTAATATAAAAGCTTATGGTGTTACAGAAAGAGGTAATACTGTTTGTGTACATATTAAAAAATTTAAGCCATACTTTTTCCTAAAATTACCTAGTAACTGGGGTGTTAGACATTTTAAAGCTTTCATATCAAGGTTGAAAATGATTGTTGGTAATTATAATGCAAATATGTTATGTAAAGCAGAGATAATTCATAAAAAAGAATTTTATGGATTTACAAATAATTCTTTATTTAAATTTGCTAAGTTTACATTTCATAATAAATCAGGATTTTATAGTTTTCAAAGAAAGCTAAGTGAAAAAGTAATTAAAATACCAAAATATGGTATTAATCATAATTTTAAAAATGACTTATATGAATCAAAGATTGATCCAATGCTTCGATTTTTTCATGAGAAAGATATTTGTCCATGTGGTTGGGTAAAAATTCCTTCTAAGGAATATTCTATCAATTCTCCACAAAAAACGCGTTGTCAAATTGATGTTACAATTCATTATGATAAAATAGAAAGTATTCAAAAAACTAAAATTTCACCGATGGTTATCGCATCATTTGATATTGAATGTACAAGTGAAGATGGTACATTTCCGAATCCACATCGTAAAGCAGATGAAGTAATACAAATTGGTACTACATTTCACAAATATGGTGAACAAAAGTGTTTCTTAAAACACATAGTAACATTAAAAAAATGTAATCCAATTCCTGAAGAAAATACAGTAGTAGAATCATATTCTTCAGAGAAAGAAGTATTAATGGCTTGGGCAAAATTTATTGAAAAGATAGATCCTGATATTATAACAGGATATAATATTTGGGGGTTTGATTGGACATTCCTTCATGAAAGATCATTATGTAAATTTAATAATGGTTCAGGTAATTATAGTGAATTATTTTTATCAAAATTATCAAGAGTTATTGATAAACCTGCACAATTAAAAGAAAAGGAACTAAGATCAGCTGCACTAGGAGATAATACTTTAAAATGGATTGATATGGAAGGTGTAGTACAGATTGATTTACTTAAATTGATTCAGAAGGATCACAATTTGGATAGTTATAAACTAGATGCTGTAGCACATACATTTATGGGTTTAAATAAAGTTGATTTATCACCTAAGCAATTATTTGCAAATTACAGAGATGGATCACCTGAAAAAATTAAAGAAATTGCAGTTTATTGTATTAAGGATTGTGAACTTGTTAATCATCTTATAATGAAATTAGAAGTTATTGCAAATAATATTGGTATGGGAAATGTATGTTTAGTTCCATTTTCGTATCTATTTATGCGTGGACAAGGTATTAAGATTTTTAGTTTAGTTGCTCAAATATGTAGAGAAGAAGATTTTTTAATTAAAAATATTGATAAAGATAGTGTTGATCAAAGTTCATATGAAGGTGCTATTGTATTTGATCCAAAACCAGGAGTATATTTTGAACCTATTGCTGTTATGGATTATGCATCTCTATATCCGTCATCTATGATATCAGAGAATATTTCACATGATTCTATTGTATCAGCTAAAGAATTTGATTTAGAAGATAATCTAGTAAAAGAAGAAGGTAATAAAGAATATGATAATCTAAGAGACTACAATTATAGTGATATTCAGTATGATGTATTTAAATTAGTAGTAGAGAATGGAAAAGAAGATAAAAAAAAAGTAGGATATAAAGTATGTAGATTTGCAGAACATAAAAATGGCGATAAAGCATTATTACCAAGAACTTTAAAAAAACTATTAAAAGCAAGAAAAGATACACGTAAAAAAATTAAATACCAAACAATAATAAGAAATGATGAAAAAGAATGCTTTGGATTATTAACTGAAAAAGAAGATCATTATGAAATTCTTGATATTGATACACATCAATTCACAAAGGTTGATAAATCAGATATTAAATCTATTAAAGACACTTATAATGATTTTGAGAAGGCAGTATTAGATGGTCTCCAATTAGCATATAAAGTTGTATGTAATAGTTTATATGGTCAAGTAGGAGCAGCAACATCAAGTATTTGTTATAAAGAATTGGCCGCAAGTACAACAGCAACAGGGAGAAAGATGGTTACATTAGCACGTGATTATACATTAGATAAGTTCAAAGGAAGTAAATTAGTATATGGAGATAGTATTGTTGGCGATGAACCACTATTATTGCAAGATAAAAATGGAAGAATAACAATTAAAACTATTGAAACATTATCCGATAAATGGGAAGAATATGAAAATTTTAAAATTAAAGACACAATAGAATCAAATAGAAGAGAAAAAGAAAAAGCATTTACTGATTATAAAGTGTGGTCAAATGGAAAATGGAATGTTATTAAAAAAGTAATTAGACATAAGAATAATAAAGAAATATATAGAATTAATACACATACAGGAATTGTAGAAACAACAGAAGATCATAGTCTAATGAATAATAATGGAGATAAATTAAAACCAAATCATTGTATAATAGGTAAAACTAAATTAAAACATTCATTTCCAACAGAATTTAATAATTTTGATTGTATAATTAAAGAACAGGGGGTCAAAAATAATAATGATAATGTTAATAGAATGTGTAAGATATGTAATAAATTATATAATATATCATTCTTTTACAAAAGAGGAAGATATAATGAAAATAGAGAGATAATATGTAAATTATGTATAAAAAATAAGAACTGTAAACATAATAATATTAAATTTAATAATCAATTAATAGAACGAAAAAATATATATACAAAAGAATATAATATCTCTAAGGAAGAGGCTAAAGTATGGGGTATGTTTTTAGGAGATGGAAGTTGCGGATATTACAAATGTGAATCTGGAAATAAATATAGTTGGGCTATAAATAATAATAATTTAGAAAGATTAAAAGAATATAAAAGAATATTAGAAGATATAGAACCAATAAAATTTAAAATATTAAATACGTTAAATAGTAGTGGAGTATATAAGTTAGTTTCATGTGAATCTATCAAATATATGGTTAATAAGTATAGTATATTTTATTATAAAAATAAAGAAAAAATTATACCAGATAGTATATTAAATTCTCGATTAGAAATTAGAAAAGCATTTTTTAGCGGATATTATGATGCAGATGGTTCAAAGACAGGTAATAATGGGTTAGATAAAAATATTGATTTTACAACAAAAAATAAAATTACAGCACAGTCATTATATTATCTTGCAAAATCAATAGGGTATGATAAATTAAGAATTAATATTGTTATAAAAAAAAAGGGTATATATTATAGAATATCAAGTACTAATAAATATAGAAAAGATCCTACAATTATAAAGAAGTTATATAAAATTAGTAAAAAAGATAATATGTATGTATATGATTTAGAGACAGAAAATGGAGATTTTAATGCTGGAATAGGAGAAATAACTGTATTTAATACAGACAGTATCTTTGTTTCATTTGTAGATTATGTCAAAGATAAATACAAAGATAAATACAAAGATAAAAATATAACTGAAAAGGAGATGCTTAAATATACAATTGAAGCAGGTGAAGAAGCAGGTGAATATGTAACAAGTAAATTAAAAAAACCGCAAAATCTGGAATATGAGAAGGTATTCTGGCCTTTCTGTATATTTTCAAAAAAAAGGTATTTTGGTAATAAATATGAATTTTCTACAGAAAAATATAAACAAACTAGTATGGGTATTGTTCTGAAAAGAAGAGACAATGCTCCTATAGTAAAGGATATATATGCAGGTGTAATAGATATTATTTTGAATAAAAAAGATATTGATTCAGCAAAAGAATATTTTAAGGAAGAAATTGCTAAATTATTAAAAGGAGAAGTAGATTTATCTAAATTAATTATATCAAAAACATTAAGAGGATTTTATGTAAATCCAACACAAATTGCACATAAGGTTTTAGCTGATAGAATGGGTGAAAGAGATCCAGGAAATAAACCTGCTCCTAGTGATAGAATTCCTTATTGTTATATTGATGAAAGTAAATTAAAATGTGAAATTTGTGCTAAATATGTTAATCCAAAAAATTGTAAATGTATTGATTGTATGAAAATATATTGTAAAGAACATCTTCATAATCATCGAAATACATGTCATAAATCATGTAGATTTTGTAGAACAACTATTAATATTAAACAATGTCCAACATGTACTGCATTATTTTGTAGTAAATGTATGATTCAACATAAAAAGAAAACAGATAAATTTGGAAGAGAATCGTATGATAAATGTAAGAAAAGATTAACTAATAAAATATTACAAGGTGATATTATAGAATATCCTCCATATGTAAAAGAAAATAATATACCGATTGATTATAGATATTATTTAGATCATCAAATTCAAAAACCGGTTATGCAAATATTTGAATTAGTTATGAAAAATCCTGAAAGTATTATAGAATCTATTATTAGGAAAGATAATAATAGAAAAAGCGGCTCTCAAGAAATCACAAAGTGGTTTGGAATAGTATAACGAAGTTATAGTTCAAGAAATCACAAAGTGGTTTGGAATAGTATAACGA
>MDTG01010559.1_pt1 | contig 20407 bp, 20 predicted proteins | sample 811421 | NCBI WGS metagenome assembly MDTG01 (sample SAMN05326645, study PRJNA326480) | marine metagenome | isolation source: seawater | place: Pacific Ocean: South East | collected 2011
GTTCGGGATGGGATCGGGTATAACACTTTCGCAATAATTGCCAGCACGTTTTTATATAATAATATCAATGTTTGTAAATATTAATTTTTAAGTAATAATACGCTAAAAACTAATAAGATAGACATCTTTTTAATAAATATTAATAATTTGATTTTAGAAATTAATGAATAATTAAAATATAAAAAAATGGAATATTATCTTAAATCTAGCAAGCAATATTATGAAAAAAATAGCGATTCAAGATTGAAATTTATAGAAAAAAAAAAATTTTTATTTTTAGAAATCTCAAAATTTATAAATAATTGTATCAATAATTCTAAGGAAGTTTTTTTGTTTTGTGCGGGAAATTCTATAATATCCCAAAATATTAAGTCAAAGAAAATTAATATTAAAGAAATAAATAAAGATTATGAAAAAAATTATGACGACATTATCACTTACAAAAATGACTTTGAAAAAAAAGATATTGAAAATTGTGATCATTTGATAATAGCAGATATAGAACATCAAAATAATCCTGCTTTAAATTTACTCAGACTCTCGAATTTAATTAACGACGATGCAAGAATCATAATCCTATCTAAAAATTTTTTTTGGATGTTCATAATTAAAATGCTCAAGTTTGTTTTTAATTTTTCACCAAAACAAAATAACTTTCTACCATCTTCTTACCTTACAAACTTGTATTCTAGTTGTAATTTAGAGATTGTGAGATCTGAAAAAATTATTGCTTTACCAATTAGAATTCCTTTTATTACAAGTTTTTTCAATAAAATTTTTAGATTGCCAGTCTTAAATTTGTTTTGCATTTTAAATATTACTATTTTAAAAAAAATTAATACTCTTTCAAATAATCAAGATAAAAAAGTTTCATTTATAGTTCCATGTAAGAATGAAGAAAAAAATATTCCTCTTTTTAAAAATCAAATAAATGGTTTAAATGAAAATTTTGAATTTTTATTTGGAGATGATAAATCATCTGATCAAACCAAAATAGAAATTGATAAAATTAAGAATGAACTTAAAAATAAGGACATCAAATTATATGAGGGACCAGGTATATGTAAATCTCAAAACGTTTATAAAGGAATCGAGTTCGCAAACGGAGAAATAATAGTAATTTACGATGCTGACCTTACAGTTAGTTTTGAAGATATAAAATTTGCAATAAATATTCTTAATAACTCTAACGCTGATTTTATAAACTGTACAAGGATGATTTACCCCCAAAAAGAAGGTGCTATGAAGAAATTTAATTTTTTAGGAAATAGTTTCTTTGCTTTTCTATTTAGTCTTTTATTTAAGAAAAAAATTACAGATACTTTGTGTGGAACAAAAATTTTATATAAGAAAGATTGGTATAAAATTAAAAATGATATATCTAATTGGGGTGCAAAAGACCTATGGGGTGATTTTGATTTATTGATTAGTGCCTATAAAAATAATCTTAAAATCCTAGAGGTTCCAGTTACTTATTTCGATAGAACAGAGGGTAAAACTAAGATGACAAATGTTGTTGCTAATGCATCAAGAATGTTTTGGATAGTAATTTATTCTTATTATAAATTAAGATTAAAAGATTAAGTTTTCCTCAAAATTATATATGTGCACAAATAAATAAATATATTTATTGTAATTAAGGTTATTAATAAACCATGGTGATTATAGAATTTTGATCCAATAATAAAAATAACGAAATTATAAGAATTTAGAATTAAAGCTGTAGTAATGTTCGATAGTAATTTTTTAGGAATCTTTTTATTTAATTCTTTAAATACCAATTGATGCAAATGTTCATTATCAGGTAACATTGGAGATTTATTTTTCAATTTCTTACGTATTATTGAAAAAAGTATCTCCATCGCTGGGTACCACAAAAGTAAAATTATAAAATAAGGTGAAATTAAGTTGTTTGACACATGAAGTTTAATCAACAAATATGAAAATAAAAGTCCTATGAGGTACGATCCATTATCACCTAAGTACAATTTATTGAATAAATTTAAGATTAATAAAGTTAAAAAAATATAGATTAAAATTAAACTATCAAAAGCTAAATCAAATTTAAGAAAATGGAGTAAACAAATTATCAAAAAATAATAACCTAAAGATAAAGTATTTAAACCATCAATAAAATTTGATCCATTTATCACTATCAAAATACAGAATGTTACAAAAAAAATATTTATAATTTTATTGGAAATAATTTTATCTAATATATCTATCCTGGTAGTTGTGATCTCTAATTCTCCAACAATAACTAGAAAAAAACAGATTATTATTTGAAATAAAAATCTTTTATTTGCTGATATTATTTTTTTTAAATCTGAAAGAATACCTAAAATAAAAATACAAAAGAAACAAAAATAAATTAATTCATTAATATTAAAAAAAAAATAAGTATAAAAAATTAGTAAAATTAAGCCTCCTGTTAAAGGTACACTTTTTATAGATGAAAATTTTTGATGTGAATCACCAGTAAAACTTGGCAATAATTTAATCCTTAATATTAACTCATTAATTAAAGTTGATATTAAAAAAATTATAATAAACTTTTCCATTAGAGATTTTTTAAAAGATAATTTTTAGATAATATAAATAAGCATATTAATGACTTGATTATACTATAATTCATATAGTCTCTATAAACTCTATATCCATCAAAAATTTTTTGAAAAAAATCTGAAGATAATGAATTTTCTGTTTTTTGCCAATAAGTTAAGCATTCATTTAAAGAATATATCTTGTTTCCAGATTTAAGATGATTTAACCAAAAAACAAAATCTTCTTTAGTTTTTAATGACGGAAATTGAACTGTGTGCAAAATTTTTTTACTTACAATCGCAGTGGATAACCCTATGTCACATGATCCTAGTAAATCATAGACAGTTTCAAAGTCTTTAGCTGTTCTTATTGATTTATTAGAATTAATTGAATTTACAATCATATAATCTGTGTGAGAGATCAAAATATTATTCATTTCCATATATTTTATCTGGTGCTCAATTTTTTTTTTGTGCCATGTATCATCTGCATCAATGAATGCCACAAATTCACCTTTAGAAATTTTCATAGCTTTATTTCTAGATTGACCAGCTCCAATATTATTTGAATTAACTAAAATTTTTATCCTTTTATCTTTTGACGCTAAAGAGTTAAGAAATTCTAAATCTTTTTTATTGCTATCATCATAAACTATTATTATTTCCAAATTTTTATAACTTTGATTTAAAACAGAATCTATTGTGGACTTGATATATTGTAGTTTTTTATAATATGGAATTATTACACTAATAAGTTTATTCATGAGCAAATAAGAATTATAAGAAAAAGTAATAAATTGCTATATCTTACTTTAGATGAAATATAAAAAAATAATAATATTTATGCCATCCATAGAAATGGGTGGAGTAGAAAAAAACTTATTTATTATAACAAATTTTTTGAGCTTTAAATTCAGAAATATTAGACTCATTACCTCATCAAATAATACTCAAAATCTGAATAAAAATATTAATATCGTTAGAAATACTTTCTTAAGCACTTTATTTAAAAAAAGAATTTTAAAAATTTTTATTAGCTCTATTTTGTTAATAAGAGAAATACTTAAAGACAAAGAAGTAATAATATTTAGTTTTCAGGCAAATCTATATTCGATCTTGATTGCTAAATTATTTGGAAAAAAAATAATTGTTAGGCTTAACTCTTCTCCATCGGGATGGTTAAATAATATTTTTAAAAAATTAATATTTAAAAAAATTCTCTCATTCTCAGATAAAATAATTGTAAATAGTCAAGAATTCAAAAAACAAATTCAATCTGATTTAAAACTAAAGTCGATTTGTATTTATAATCCTTTGGATAAAAAAAATATTAAGTCTAAGTCTAATTTAAAAATAAAAGAAAACCCCTTTAAGTACAAAAACTCTCTAAAGATTATTAATATAGGAAGACTAGTTGATCAGAAGGACCATATCACTCTTCTTAAGTCAATCAATAATCTTAAGTCAAAAATTAATTTAGAGTTGATTATAATTGGTCAGGGAAAAAATAAAAACAAACTAATTGAATATATTAAAAAAAATAATTTAGAAAAAATTATAAACATCTTAGATTATAAAAGAAATCCATATCCATATGTAAAATATAGCGATCTTTATATTTCAAGTTCGATTTATGAAGGACTTCCCAATGTATTGTTAGAAGCAATTACACTGAAAAAATTTGTGATTGCTAGTGATTGTCCAACTGGACCAAAAGAAATATTAGATAATGGAAAAGGAGGTGTGTTATTCAAAACTGGCTCGTATAAAGATTTATCTAGTAAAATAATGACATATAAAAAAAAAAATAGATCAAACATCAAAAAAATTAATTTTGCTTATAATAGTTTAAAAAAATACGATATGACAAAAAATTTAGATTTATATTACAAAATATTATCGAAAATAAATTAATAATATTTTTTATTTATGTATATTAATTCATAACCTTTTCTAAAAATCATCTGATTTTTAGAAACTAGTTTAAATTTTTTTTTATTCAAAAAACTATCAATTTTCTCAAAGTCGTAATTTTTAATCAAGGATTGATCGTAATGACATTCTAACAAAATTATTTTAGTCTTATCAATATATTCATCCATGCCAATCAATACTCTATATTCGTGACCCTCAGTGTCTATTTTAATTAAATCTAAAGTTTTAAGTTTATACTTATCTAATATATTTTTGAGTTTAATTTTTTTAATTAAAATTTTTTTTTTATAAATATTTCTTTTAAAAAAAAAAATATTAATTATTATTTTTTTAATATACGTATAAATTGCATTTTCATTAATTTCATTTAAAGTAGACATTGCAGAAATATGCCCAATCTTTAAAAAATCCACTCCAAGTTTATCAGAAACTGCAAGATTGAATATTTTAGTTTTTTTATCTTTTAACCTATTGAGATATCGAAAACATTCAATATTGGGCTCAAAGGCTAAAGTTTTTTTTACATTAAAATTTTTTTTTATAATCTCAATCATTTCACCTTTATGAGCTCCAATATCGATGTAAACATTAATTTCTGATTTGAAATACTTTCGCAATATCCTTAAATTTTTGTCCTGAATATACTTATCTAAAAAATTTAAAAAATTAATGATTAATGATTTCATCTTTCAAAGAATAAATACCCATTAAATATTCTTGCATTTATTTTTGTATTTGAGCAAGGTGAAGGTGTTGCCCAACAATAACCTTCGGTGATATTTAAATATTTTTTTTTATCTAGTTTTAAAGTTTTATATTTTTTTTCTTTAACAAAAAAAAGGGGGAAATTTGTAAACTTGTACTGATCTTCTCTACCAAACTCATAATTAATTCGTGTGATATTCTTAAAATTAAAAATAATAATGGTAATTAACAAAATTCCTTTTATTTTTAATAAATAATTTTTGTCGAGTTTATTTTTAACTCTATTTTTGTAATATAAATTTGTAACAAATAAGACAATAAGTATGCTTATCGGAAAGTATCCTCCATATCTTAAAGATGGGTGTTTGAAAAACCAAAATATAATTATTAAAAATAAAAATGGAATAATAAATTTATTTAATAAATTTTTAGTTTTAATATCTACGTTTATTTCATTTCTAAATAATAAGTAAAAAATCAAATTTATGGAAATTAGAATTAATATAAAATCAGTAACTTTATTAAAAAAATATATATTCAGCCACTGAAATATCCAATTAAACCCTTTGATATAATTCTCAGCATTATCAACTTTTAAATTTGGTGTAGCTCCAGCCTTTGCCCATAATTCAAGCCATGTATTCATTCTTTCTACCTCACTTATACTAAGCGACCAAAAATAGTTATCACCAAAACAGGTAAGGCTACTCGGATAAATAAGACAACCGGTACTAAAAAAGTTTTGTAAAAAAAATAATACAAAAAATGTAATTGTAAAAATAAATAGTCTATTATTAAAATTTTTTTTAGAAAATGGATTAACTTTTAAAATATAAAAAGTTAACGGAATTAATAAAAAATATAAAATAAAGTAAGCTTTCAAAGAAAAAGTTATTAGCAATAAAATTGCATTTAAATATATATAATTTATATTCTCTTTATTAGATATATTTTTAAAAAAATTTAAAAAAATTACTATTAATAAAATTTGACCAGCTAGGTCTGTTCCATATTCGGACAACCTGGTAAACTTAACATTTACAATTAAAATAAAAATTAAAGATAAATAAAAGACAAAACTTTTTGTATGATAATTTTTTTGGATTTCTTTAAGTAATATAAAATTAACAAATACTAATATTAAGTAATTTGGTAAATTGAATAAATAATATTTGATATATGGAAGAAAGGTAAGTGAATTTAAAAATAATATTGATGAATGGTGTCTAAATCCATAATTTAATAATCCAGTTCCAATAGTAATTTTATTTTCAAATAGATGTAATGCAAAAGGCAAATGATAATAGGGAAAATCATCGTGATTTTTTGAAATAAAAAAAAAGGTTATTGTCACGAATATTAATAAAATTACCAATTTTATATCCTGCATTTTAAATTTATTAAAATTAACAAAAAAAAGAATTAAGCCTACTATTAATACAATTATGTTGTGTAAGTAATTATGAGGTATTACAAAATTGCTTAGGTATGAAATATTAATTAATAAAAAAATACCTATCAATCCAATTTGACCTAAATTAATTTCAAGGTTTGATTTAAATATTTTATTAAGAAAAAAAATTCCGTAACCTAAATACGAAAATAAAAATATTATTATAAAGAAAAATATTGAAAATGTGTTTATTAAAATTTCTGACATTACATTTCATGTTTTATATTCTTTAATCTTAATACCGAAAATACTCAATGCTGTAAAAAATGATCTGATAAAATATTGGATAAAAAATAAAGAATTTAATTTAAAATTAAATGGCAATAAAAGTAAATAATATAAAGATTTCAAAAATTCAATAGAAAATTTAGGTATGATATAGAATATACCATTTAATGGTCCATAAAGTTTTGTATAAATTATTTTTGTAGATGAACCAAACCTTGCATTTCTTTTTATAAACCATGAGAAATTAGATTTTGATTGATCCCTATTTTCAAATACTGGGGAATATTTATTCCAATATATTTTATATCCTTTCAAGTTTAGTTGTGAAAAAAATAACTGATCATCGCAACCTAAATTTTTTAATTCTGTATCAAATTTAATTTTTATATTTGAAATTATTTTAGATTTCATAAAAACATTATTTGTGGCAGCCCAATTTACTTTCGAATTATGTTTTGCATGTCGCTCTAACACAACTTCATATAAATTTTTTGTTTTAGAAATTTGTGGGCCTGTAATTATGTCTGAATTAGTTTGATTAAGAGCTTTAAACATATTACTTAACCATGTTTTTGGTAAAATACCATCATCATCAATCAAGCATGTGAAATCAGAACAGGTTGATTTCATAATTTCTAAGCATTTATTTCTTGCAAAAGGAATTCCAATTTTTTTTTCTGTAGCAAAATTTATTTTTGTATTTTTTTTATTTAAATCTATAATATTTTTTTTATCTAAAATTTTTTTTTTACTATTTATTATTATATATATTTCAGCCTTACTTTGCTTTGTTTGTTTTAAAATACTTTTTATGCAATTAAATATGTTTTTATTTGGCTTGGAGACACAGATGTAATAGTTTACTTTAAACATGAGCTAAACTTATATATTTATTGATATACAGAATAAATTAAATATTAATACTAATAAATCTAAAAAATTGAAAAAAAAAAAAATTTTATATTGGTCTCCTCACCTAACACATGTAGGAACTATTAACTCTGTTTTAAATTCAGTGAAAGCATTAAGAGTTTATTCTAATCCTGATCATGAATTTGATATTCAAGTTATCAATCTATTTGGTGAATGGTCTAATCATAAGATTTTATTAAATAGAATAAATACAACTCTAGTAAATTTCTTTAATCCAGAAATTAATAAATTTATTCCAAGAAATAGTTTTTTAAAAAGTCGATTTTCATATTTACTTTTCTTCCTTCTGTCGATTTTCAAACTAAAGAAATTTCTTAAATTAAATGAACCTGGAATATTAATAATCCACTTACTTACCTCTCTGCCAATATTAGTGGTATCTATTTTTGACCTAGACATAAAATTAGTTTTAAGAATCTCAGGAAGGTTAAGAAAGAACTTTGTAAGAAATATAATTTGGAGAATAGGCAAGGATAAAATTAAATGTGTTACTTGTCCCTCAGAAGAGACAAGAAATGACATTCTGAATTTAAAAATATTTGATCAAAATAAAGTAGTTACTTTGTATGATCCTATAATAGAACCGAAAAAAATAAATAAACTTAAAAGAGAAAAAATCGAAAATAACAAACTTTTGGAAAACAATTATATTCTTGGAATTGGTAGATTAACAAATCAAAAAAATTTTTCAGAATTAATAAAAAGTTTTAAAATTATAAGTAACGAAAATCCAGAATACTTACTAGTAATTCTTGGAGAAGGAGAACAGCGTAGTAAATTAATTAATCAAATTAAGTCACTGAAATTAGAGGATAAAGTTTTTTTATTAGGATTTAAAAAAAATGTATATAAATATCTAAATCATGCCACTGTTTTTATTTCAAGTTCAAAGTATGAAGATCCCGGAGCATCAATTATACAAGCTATTCATTGTAATAAATTTGTAATATCTTCTAACTGCAAAAATGGACCATCTGAAATTTTGGATGGTGGTAATGGAGGTATACTATACGATCTTGTAGACGGAAGTATTGAGCAAAGTTTTAAAAAATTTTTAAATACAGATAATGTCACAAGAAAGAGATATATAATTAATGCAAAAAAAAATATCTTAAAATATTCATTATTTAGACATTATAAAACGCTTATAAAAATCATAAATAAAATTTAATAAATTCTCTGTGAAAAAAAAATTTAACATATTCATTTTTCACCCCTATCCATCTTTTGGGGGTGCTGATAGATCAATTATTAGAATTATAAATGCAAATAAAAATGCCAACTTTACTATAATTAGCCTTACAAAATGTGATTACAAAAAATATTTAAACAAGAAAGTAAAGCGTATACAACTCTCTGCTGGAAGAACAATTTTATCTTTATTTGAATTACGAAATGTAGTTTTAAAATTAATGCAAAATTCAAAAAATGAGAAGAATATTTTTATATCAAATCAAAACTTCGCAAACATCTTAACAATTTTATCTTTAAAAAAAATTAAAAAACTTAAAATTATATTAATTGAGAGAAACCATTTAGAAGAACTTTATAATTATAGAAATTTTTTTGATTTTTTGAAAAAAAAAATAATCCTAAGTCTAATTAAGGTAACCTACAAAAGAGCGGACTTCGTAGTTGGTATTAGCAAAAAACTTGCGACAGATTTATCAAGGTTTATTAATAAAAAAGTTGAACTTATTTATAATCCTGCAATGGATGAACAATTAAACAAAAAAAATTCAGATAAAGTAAAGTTGAATAAAAGAATATTAAATAAAAATATAATTTTAAATATTGGTTTTTTTGAGGATCAAAAAGATCAAATAACAATTCTAAAGGCATTTAATTTACTTAAAAAGGAATTTAATGACGTTCATTTAGTATTGATAGGAAGAGGTTCAAAATTTAAGGAATTCAAAACTTTTGTAAAAATAAACAAACTGAATAAAGATGTAAGTTTTTTAACAAAAATTAATAACCCTAAAAATTTTTATAATGTTGCTGACTTATTTGTGTTAAGTTCGAAATATGAGGGATTTGGCAATGTGATTGTTGAAGCATTAAAATATAATTGTCCCGTCATAACATCTAATTGCAAATCAGGTCCAATGGAAATAATTTCACAAGGTAAATATGGGGATTATTTTACTATTGGTGATTATAATGGATTAAAAAATAAAATAAAAAATTTTTTAATCAATAAATCAAAACTTAAAACAAAAACTATTCGTGCAAAAAATCATATTAAAAAATTTAGTATGTCGAAAAATAAACTAGCTTTTGATAAACTTTTTTATAAGATTTAAAATGAACTTTATAAATTTAGAAATAAAATCACTCAAGCAAGAACTTTTATTGGATAAATTAAAAATAATTATTTTAAGTTTATTTCCGTTTTTTTTAATTATGGGAACTGCTATTAGCGAAATTGGAGTTATAGTTTTATGTATAATTTTTATTTTAGAATATTTTTTTAAAAACGAAAATATTTTCAATAATAAATTGATATATTTTTTTTTGTGTCTTTATACATGTTTAATTATAAATTTAATTTTCTCATTAAACATTGATAATTCTATTTTGAGAAATTTATTTTTTCCAAAATATATAATTTTTGTTTTAGGAATAATAAATTTTTTACCAAAAAAAAAATATAGGTTTGCTTTTATTTTTAAATCTTGGTTGATAATTACTTTTATCTTTAGTTTAGATTTGTTTGTTCAATTACTTTTTGGCACAAATATTGTGGGAATAGAGTCTCCTCATAGGTATCATAGAACCTCAGGATTTATGGGGGAAGAGTTAAAAGCTGGATCATTAATTTTAGCTATTAGTTTTGTCTCATCTTGCTTTATGATTTCGAATACTAAATTTAAAAATATTGGATTAATTCTTTTAATATTTTTTTTGTTATCAATATTTATATCAGGGGATAGATCGAATTTTATTAAGTCTTTAATAATATTGATTTATTTAATTTTTTTCTTAAACAGAGAATATGTAAAGAGGCTAATTCCATGGTTTGGTGGATTAATTATAATAATTGCAATAGTTCTAAATAACTACCTTCCTTACAAGGAGAGATATATGAATAGAATTTTTCAAGATTTATATTCAAACAATTTTAATGTTATAAAATTTATTGATAATACTGAATACGGCAAAATATATTCCACAAGTATAAAAGTTTTTGAGAGATTTAAAGTATTTGGAATTGGAAATAAAAATTTTAGAATGCTCTGTGATAGTGATTTCAGAAAAAATTTTGCATTAGAGAGTGAAATAGAGGAAAAACAATTAAGATGCAACACTCATCCACATCAAATTTACTTAGAAATATTGTCTGAGCATGGTTTGTTTGGCTTTATATCTTTATTGTTTTTTCTATATGTATTTTTACAAAGTAACTTAAAAAAATTATTTAAAGAAAAAAATTTGTTACTAAATTGTTTATTTATTACTTTATTGGTAAATTTTATACCTATCATTCCTAGTGGTAGTTTTTTTACAAGCTTTAATGCAACTTTATTTTGGACAAATTTTAGCTTATTTTATTCTTACAAAAAAATAATTAATCAATAATTTCCTTTATTTTATTTAAAAAATAATCTTTTCCAATTTTTTGGTGGATACCACTAAGAATTTTTTGTGAATTATTTACTAATCTTTTCCGTAGATTTATATCTGAGACTAAATTTTCTATTTTGTCATGAATATCTCTAAAATCTAAATTATAAGCTACATAAGTTTCGTTATTAATATAAATATTTGGCCATGTCTCAATATTTGACATATCAGGAAATAAAATTGCAGCACCGGAGTTTATTGCCTCAAATTCTCGATAACAAACTTCACCCCACCCGTATGCTCCTATTGAAACTTTTGAATTTCTTAAAGCCTTGTAATAATTTTTTTTTGAAAATCTTCCCTCAATAATTCTATTTTTAGAATTAATACTTCTTAAAATTTCTTTAAGTCTCATTCTTTGGTAGCCTACCGACTCTCTTTTAAAATTAGTATTCATGAGTGAGACGAAATCACTCTTTTTATTATCGAAAGACCAATTTTGATACTGTGGTAATTTCATTTTATAATCTTCACTATTAAAAAATTTAAATTTAATCAACTCGAGGTAATAGTCTATTTTTGAAAAACTTATATAGTCAAAAAAAAAGCCAACTCCTAAATTCCATCCAAGAATTAATTTAGGTAAATATTCAGTTTTTAATATTTCTTGATCATACTCTTTGTAATCTTTAATGTTATATTTTTCTATATAGTAGTCAGTATAATATCTTCCACCCTTAAGTTTTTTTAAATAAACTTTTTTATCTTTGTAGAAGTTTTTTTTAATATATTTTTTTACTAAATGTAAAACTTCAAATTGAGTTGTACCAGCACTGTCCCTCATGTCGAACCAGTATAAGTTTTTATTTCGTAAATAGATTTTTTCTAAATACTCTAAATCAATTCGATCTTTTTTACTTGGAATTGATCTGGAATTTAAAAACAAATGATCAGCATCAAAAAATTGATTTGAAAGTTTTGAAAAAAAATTTACTTGAATACCACAATCTAATAATTCCTTTTTATAAATAAAAAACCAATTCCAAAAACCATAATATAAACCTAATCTTAGTGCCTCATTATTTATCAGAATATTTATTTTTTGTTTCATAATTATTATTTTTACATATAAATTATTAATTCATATTAAATGATTAATAAAATAACAAATCTTTTGATTTATCTTTTACGATATTTCTCAATAATCAATCCAACTTATGAAGTTTCAAGTTCAATAAATTTTGGTTCAAAGGTTTGTGATAATTATTTCAAAAAATTATTAAAAAGGTCAAAATTTTATTTTGAATATGGTGGAGGCAGCAGCACACTTTTAGCAAATAAATTAAATAAAAGATTTATTTCAGTAGAGACAGATAAGAGTTTTTATTCTTTTTTAAAAAATAAGGGAATAAATCAAGTTGTTTATTCAGATATTGGACCAACAAAATATTATTCAGTGCCATTAGTTCCTACGTTTTTTATCAAAAAAAAAATAAGAAAATATGCAAATCAAATAAACTTTATAAATAATAATTTAAAATTTTTTCCTGATTTAATCTTAATTGATGGACGATTTAGAGTTTATGTTGCAATACAGGTTATAATTTTTTGTTTAAAAAATATTAATAAGAATAAAACTGTAATCATTATTGATGATTTTAAATTTCGAAAAGAATATCACATACTTAAAAAATTGATTAAGATTAAGTTAGTTGGTAGATTTGGTGTTATTCAAATAACAAAAAAAGTTAAAGTTAGCAGTAATAAAGCTAAAAAACTATCAGATAAATTTATTTTATATCACTTTTGAAAAATTTTTTTATAGAGTTCTATAATTTCTTTTTTAAATCTTATCTCAAAAAATCTATGAATAATTATCGACAAAAAAAGTGTAATTATTGTAGCAAGAATAATCGAAATATTTTGAAAGTTTAAATTATTTAACTCCCTAATGATTATAATTCCAATCGCATTGTGAGTTAAATACCAAGTATAAGATATTAGGCCTAATGATGATAAAATTTTTATATTAAAATCAATTTTTTTTAATAAAAATATCGAAACTAATGAAACTAAAATTATAAAATAAAGCTCAAAACCCGCATACCTTTCATTGGTTAAAAGTGAAATTATCACAAATAAAAATACTATTAATTTGTTTATCGTAGAGATTTTATCGAAATAAAATATCATTAACCCGATCAAAAATAAATTTGCGTGTGGAAAAATTGAGGTAATAAATATAAAAGAATTTTTATCTAATATAGAAATTATATTTCCTAGCAGACAAAAAATAAACCAAGCATGAATACTTTTTTTTAAACTATTGAGTAAAAAAAATAATAAACCAAAAAAAAGATAAAATTTAATTTCAACCATCAATGCCCAGTATATTCCATCAATATATTTGAAATTCATACCAGGTAGAAAATTTGCAAATATTAAATTCATAAAACCTGTAAACCAGTCAACTTCTCTACCAGGTAAGTCAAAATAAGAATAGAAAATTAATGTCAACAAACCACAAATTAGATAGCCTGGGTATAGTCTGGCAACTCTTCTAATAACAAATTCAAAAAAATTTTTTGTCTTTATTATAGTCATTCCAATGCAATAACCGCTTACAATAAAAAATATATCTACACCACTCCATCCATATCTGGCTAATTCAAATTTCCATTGATCGGTTCTTAAAAGATATTCATTTTCATAATGGTATGTATAATGAAATAAAACTACTAATAGTATTGCAATAGCTCTCAATGAGTCAATATATCCAGCTCTGTTATACTGAGTTTTCATTGATTAATTTTTTTAAAACAATTTTTTGAGATAATTAATCCTTTTCTTTTTTGCTGATGTGAATAGGGAAATTCAATGTAATCAAAATTTTTAAAATTTATTTTTTTTCTCAAAGAATTGATATCTCTTAAATTAAAGAAAATAATTCCATTTTCTAATTTATTCAAATCACCTATTAATGAATCCACATTTATGTTAAAATGTTTGGATAAAAGACGGTAAAATTTTTTATCTTCATACCAGAATAAATATTGATTTGAATTTAAGTACTGGTTTGCGATCATGTAAACAAAGGCATCCTCCGTAAAGTTTATAAAATTATTTACTTTTGGACAATTTAATGAAATTAATTTACTATTTTTATCTATTTCATGTATCACATTCCAAGTTTCTTTCCTCCATTTTTGGCTCTTGAAAAAGACTAAATTTTTTGATTTATAATTATTAGTAATATCCTCAAATAAAGGAAAAAATCTATTGTTCTCTTGTTTGATAGGTACTAAAGAGCTTGAACCCAAAATAACCAAAATTAATGTCAACAAATAATTTTTATATTTTGAGTAGTACCTTTCGATAAAATAAAACATAACTACAACACCTATTATAGGGCCTGTTGCAAATCTAAAAATATTCAACTTATGTAATGTTGAGACATATGAAAATAAGCATATTAAAGATAAAATGAATAAATAAATATTTATATTTTTTTTTCTAAAATTTTTTTTCTCAAAAAAAATGAAACTCACAAAAAAATAGGAATTTACTATTAAAATGATTAAAAATAAAAAATAATATGGTTCAGAAAAAAAATTAAAAATACTTTTTTTTAGAAAATTCTTTAAATACTCGTTAATAAGTTCAAAAAAAGTTAGATCGTAAATGATTAAGAAAGTTTCATTTAACCAAAAAGTTTTAATCCAATATGGATGTAAACTGTTATAAAAAAGATATAAATGAAATATTATTTGCGGTAATAAAAAACCTGATAGTAAAAGATATTTTTTCTCGGAATTTCTTTTTAAAAAAAAAATAATAATAACCAGTAAAATTCCAAAATAAATAAAATTTTCATAAACTAAGCAAGATAGTGAAACCAATATTCCTGTAAATAATAAACTAAATTTTTTATCTTCAACTAAAAAAAAAATACTCAATACAATTAAAAAATAAAATTGATAGTTATACCAAGGATGATTAGCAAAAGGATGTATTAAAAATAAAAGGACCGGTAAGAAATAAACAGTTTTTATCTTTAATTTATTATATCCTAAATGACACAAAAAAAAATTACCGAGTGAAAAAAATAATGAAGATAAGTACATTGTGTAGATTAAGTCATTATTGAATACTTCTAAAACTAAAGAATTAGAGAGTGTGTAGAAAAAACCATAATGAATAAATATTTCCTTATATGGCTTAAAATTTGAGAGTAGCTCAATTGAACTTTGGGACAATCCCCAGTGAAAAGGATCGTAGATAAATTGAGACTGATAAACTGACCCTACAAAACTTAAAAAAAAAAAGAATAAATTAAGTAAAAAAAAATTATTTCTTAAAATCATTTTTTCTATAAGTTCTATTTTTCTATTTTGTCAATCACAGGTTTAAATTTTTGATTAATTCTTTTTAAAAGATTTGAATAATATTCTATTTGTTCTTCAGTTAATTCTCCCTCTCCCAATTTTTCTAAATAACTCTCAATTTTTAAAATTACAAAATTTTCAAACTTTTGAGATTGCAAAATACTTAAAATTTTATTTTGAAAAAACGAAAAAACAAAGTTTATTGTAAAATATATCAAAAATATAAATATTAGTAAAAAGTATACGTATTTGTTTCTGTTTGATTTAGTAATATTGAATTTTTTTTTCATAATTTAATCTAAAATATGTACTTTAAATGAATATAATAGTAAATAAAGTATAATTTATATGCACGATAAATTAATAAATTCTAGTAGAAGAAAATTCAATAAAATTTTTATCTTTAATCTGATTTCCTTATTAACTCTAAACTTATTTTTGTATAAAAAAGATTTTCTTAATCCTTATTCAAAAAAAAACCGAAATTTAAAATGGATATTAAGTAAAAACGATTTATGATTTTAGATGACGATGAAATTTTAAAAAAAAAATTTCAAATAATCATATGCGGAAGTGGGCCTGCTGGTATATCGCTAGCTTTAGAGCTAGAAAGAAAAAAAATTGAATGCTTGATTATCGAAGCAGGTAATGAATTTTATTCTGAAAAAGCTCAAAGTAGATATGCTGGTGAAGTTTATGGAAATTTTCCAGAGGATTTATCTATTTCAAGATTAAGTCAATTCGGTGGAACATCAGGTCATTGGGGTGGTACCTGTAGAACCTTGGATGATTACGATTTTCAAAATTGGCCAATGAAAAAGTCAGAAATTGATCCATTTTTGGATCAAAGTTGTAAAATACTGAATATACCAAAAAGTTTTAGAGAAAAAAATATTAGCAAAAACTTAAAAATTATTGAGTTTCAAGAGTCTGAGGTAAGATTTTATGAAAAGTACTATGAACATATTAAAAAATCAAAATTTATAAACTTAAGTTTAAACTGTATAATTTTTAATATTAAAATATCGGGAAATACAGTTACAGAAGTATTTTTAAAATCAAAAAAAAATATTTCGATAAAAACAAACTTTCTAGTTTTAGCTTGCGGAGGAATAGAAAATTCAAGATTACTTTTGTGGTTTAGAGAAAATAATAGAGGAATTTCAAAAAATCTTCCAATTGGAAATTATTGGATGGAACACCCATTTAAAAAAATTGGAACAGGTGTAGGAAATTTTAATTTAATAAAAAAAAATTTTGAAAACAATTTTGAAAAATTTGAAAATTTTAGAAATTGGGGTAATTTTACAGTATCAATATCCCCTACCAAAAAACTAATTAACCAAGAAAATATACTTAATTCAGGCGTTTTTTTAACCTTACACGATAGGGATAATGATAATTTAAAAAATAATATAAAAGATTTACTGTGTTTGGCTCCAAATCTTTCTAATAAAATTACAAAATTATTTAAAAAAAAATTACTCTGTGGAATTACTATTAGCTCATCTTGGGAGCAGGATGCTATTTTCAATAATAAAATTTCTTTGTCATCCTCTAAGGATTTCACAGGTATTCCAAAGTCTAAATTGAAGTATAAACTCTCAAAAAATACTCTAAGAACAGCTGAGGAGATGGTCAATCAGATAGGAATGTATTTTATAGATAATGACTTAGGAAGAATTGCGGGAGATCAATTAATTTCTAATAAAGAAAGTTTTATTTCAGAGGCTGGGTATCATCATATTGGAGGTACGCGTATGGGTGACAATAAGAATTTTTCCGTTGTAGATAAGGATTTGAAAGTACATGAAATTAATAATTTGTATGTTTGTGGGAGTTCGACTTTTGTTTCGGGAGGACATGCTAATCCTACTTTAAGTATTGTTCAATTTTCCCTTAGATTAGCCAAACATTTGATAGAGAGAATTAACTATTCATAATTTTTTTTTTTACTTTCCAAATTTTAAAGAGTCCGATTAATGACAAAAAAATTTCTGAAATTGTAACGTTACTAGTTCCTCTTACCCTATTTGCAAAGATTGTATCTACTTCATCAATCTTATATCTATTATAATACAACTGTATCAATATTTCTGAAAGTACAATGTAACCATCACCTATCTTACCACAATTTTGTACAACAAATTTAGCAGCTTGATTAGAGTATATTCTGTAACCGTTTGTGTAATCTGTAATAGGTACATTTAAAACCAATTTTGAGAGTCTATTAGATAAAAATGATAATATTTTTCTTTTAAATGGCCAATTAATTATTTTACTTTTCTTTTTGTATCTGCTTGAAATCAATAAGTCTAAACTCTTTTCATTAAAAAAAGAAAGATTTTTTTTTAACTCATTTGGATTATGAGACATATCTGCATCCATTTCTATAAAAAGATCAATATCGTTATAAGTATCCAGTGCATATTTAATGCCATACAAAACTGCTGATCCTCTTCCTAATTTTTTTCCTCTAAATAAATAAATTATACCATCTTCTTGTCGTTGAATATTTTTTTCGAAACTTTTATCAGAATCGTCAATAATAATTATTATTAAATCTTTAAAATCATTCTTATAAATTTCATTTAATAAGATATTAATATTTTCATACTCATTAAATGCCGGAATAATAATACATTTGAACATATTAATTATATTGATTTGATTTCAGCAATTTTTTTAAACTCTTTAGAGATTAATTTTGTGTCGTTGACAGTTTGATTTGCGTGATTTGGGAGGTAAATACCAAACTTGTGAACTAAATCTGAATTTGGTAATTTCATTTTACTTTTAAAGTTTTTTTTCCAAAATATTTGTTTTGCGATATTACCTGAAATTACTGGTCTACATTCAATTTTTTTTTTTATAAAATGCTTATAAACTTTATCTCTATTTTTTGTCAAAGTAGCGTAACCAAAACTTGAAAGAGGTTTTGCTTTGCATGTTACAGAGAAATATTCATTGAGTTCTTTTTTATAAACATTAAAATTTCTATTACGTATTTTACAAATCTTTTTAATTTTTTTAATTTGAGATAATCCAAGAAAAGAATTTATTTCGGTGGATCTAATATTAAAACCTGAATAATAAAAACTAAACTTTGATTGAAATTCTGAAATATTATTTTTTTTCAAAATTTTTCTTTTTTCAGAATCTTGAAAATCTCTTAACCAACCATGAGATCTAACACTTGTCATAATTTTTGCGAAATTTTTATCATTAGTACAGGCCATACCCCCTTCAATTGTTGAAATATGATGACCATAATAAAATGAAAACGAAGAGGCCAATCCAAAAGTACCTAGATGTTTTGAATTATATTTTGACGCTAAAGACTCACATGTGTCTTCCACAAGACGCACTTTGTACTTTTTACAAATTTTTAAAATTTTACTCATATCATTTGAATGTCCAAGAACATGGACTAAAATAATTAATGAGGGTCTGAATTTTTTACATAAATATTCTAGATGATTAATATCCAAACCTAAGTTTTCTAAACTACAATCGCAAAGTTTTACATCATATCCTAATTGTATAAATGGGCTAACTGTTGTAGACCAAGAAAGTGCTGGTGCAACAACTACTTTATTACTCAAATAATTTGATTCAAGTAAAGATTGAGCAATAAGTAAATTAGCAGATGATCCGCTATTAACAAAAATGGAATTTTTGATTTTAAGAAAATCTGAAAATTTTTTTTGAAAATTCTTTGTTTTATTACCTAATGTAAATTTATCATTTTTTAAAATCCATTTACTTAATTTACGTATTTCTGATTTTTCAATAGTGTCTTCAGCTAATTTGTATTTAAATTTTGTTTGCATTAATTTTTCTTTCTAGCTTATTATTATTCGATACTAAAGAATTAATTCTATTATCTGAAATAATCTTGATCTTTGAATTAATTTCTTTTTTAATAAATCTTTTTATACTCATTCCTTTTCCTGATCCTATATTAAAAACTCCTGTTATTTTTTTTTTATACACCTTATAAATAATATTAACTACTCTTTCAGCATCTAAGAAATCTCTTAATGAATTTGCATTTACTACAAAAATTTGGTTATTTTTATTAAATTTGATTTTTTCTTTAATTGACGGATAGAGAAAAGGTTTTTTTTGATTCTTGTGATAAATACTAAAAATTCTACCAATGAAAAAAGAAAAACCAGATCTTTTATTAGAAATGATTTTTTTTTCTGCAAGTAGTTTGGTTTTTCCATAAAAACTAATTGGTTTTTTTTTAAAATTTTCTTTTATTGACCTTTTAGAAAAATCATAAACGTGTGAGGTACTTGGAAAAAAAAACCATATTTTTTTTTTATTCTTATTGATTTCCTTTATTAAATTTTCAGTACCTAAAACATTTACATTTTTTGATTTTTTTTTATCTAATTTCGCTTTTTTAGTTGAAGATATTGCTGCGAAATGAAAAATATATTGTAAATTTTTGTTAGAGCTAATCCATTTAGCAACTTTTTTTCTTTTTGATATATCATCTTTAAATTCAGAAAATTTGATAGATTTTTTTCTTAGCTTTTTTTTAAATAAAAGGCCCAAAAGACCTGTCCCACCTGTAATTCCTATTTTTGTCAATTTATTTATATTTAATTTTTAAAAAGTTTATTATAAATATCCATATGAAAAAA
>MDTG01088333.1_pt1 | contig 20405 bp, 2 predicted proteins | sample 811421 | NCBI WGS metagenome assembly MDTG01 (sample SAMN05326645, study PRJNA326480) | marine metagenome | isolation source: seawater | place: Pacific Ocean: South East | collected 2011
ACCTACCAAAACCTTGGGATTGACTCTGAAAAAGAAGAAATTATTGGTTTCTTGAAGGCGGGTTACCCTCAGTCCATACCGACTGTACGAAAACCCCATTTCAGTGAATTAACCTCAAACTTACATTGATTGAAGTTGCACGAACAAACCCTCACACGAACATAGTTGCTGTGTTATTCATTTTTCAACTCCAATTTACTAACACCCAGCATCAGGAATATGTGCTTTTATTGTAAAGAACATTATTTTCAAAGCGACCTCACTGTTATCGTATGTAGCAACTGGTGCTGGTGGTGCAGGTTTGTTAACGTTGTTTGCGTCACCATCATTGTCTTGGTCTTCATCCGGCAAGTTTCCAGCATCAACTCCAGCAGATAAACCCTTTTTATCCGTATTGACTGCGACTAGTTCTTTTTTCCCGAACGAAAATTTGTTGATAGCGGAATGAACTGCAAATTTGTATTTGCCATACTTCGAGAAGTCACTCTCCCGATCGCAGAACATCATTCTACCCGCACCACCATCCGGATCATCCTCAAATCCTATCATATTGACATAAAACACCTTATCCAGCGTAATTGATAATGTGACTGTAATCTTAGGTGTCCAGCAGGCACCGAATATACAAATCTTAAACAATGTCACAGACAGTTTAACCTCAGCCTGGAAAACGAACTCTAAATCGATGATTAACGTGCACATTGGCCCATCAGGATTATCTTTTTCGCCTGTGAGGCAATCCAATTCCAAGCCCAAAAACACACCAACTTTCATTGTAAACTCAATATTCAGAGTGAATGGGCTGTCGTACAATCCACTGAATTTCCTTTTATTTTTCTTGTTATCATCGGCATTCTTTTTGTGAGACTCTGCCATTGAGGTGTGATGTGCGTGGTCGTCTTTGTGTTCATTTAACTTATCCAACTTGGGCCCATTTTTATCATTCCACAATCGCTTGCATGTGTTATAATCTGTGCCATACTTTGCTTGCATGCCTTCACAATAACCAGTCCTCTCAGATCTGATTGCATTGGCTTTGCTAAGGGATTCCTCCGCTTTTGCATCTTCTTCAGCCGCAGCTGCGGTGGCTTCGGATTGCTTTTGTTCAAAATCCTTTATGACATCAAATTTATCTTCCTCCTTAACCGTGAGTTTTATCTCCAAGACCCATTCTACACCCACTGCCATCGATATCTGGAAATTCACGCCCATTGGATTTGCTTTTTGTCTATCAATTTGATAATTCATACTCGGTGGACAAATTCCTGTTTCTTCTTGGGCTCGAGTCATAATTGCTGCAAACCGTTCACCGGTTTCAGTCGGTTCAAGAGTCTCGTCGTAATTGTTGAGAGCGTGATTTAAATTCTCCGTGTAAGAAGTTAGTAGAGAAGGCCGTGATTCCATCCCGGTCCCGTAATAGATTGGAGAACAGGCGGCTACGTTGTTTACCAAGCCAATTTCAAATCCAAAGAAGAGGTAAAGATGCATCTCCCTGCTGAAAATCGGTTCTATCCCATTTGCTTCAGCAACTTTTCGCTCAGGACCTTGACACTCAACCCCTTCGCAGGAGTACCCATTTGGATAGATGTATTGCTGGAAGGCTTGGAATTGAGGAATATATCTCCCAATATCGAAGTCAAATTGTAGTGTGAAGGTAGACCACCAACCAATGAAATTATTATCCATGTCATCAATCATTGCATCTAGTGCACCTGGCACTGCAAGAATTTCTTGTAGACAATATGGATCAACATCAGCAGATGAGCTCTCTGATGACGACGATGTCGGAGGAGGGGCAAGGCAGTATTTCTCAAAGAAACGTAAACTCAAGAATACTTCACCCTCAAGTACTGCTTTGTAATTCACTTGTCCGTTCATTATTGACCCAACGAATGGGATTTTTACGTATATTCGCAGATTGGATTGAAGTGGTTCGTCTTCCCAGCCAATCTTAAGCAGGTCGAGATTTATTTCCGTCATATCCATTGGGAATTTCGACTTGCTTCCATCGGCATTAACTCCCGGCATTGGGAGGTGTGCTCTCGTAGTTAAAGCATTCAGCAAAACCTGAGGAACATTTCGGAAGGTCGCCCCTGTATCATCAATTGGCAAGCTAGGTGCAGCTGACTGCTTATGCGTGGCGTTTTCCCAAGGAACACAGCTAACACCTTTGGATTCAGCAACATCAAAAGCCTTCTTGTATTCATCTTCAGCAAAATTCGCAAATGGACAAGCTGCCTTAGGTTTCAAATTCACAGCATGACCCTTTCCAAACTGGATTCCTGTAAGACTAAGTGACGAGATTGCGCCCCATTCAGAACTACCAATAAAGACGATGAACTTGCCCGCAGGAACATAGAAATTTACTGCTGTTTCGCCCACGGCTTTCCCATGATAAGGCAATACGTTTGCATCCGTATCTTTATTGAATGAATACGTGAATGCATTTCCTCCTACTTGCCCGAACCCTGGCGTGAAATCGCTAATGTTGATAACAGCAGAATATACTTCAGACACCTTTTGAGGCCAAGTGAAACTGTACCAACCTTCAGCTCCGTCAAAGATCTCTAATGTGGTATAATAACCGAAATACGTTATCGCGGGGATTAACGGACTTAGCGACGTATCTTCTAATTTAATCATCTTATGCGAGTATTGTGTATTGGTCCAATTGTCAAAGTTACCAATCGAAGATAATACAGATTCCTGATCTGAGAAGAAATTTGCCGGTTCTTCTGGGCCAAAGACGATTGATCCCATGTCGTACAGCAGTTCTGTTGAAATGGTAATCATTGTGCTTTGTTCCAATCCATCCATTGGAATGGAATAGGTGGTTCCATCCATCTTGAACTTGTCAACAACAAGCTTTCGGTTTTCGTTTGCCCCGCAGCCTGCCTCATCGCGGTATTGGTCATCCGTGCGAAGATGGTACAAAAGATAACTCGGCGAATCAGACCTGGCTAAATATCGTATAGTCAATGAGTTGTGAACCGATGTGTCGTTGTTCACATAACAATCGAGCCCAAGTGAATTCGATATGACGCCAACCGGTTGGATTTGGATCTGGCTCGATGCGGCAAACTTACGAATGATTTCCCCACCGTTGTACATTTCCCAAGGCCCGTCGCCAAATTTGATTCTCCATTTCGAAGATTCTCCAGGCAAAACAATTTCCAACTCTGCCTGAATGTCGATTTCAAACACTTGAGAATCAATAATTGCTGGTTTCTGTATCGGATTTTGATTGTCCTTGTTTACGACTTGATATCGCGTCACATGGTCATCGATGTATGCTCGACCCTGATACGTACCAATTTCACGGGTTTGGCCGGCATAGTCGCTCGTTGCATCCCAACGCAGTCGCACCTTGCATCGACTCGTTGCAGGACAATTTACTGGTTGTTGCGTTTCAAAGGAGACAGGTTGAGCAGATTTACCATGTGTAAGATAAACTGAAACATCGATTAAATTCTCAACGCTCATCTCATTGTAGACAATGACATTGATGTCTGCATCATCAAATGCGCCGACCATTAACGGCGTCTCAACATCGATAATGTACATCAAGGATTCAATTCTGAATCCAAGAGATTCACCGTAATCGTCACCCCATGTTGAGGTTTTCCGGTCAAGAACCGTATCGATAGCATCAACTCTCAAAGATACAAAACCGATAGGCATCGAAGATGGTATGGTCCAACTGAGTAAGATGCTATGATTCTCGCCTGTCGGAAGACTTGCATTTTGGGAATCAAGTACAACTTCAGAAATTGGTGAACCCGCCTTCTTCTTCCCACTGAGCATAAAGGTGGATTCAAAGTTTTGATTCAGCGGGTATCCGCTCAAATTTACGCTAACGCTCAGAGAGATTGTTTCACCTTTAGTAAAGATTCCCAAGCGTTGTCGGACAGCATGCTCTTGTGTTGAATACAACAATGCGAAGGACATTGCTGAGGATAAATCGCCATCCCCTGCAAAGACAATTCCACCTCTCTGAATTGGGACAAAGGCTCTTATCGCAACATCCGCCGTTCCCCTCGAAGAACCCTCTTCGTGTATTCCAACGAACTTGTGCATATGTTTCGAGGATGTGGTCTTGACGTAGGAGTAATTTCCGCTCGGACGTTGTGTGTGATCGATACTTTCCGTTATTGGATTGTCGTAGAACGCCCCAGTGGTTTTTGTAAAGGTCGAATTAAGTGTTGATTGGATGGTATCGATTTTCAATCCACCTGTATTTTCGCCAGTAAACTTTGCAAATCCAGGATTGGATGTCGTACCATTTTGACCCGTTTCCAATAGTTCACTAACAACCGTTTCCGCATATTGATTGGACTTCATGAATCCAACTGTTGAGAATAAGAAGTTCGGAGTCGCATGATTCGTTGCGAGAACAAGACAATGACCATTTCGAGCAATCCAATGATTAAACATCAGACCAAGCTCTGAAGGGTCAAATCCTTCATCTACATTGACAATTTTTACGGATGATGGCTCAAAACCAATGCCGTCGTCGATCTTAAGTTCATCGTTTATGGTCCTTGTACTCTCAAAGTTCTCACTGAATGTTGATGTAACATCGTGATGGGAGCCATCGCTGTCTGTTTTACCTACCTTTAGGAGATCCACAGACAAGAGTGAACGCGTATATGACTTTCGCATACTTGTATCAAGTGACATGTTTAATGACCAAATTCCATCACAGTTATCTGGAATATCTGTAATTTGGACCGCAAACACATCAACCATTGGTTCGGTGGTTGAATTTATCAACGTCTCCGGACAATCAACCGTATTCGTTGCTTCCCATTGGATGGTTACATTGAATTTTGGTTTATCACCATCTTGGATAATTTTCGCATTATCTGTGTTGTATTCAGATGAATTGTTTAATCCATTCCAGAAATACCATTCAGGAGCACTTGGGTTAGCTATACCTTTAACAGAATCCAGTTCAACAAACAAATCCTGAATTGAATTTGACTTGAGTGTGAAATTATAATCGGAATGTCCGGTGTTGGCGTGATTATTCGGGAGAATTCCTTCTGAAAAGGGTATAGAGACGTATGGCGAATGATGTTTATCGATATTGTCAACGAGATCCATGTTTGCTCTGAAGCCAATCGCATCTGACGTTTTAATTTCAGAATACCACAACTTCGGCATCATCACACTTGTAGGATCACTGAGAATCAGCATCTTGTCATCTCCACCGTGCATATAAATTCCATCCAAGCCATCGTAGAGCCGAAGCACGTTGTCTCCATCGAAGTTGTTTGGAGTGAAGGAACGTTCTGTAATCTGCACATACCCCAGTTCTCTATATTGGCTTACCAACGTATCGAGTTCGTCGGTATCAATGGAAATCTCACCGTTCAAATCTGGCAACACGTGAAGCAAACGATGGTTTTGTCGTGAAGACCAAAGAAGTTGAGCAATCAATTCCATCGAACGATTCGTCTTGGTGAAACTTGTATCTGCAAGGACAATTGAACCTGAATGGATATCAAACATACCAGGACCTACGAAACTTCCTGTGTCCGTCTCATTTTGGTAGACTGAATACATCCAATCAAGATCTGTGGGGGAAAACAGCCCATACTCCAATTCTCGTGGGATTTTAGGCATTGTTGAGGGCAGACTGTAATCACTATCATACAGGAATTCAAACAAATCGCTTCTTAGTTCGAAGTCATAAGTTGAACTTTCAATGATACCCTCTTCATGAACGTCGTACAACGGTGGCAACTCATCGGGGAAAAGTCTGTTTAGTCCGGAGAGGAAAATATTCATTGATGGTAGAACCAAATGATTCTCAGAACTGGATAACTCTTGTTCTATGATTCTATTCGGATGAGATGAATTTTCATTTAAGAAACCGTCAATACACACGAAATGACCTATTTCGGATTGTGTAGCATTTAGGTTTTGACAGTAGTTTGAATTATTTTTTGAGACGCCGCTATCCAAAGCGTATATTACCATTTTTTGATTGACTGGTGTAAACAGCATCTTTGGTGGCTCGGGATCCACATGCTGATAACGCGTACGACTTCCGAAACAATTCTCATATCCTGCATAGTAAGTATGGTTGCCATTGGAGCCGTAATCGTTTACACATACTGGAACAGCTCCTGGATGGTCTGCTGGAATCGTTTGAATTGAGCGTGATCCTGGATCACAGCGGTTATCAGTAACGTAAATTGAATTCTGGTCAAGAATACAAATAATCGGTGCAAGAGGTTTCTGTATCGAGATATCTGTATAGATATCTGCCAATGGGGAATCCATTGAAAGGGAAATATGCGTGAATGGTTGTCGATAGTCAAGTGCGAGTGTATTCTTGTTGTGTGCAAAGAAATCGCCAAAGTCTGCAAGATAACCCTCAACATCGAGGTCTATTTGGTTCAAAATACCGATGTTTGGATCTTGAATTGCATGGACGTGATCAATAACTATATTTCTCATCTTTTGGGTCGGAGTGATCTCAAGACGATAATTCTCACATTCGTCAGCCGAAGCATCAAAATCAGTTTCATTATTGGTGTTTACGCGATTGATGTAATAACTTGGAGGAGCATTTGAACTACTTTCATCCGTCCAATCGAAATCCGATAACGAGAGTGAGATTGGGTATGATGTACCAATGTCTAAATCTGAAAAGTGCTGTTCCAGCATTGAAATGTTTCCTGATGCTATGCCTTGCGAATTCAGACACTGAAGTGTGACAACTGGTTTGTTTGCATTGTTATGATTCAAACTATGCGCACTGGAAATTGTCATCCAGAAATCGATGCTCAAGTGCGATGAGGCATCAAATGTCGTGTTAAACTTCGAACCATGCTTCAATCCAAGCCCAGTGTTATCGAATATTCCACGTGTCCAGTAGTAGCCTTCGCCTGAGACTGTTCCCTTTTCACGGTGAGTTGATGTATCAACCGGTTCAAGGAGATCATATTCAGTGAATGTTATAGCCAGTTCATTTGTTGATACAATGTTAATGTTGCTCGGAGTATGATGGACATCAGGCCTTAATTGCAACGAAATAATGTTATTTGCTGCAACTGCTTTGAGGTGCGATGATTGGTTGTTTATTTGAGAAGCAAGAATTGCTGTGGTCATCTGAAGGTTGTCCTTCAATGGCATCCACGTATAGTTATTTTCTTCTTCAGTCGAAAATTCTCGAGGCTGCGTAATCATTGTGAAGCGTTCTGCAATACCTGAATCATAGGAAATCTGTAGTTCTACAGGGTGTTGCTCAGGATAGTTTGCAAGATTTGGCGTAACTTCGAGGAATCCAATCTTGATGAGTTCGAAGTTGAATAAAGCACTTGATAGTAACTGAGGCTGCGCTCCTGTAATGTATCGATCAGGCATTGGTAGCGTTCCTTGTGAATTATAATTTACAAGAACCGAATTTTCAACATTGGACATGATCAATTGATCAAAATCATCAATTTCATTCACTTCAACAAACCTAAATTGCCCAATAGCCTTGTAATTTTGAACCATGGAGACGAGATTTTGATTGTCCTGATTGGATATAGCGTCCACTCTAAAACTGAATGAGATATCACTTAACCCTGGAGGCGTCCAGTGCAATGAATCGCCCAGAACATAACCATCACCTGAATTTATCACGGTCACTTGTTGAATGATGATGCCATAATCCATGACTACGTTTATTGGGTAATTTTCAATACCAGGTGGGAGTGTTTGATCGCCTGAAGTCGTTTGGAGAGATATAGCATCGCCATATTCGTAGGAATAATCATTTGAACACTTTTGTGTAATGAGATTCATTAATTGGACTTTTCCTCCGCTTGTAGTGGTCGATTCGATATCGAGTGTGATACTATTTCCATCATCATCTGAGATGGTAACTGTTTCACCTACTGAAAAACCCGATCCGCCATCGGCGATTTGGATATTGATACTGGCAATTTGATTGGTTGACATATTGGTTACGTTGACATACAAATCGGTTACAGTTCCGTTACTATAAACCTGAATATTCTCTGTGTTACCACCGTTCCAAGTAATCGATGAACTGCTATTTACGGTAATTACATCCACCACTCCAGTTTTTATCTCACTTGCTGTAAGATTAACGCGGCATTGATGATTCGCTGAATCTGCTTGTGAGTTTTGTACGAGAAGATAATCGCCTGTCTCAAATTGAAGATTTGAAGTGTTTACTTTCCAGCCATCAATGTCTACAAGCGAGCTCACATTTGCCCCGTTTCGTGCCACGGTGATGTTCGCAGTAACGTCACCTGTACCGCTACCGCCATGAAGTCTCATATCTTGGTATTCCTTTGACGAATCATGTACATATGGTTCTAAATATTGCGTCCTTCCACCTGGATTTCGGTTGTTCGAATCGATGTTTAACAGACTCACCATACCTGTTGCATTGGCCGTAGTACCAGATGAATCAAAGATAATGCGATCTCCTTTATTCAGATTGACTTCGGCAGTCCCAGTCACTATATTATTCAATTTTGAAAATGAAATATTCTCATCTTGGAGGACTTCACCGTTTGACCTGTGAATATTCACAACCCTGCTTGTAAAAGTTGAATCCTCAGTGAAAATACCGCTTCGTTCGACACAATCAGTGTTTAGATTGAATTCTTTATTATCGTGGGGAGTTATATTAATCACTTCACATGAAGTTTTTTGTCTCACATTCAAAACATAAACCACTTCAGGATTCCAGTCGATTGTCGCATTAACGACGTCGACGATGCCATCAATGGATTGAACGATGTAGAGGGGGTTCGAGAAATCGAGATTCACTTGTGTTATTGCACCATCTCCAAAGGGGAAACGTTCCACAACAGAACACCCTAGATCGGTATCGCCATTTGTCAACAAGGATTCACTAATCAATGATTTTCGAGCGAACGACGTAGCCTCGAGTGCAAAAACGTTCGAATTTTGATTGGGCTCCCAGTCAAGATGTGTTGACCAAGTCAGTGGACCTGGGAGACAATCTGCATCATGCGTCGCAGGTAGTGAGTAATTATTGAGCATTGAATCAAATCCATGATGGTTGAAGTTGAGTCTCTTTTGAGGCCAATCGGATGCATCATTCGTTACAAATTTAAATGGATGTGGACCCAAGTTCACGAAGTTAATGTTGCTTTCACTGATGTATGAGCCTAATACGCTCAGCCAATATTGAGCTCGCTCGTAGTCTTGTTGAGAAGGTTCTCTTTCAGAGTTAACCTCAACGATTTTATTTGAAATTGATAATTTATCAACCAACATATTTGAGAATGTGAAGGTCTCTAGTTCTCCAAGTTTAGAGGAATTATCCCAGCCCGCAATCAACAGACCTTTGTTCGGTTCTTCACCTGTTTTATGATAATAGATGTTGCTGGTTGATAATGGGTACGGATTTTGATTACTGCGAAGTTCGACATGCTCATCATTGACGAGTAAAGACAATTCGTTGTCTTCAAGATTCACATAAACAGAGTACCATTCATCTTGGGAAATAACTCCGTTAACGGTTGATAAAACAAGATATTGATCTGAATCCAAAGCCAATTCAAACGACAAGCTGCCATTAGAATCCACATACAATTTCCACCCACTATCTTTGCTGGCGTTGTGCCCATAAGAAGCTATCAAATTTTTGCCACTTGTATTGAATTCATCGAAGAGGAACGAAATATGAAATTGCAATGTATCTTGTACAGAGAAAACACCTAATGGGGCGTGTTGTATAGCATCGTGATAGGAATGAAACGTTTTTGCATTTTGTGTTGAAAATCCCACACCACCAAGCTTGAGATAGCAACTCGTTGAAGAATCGCAAACGACTTCCGCTCCATAATCCGTTATACTGGCATAATCACCATCGCCATCAAACAAAATCGATGAAACCCCGTATTGATGTCTGGAAGTATACGCTGGGTTTCCGAAAATATCAGCATCGTTGTTGTATCTTGAGTTGTCTTGGATGGATGTTGGACTGGATGAAAAACCCTCGATGTTCCAATTCCCAAGATATTGATCATCCTCCAGTGGTATCGTGAGGTAATTCCTTGGAATTGGAATTGAATCGCCCATGAGATTGATGACTGTAGCACCATATTCTGCTGACTGTACCACTTCTTGGAACTCTTGTGTAGAATTTATAAATTCGACCTCATATTCATCTTTGTACGTTTTATACAATTCTTGTGAAACGAGAGCTGTGTCCATCATGAGAGTTGAAGAGGCATCAAATGCGTTGAGCAAGTAAATTTTATCCGAATCATACTCATTCAGCCGATAATCTTCGTGAATGATTCGGACGTTCGAAATGACATCACCATATGTAACGGTGAACATCGATGACGCAATTTCACTGCTCATAATGTTCGTTGCATTTGCCCCAAAGCGACTTTCTGATTTTCCAGAAGAATGTGGAATAAAATCAGCAACAAGGAAGTATGTATGGTCCGGATAAAGTGTCGGTATTCCTGTATCACCATACATACATTTGATGTCGCTCATTTGCGCATTTGGTTTGACGTTGAATTGAAATGTTAGATCGGATTTAGCTGGAATCATGGTGTTATTACACATGACAGCGGATTGAAGCGTGGAGGTTGTCAAGTCGATTGCGGTGATTTTAACCTCACCTTCTAACGCTGTGTCGTATGGATTATAGAAATCCATTCGGATGGGTACAGACTCATCATACTTGAAAAAGCGGTCCGATTGATTCACCATCACGTTGGTGATGATCGGTGGACGGACTCCGAGTTTTAACTCGACATTGTTTCGAATTGATTCCCCACCACTGTCCATTGCATTGCTCCATGAAACCGCCTCTCTGGTAATTTCATCCCCTGTTTCGTCGCGATATTCAATGGAGTAACCTTTGTCACCATTGTTGATGAAAACAATGTCTTGTGATGCAAGAGGATTCATCGCTTTAACCAATGGGTACTGATTGTTTATTGTGTAATTAAACCAGTAGCTTGTTTCGTTTGAATCTGAAAAATAGAGGTTGAAATTGTTAGTTGCTTCTTCGAAAGAATATGTTGTTCCATTTTCAAATAATCGAGGAGTTTCATTCGCCTCGCATCGAAGTACACCGACGAAGCTATTGTCAGCAGTATGAACTGTCTGAATGAATGACTGGTTACAACGGTTCTCTGATACAATATTTCCAAGGCGAGGGTCAACAGAAGTAATCTCTATTCTGTCAACTGCCTTTTGGGCTTTAACCAATAGTTGATCGCCATAAATGTAACTTGAATCTTCAGTCAAGGTGGAGAAAAGCATCAAATCAAACTCTCCTCCGTACCTCGTATCAAGGAGTGTACCACTTGTTGGAAGATTTAATCCTGCACCCCATGAATTAGTTTCAATGAACCTTCGGCTATCATTTCCTTCAAGGATTTGTAATAACTCTTCTTGATTGCTATTCTTGTCATAGATATGGAGCCAAACGTCTTTGTTTCCTCGGGCATCAAGGCCGCCAAAGGTAAGATTCACGATAGGATAGGGCAAATTCAATTCAAACTTGAGAGGGTCGATGTAGTACTCACTGTAACGTGGTTGGTCGCAGTATACTTCGATTGAGAGAACCTCTTCATCATCCAACACGGAGTTCATGTTTTGATCATAACCTTCCAACAATGAGACGCCAGAACCAGAATAACAAACTCCTGTTTCCTGATTGACGATGACTGGATAAATACTCATATCGGATAGATTTCCATAATCTGAACACTCAAATCGTTGTTTGACAATTTCATCCGTTTCAATATTGCCATCGACGTTATGATCAAGGCCCTGCACGGTCATTGCGATCGATTTGTCGCAAGATTTGAGATAGGATGCCAAGGAAGAGTGATTCGTTTTGAACACCTCAAAGTTGATTTCAGATGAGAGGGAAAGCAACGTTCCTTCGACCGCCAAACCAGGATAAGTCAATAACGTTTCAGAAATATCTTCATCAGGTTCGTTGTAAAACTCGATTCCTGCTTCAGGGGGATTTTCGTACTCAATCATATGGTAGTTATTGTTTGAGTTGAACTCTTGACCCTCGTATTCCAAGTCTGCTTTAGCCATCATCGAACTGGACAATGGTGTGACGAACATGACAATAACCATCAATGCCAAACCCATTGCTGTTCTACGATGCAATGATTTGTTTGCAAGGATGAAGAGGCACATAAGGCCGGCAAGAATTGCAATTACACCAAGAACTGTGAAATCTACCCCACCGTCTTCTTCATCAGTTTGAACGACTGGACCGGCATCCGGAATTTCAGGATTCTCCTCATTGATTTCAGCATCATACTGAATATTAACAGGAATACTGAAATCACCTGCAGTAGAAAGAACGGAAATCTCTTCGACATATTTACCTCCCAATTCCGAGGTGAAGTGAACCCAAAATGTGACCGATTCACCTGGTTGAAGTCGGAATTCGGACAATTGTATAGCGAGATTTTCCGAACATCTCAATTCACCGAAAACTTCGACTTGGCCTATGTTTTCAATGACCACTTCATCGATGAATCCAGTCGATGAGATGGCCATCTCGATCTCATTTGGAGTGGTGGCAATGCCACTCGGAATGATAAAATCATTTGAATCATCGAACTCTAGACTCGAAAAAGCAATGAACATACCCGTGTGATCATGCCAAATCACTCCAAGTTTGTCGTTACCATACGAACCACTTGGATTGTATTCATCTGTGTTCCAAACAGGTAGTTGGTGCAGAATATTGTTGTCAAAAAGGTTCGAAACCCAAATGTTGCTGAATGACGAGTACTCTGAATCAAATTCTTTGTTGTAATCCCTTAGAGAAGAGAAGACGACCATGGGCTCATCGGCATGACTCACGAAAAAGGGATCTGCGTCAACTGTAAACGTGGAAGTCATCGGAATAATTTGAGAGAATATACCCTCGCATTGGATTGCAAAAACCACTTCTTCATGCTCAATACCAGCATGCTGTGCAGGGGGTTTGAATTGATTTGAAATCCAAGCGACATACAAACATCCGTCGCGCCATTCTACAGAGGGGGAATGTTCACTGGTAAATGCCCCTCTTGAAGGGACATCAAGTGGTGCAAGCGAAGACTGATATACAGATTCATACACAAAATGTGTCAATCCTCGATTGTTGCCCTCCGTCACGGACCACACTGCATGTACAATGCCTTGAGAAGAAATGTCAAGATCATAATCCATTGGCAATTCGCCTGAATCAATATGAATGATGGTCTCAGATAGCCAATTCACTCCATCAAATGTCGAGCGGAGAACCAATTCCCAGTTGTGTTCAGTAACCCGTATCGTTGAGAGGTACATCATCTCGTTGTGATCGACGATGCGCGGAGCCAATTCATTCTCAAGGAGAACATAACTTTGAGCCAAATAACCCGATTCATCAACCGTCGTAAAGATGGTTGATTCCAATGAACTGAGAGCGATGTACCACGCACTGTTGTAGAAGAACAGCTCCGAATCCCCATTATATTCTTCCAAACCACTTATCGGTGAAATTCGAGTGGGGTGGGTCCATGTTTCAGTTGTTGGATCAGAAACTTCGGCAAAGACCGATTGTTGGGTTGAGACTGCAGCCAAAAGGAAAACTGCAACAATGACTCTAAATCTCATATTCATTCCTCCTCGTCATGATGCTTATCGGAATTTTTTGTTGTATGGAAGTGAGAAGATTCTTTCCTCTCATTGACGAATCTCATGACTGTGAACAACAATCCGAGAATTGCAAAGATGAACACAACCTTCCGAGGATTATTCTCGCGTTCTTCAATTTCAAAATCAACATAGTAATCGACCTGTCTACCATCATCCGAACTGGCAACAATACGGAATGCAAACGTGCCCGATTCCTGTGGAGTGCCTGATAGGACACCCGTTTCAGTATCAAATAAGACGCCCATAGGCAACTTCCCGTAGAGTTTATATTCGTCAAATTCTAATACTTCCACTGAGGGTTTAATCGATAATTTACCGCCAACCACAAACTTGTCATCAACATGGTACAATTCACCCGATTTCACAATGATTTTGTATTCAGTACTTACCTCTGTAGAGATAAAGGTATCATCTGCGAGCCTGTACTGCCAAATTGCGCTAATAGTGAAGATAATACCCCCATCTGTCGTTGTGTTTGTCGGCAAACCAGATAATGTCCCTGTGGTGGTGTCGAAGTACACATCATCGCCCAATATACTGATGTCTGGATCGATTGTAAACTGGCTGAGTTGTCCTATCTTCGATTGTGCTGAATCATTTGCGAGGTATGAACCATATGTAATATCCTGGTCTCGATACGGGTAATGAATGATATCGTTGTAATCAATGAGCTGCAAAGCAGGAGTGTCGACCAAAAAATAGTCAGACCGAAGTCCTGATACAATCAATTGCAATTCAACGGTTTTGAATTGACCTGATTGCGTGTATCCTGTAATCGAATACGGGCTCGCAGAATTTGAAACAACTGAAGGCATACCTGAAATACAACCAGTTGAAGTGTTAAACTCCAAGTTCGCAATCGGTGTTGGGTCGATCTCGTAATGATCAATACTGATTTTAGTATGAGGACAAATAGGACTGCCGTCCAAGTCTTGACCTAGATGGAGATAGATTTTGTCCATTGCATAATGCAGTATCGGATTTTTCTCTACAACTGAGATGTTTTGCGTGTACATAGTTGTTGCACCTGACGAAGAATCGCTAACGCTTACTTGAATGTTTGATGTGCCAAGAACAGTTGGCGTCCCTCGAATCCAAGATGAATTATTCTCGGTAAAGAGCGTTAATCCCTCAGGAAGTTCTGATGTGCTCCATGACAGTGTTCCAGTTCTACCAGGATATTGCAATTCAAAATCAATATATTCGCCCTCTACAAACGATACACTTGTTTCATCCAATGCAAAAGATAAATCCGCTCGTATATCATGAATGTGGATGACCAATTCCATTGTAAAATTCTCAGTGTAATCTTCACTTACGATAATTTCGTAGGTGGCCTCCGAGTCTGATATAATGTCTGTAGAATTCAACTCTGGCTTCCCGCTAATAACACCTGTCGATGAGTCAATGGAAAGACCGTTAGGTAATTCAGGAATCGCGACAAAACTGAGGCTTCTGTTGTCCGCTCCAACCGGAGCGAAATCTTTCATCGTTTTATTCTTGAAAAGGTGCAGAGTTGTGTGATTATAATAGACGCTATCGAGGCTTGGATTCAAAATCGTAATATTGAGATTGAACGAGTCTTGTTGTTGCACATTGGTCGTTCCAGTGATGATCAATCGCATGTTCATTGTGTTTGTTTTTGATATGCCAGATATCGAGCCTGTTTTCTCGTCAAACGTCAAATCTGAGTTATCCCAGTCCGATTCTGAGGAATTATCGGCGAATTGCATATCCCATTGACTGATTTTTGCGTGTGCAGTAGGAGGGTTGAAGACAAAAGGAGCTCCCAAAACAGTGCTTATTTCGATGTTGTCGTCATCGAAGTATGGTGTTTCAAATGTCGGTTTATGAATACTGATTTGTATGTCTGGGTTGTTACTGTTTATGTTTTCGTCTTGAGGACTCAGCCTAACATGCAATTCAATGAGGTCATCATATGTACTGTTGTCATATACATCCCAAACCGGAGTACCAGAAATTGTTCCGTTCCCATCAATTGACAATCCGAGATGTGTGTCACTTAGACCCCATCCAATTTCCTGTTGTCCGTTTGGTAGCGTAATGTGAGCGACCCAATCACCGATATTGTTCACATTGTTTTGTAGCATGATTGGATTCATCTCGACACCACCGTATACATTCACATGATCTGTAGCATAATGAGCTTCAGACGGTGGCGCAATAACGTGAAGTGATAGAGTATACGAAGCAGAGTGTGTACTATGAGTCGATTTCGCATTGACCGTTACAGTATGCGTTCCAATATTACTTGTTTTACCCGAAATTACGCCTGATACATTGTCAATGGAAAGACCTATGGGCAATGAACCCGCTAAAATCGTCCACTTTAGAGGATTGGAGATGCGCGGTGATTCTGGGGGATAATAGATGGCTTGACCCGCAATCAACTCAACCTCCATCTTCGTTCTTTCAAAGTGTGGTATCGTAGCGTTTGTCGTGAGGTTGAATGAAGCATTAATTGTCTTATCACCCAATCCAGATGCATTTGGGTAGGTGATTCGCACGGTGAATTGTTCGATAATTGGGCCTCGATGAGCAACGTAGGTAATGTTACTCTGATTCATGGAGATTCCTGCTCTGTATGTTGTTTCGAGTTGGTATAGGCAGTCTGTACAAACAAACGTTTGACCTTTGTATTCAGGAGCAACTGAAAATACACCGAACACTTGTTCAACGTATCTGTCAGGGTAATAGACATCATTATCGGACAACATTGGAACGGTCTCGATTTCAAGAAGAAGCGTAGCACTCGCACCACTGTTTCCGACCTTAACCTGTAGCGTACCAGCGTTTTCGGTGTATTTCGAACAGTTGTTGGCGGCAGATTTATCGCTTGTGATTGTCAGAATTCGCGTGTTTGAGTCAAAGGTAGAATCAAATGCATTTGCATTCAAACCCGGACATGCAAACGATGCGTCCGATGGCGGCGTGTATGAAATATTAGTCAAAGAATTATTGATAAGTGCGGTATCACGAAGGTTAAACTCAACCTTACTTTCCATGTGAGGACTCATCAGATACCGGTCTGTTTCCAAAGGCACCTGTATAGTATAATTGACGCTGATATTTACAATCTCAACTTTATGGACAGGAGCACCGTTGTGTGTGTAATTGTAACCCACTGTGTACTGACCAGATTCTGCTTGTAATCCATCGACAGTGAGGAGACCACTGACGTTGTCGATGCTTACACCCGTACTTCCAGTAAAGCCAGCAGGTCCGGTGAGGGTAAAGTGGTCGATCGGGCCACCTGAATACACAGGCATGGAAGACAATCCCGTCTGATTACCGTATCGTATCGACAAATTATTGTCTGAACCATAAGTGATGGTATTAACTACTACGGATTGTACACAAATTTCTACAGCATGAGAGTAATGTGCTTCATACGCTTCTTGATCGTCAGAAGTTTCGTAAGCCGCTGTGATGGTATATTCCGAACATGGTAGATCCGATACATTGGATGCGTAAGCAGTGTACGCCCCCGTCAATTCCCCCGTCGACTCATTGAGATGGAGCCATGCTGTATTGGACGGAAGCGTCGTCATGGACCATTTATTTGGTTGCATCTTGGTTGGGTCGGCTTTAAATTGAATACTGATATTCGTCTTATAGTCAACGAAGATGGTCCTACCATCGTACGCAACGCCCGTCACATCAGTATTAACATCCATGAACGAATAAACAGAGCGATTAAACCAATGGTCATCACTAATCCTATCAAAACCATATGAGGTAGGCGAAAGAGCAATACTGTTGAATTCAAGGCTTGAATATTCATCGTTGCTGCCCATGGCCATACAAATTGAATTCTTGTCTGTAGTCTGTGAAAAATCATCTCCATAATTGATGTGTCCTAATGAGCCATCATCTAGCGACCTTAGGCATGCGATAATAACACCTTCATCGAGTACACCAATTTCCGTAGTAGCTTTGTTTTCCGAGTAGATGATGTTTGACTGTTGACCGGTGGTGTCCAAATCTACGATCATGATATGAGATACATTCGCAGTAACGTTTGATCGATCATAAATCGGAGTTGAATTCACACTCACAGTCTGAATTTCCGGTCCAAACGATGAACTTATGTGCAATTCCTTTCCATGTAATGAAGAGTCTAAATTGTAAATGTGATATCCACTACTATCACCACAATATTCTATTACCTTGGTGTAAATTAATTCTAATGATCGATTGTATATGTTGTATGTGTCATTTCTGCAGTTAAGGCCTGAAGTAGGGTATGTAGTGGTTCGAATAAAGAACTTCCCTTCTTCTGACCCTGACATCTGCTCTATTGTAGATGGCATAGTGTTGCTGCTGTTCAAGGTCGATGAACAGTTTAGAATATCGTATTTAGACAAGTTATGTGGCGATTCATTGTCGACGAATGCGATGGTTGAATGATTGATGTGAGCGAACATGGTTCCCTTTGCCTTGAGATTTCCTGATGAGCAATAATCCATAGACTCGCTGGACCACAAGTGTTGATCATCTGTTTTTGGCTCATCTGAGCTCGATTCGAATTCTCCACTCACAGGTGAATATTCAAGATACTTACTTGAGGATCCAGAACTACACAAGATAGTAAAATACTGATTATCCAATGAACACATCCCGTATTCTGCGGAATTTTCAGCGATAAAGTATCCCACTGGCATTTCCAATCCAGGTTCCATGACAAGGAACAGGGAAGTGTAGTTGGATCCAGTTGTTGTTTCATTTACATAAATCCTTGAATTCATGTATTCTATAGTAAGATTCGACATATCTGAGTCATTGAATCGGTATTCAATAAGATCATACTCATCAACTTGGAGATGATGGATCAATACGGTGCTCTTCGCACTCAATGTAGAAGCAAGTGTGACTTGAATTGACTGGTAGGAATGGATTATTGGAACAGGAAGTACATTGCTAACGTTGAGATAACCTACAAAGGATTTTGTCTCCAGGTGTTCATACACTCCTGCGTTATAGTTCACGCTTCCTGCTTGCCCACTTTCAGAAATCATTCCTGCAACAAACACATTCCCATTTGATTCATCGATTGCAACGTCAGTTATCAGGTCGATTCCAATACCGCCCACACCGTTTGCCCAGTTCAGTGTAAAATTAGCAGAAGTCAAATGAATTGATGCTACAAACCCATCTTCTTCATCATTGCTGGATAACCCAAGCGATGAGACGACTGACTCGAATGAACCGCCTATAATCAATTCTGATTCGTGAGAATCAATAGAAAACCCATAATCTAATAATTGTCCACCGAGGAGGACGCCTTTGCTTTGATTAGCGTTGTATACAACGACATCCAATCCCCCTGATCCCGTGCATGTATGATCAGGAACGCAATCAACTATGCTCATCGCATCGCCAATAAGATACACGTTTGTTCCGCTCTTCGTAAGGTCTCGGAACTTGAGATTTTCACCGCACATGTGTGATCCTTTGATTAGATTAGTACCATTCCAAATGAAATAACCAGCCTCTGTATAGTAGTCCTCGTCCGTACAACTGCCTTGAGCTGGGAGATAATACGAGATGTAGACCTCATTCGGCCCGACGTACTCCAACGAGGTAAAATGAACAGCGTCATCGTTTTCAAGTAAGTGTACCCCTGATATACCATCTGGAGAAAAATTTACCATGAAAGATTTGTTGTTTGTGGTGCTTTGATTGCGTTTGTCAGAACCTGATGTGATGTTCACACCCTGATTCCAAACAGGCGTAGGTGGATTGGCTGTACACAATTCATTCCCACTTGCACCATAATTACGAATCGTTCCAACTGCATAACTCTGGTTGAGAATTCCATCGACCTTCAATATTTCAAAATGCCGTATATTGCTATTAGCGGAATCAAGACAATGATTGATGACACTTGTTGTAACGGAAGGAATCAAAAGCGAGCCTATTTCAATGGATGAGATGAAACTCCCAGTTATTGTTCCATCCTTGAAGGTCCCAACCACAACAAGATTTGTTGAATTGAAGATCTTCACATCTTGAACTTTCGCAACGTTTGAACCAATCGGAGGAGTAAATGCCAACGCCAGTTCTCCATGCAAAGTATCGCAATGAATGTACCCCTTAACTCCATTAGCGTCGAAGCGTGTGTTTTTGAGTTGTATACTGCCTGAAAAGAAACCTCCTTGACAAACCATGTCTCCATAAACATCAACGGCCAAGGGCGTGTGTGAACCTTCTCCTTGTGAAATCATCATCCTATCCGAGGTGAAATCCACTTGGGATGGTTTCACCATCTCAGTCGTTGATCCATCACCACTTGTTTGAGGTGAGGATTCGTCCTCGATTATTGTACTTATTGGGTTTCCAATGTTTATCGAACTCAGAAGCGAAAAAAATAGTAATCCAATTATAAAAATAGCCTTAGATTTAGGAGAAGAGCCCATAAAAGTTTTCAAGAATTTGCAGCAAATATAACTTTACTATCAAAGTTATGCGACCTGGTTGGGTTTCAGAGCTTTACTGGACGAGTTGCACCACATGCTTGGCACTTCAGCAGTGTTGTTCGGTCTTCTTTGATGAAATGTGTATCTGGTGCTTGGCATTGACTGCACTTGATGTACGTGTTCACATATCCAACGATTGCCTTTCTCAAGCGCTTTGGTGGGATTCGTCCCTTGAAGCGGGCTCGTGGACCGTCACGAGATCCAGAGGTACCCAACTCG
>MDTG01055154.1_pt1 | contig 20404 bp, 15 predicted proteins | sample 811421 | NCBI WGS metagenome assembly MDTG01 (sample SAMN05326645, study PRJNA326480) | marine metagenome | isolation source: seawater | place: Pacific Ocean: South East | collected 2011
CATGGTCCCCCTGCCCCGCCTCACCAGCGTCCACGGCATCCCGGTGACCGACCTGCTCAGCGAGGACAAGATCACCGCGTGCGTCGAGCGCGCCAAGGCGGGCGGGGGCGAGGTCGTCAAGCTCATGGGCACCAGCGCCTACTACGCCCCGGCGAGCGGCACCATCCAGATGGTCGAGGCGATCGTCAAGGACAAGAAGCGGATCATCCCCAGCGCGGCCTACCTGAACGGCGAGTTCGGCAAGAAGGGCCTGTTCGTGGGCGTCCCCGCGATGCTGGGCGCGGGCGGCGTCGAGAAGGTCGTCGAGTTCAAGATGACCGACGACGAGCAGAAGCTCTTCGACGAGTCGGCGAGCCATGTCGAGGAACTCGTGGGGATCGTGACGAAGATGTTCCCCGAGCTGGCGTGACCGTTCGCTGAGAGCCTGAACCAAACGAGCCCCCCGCGCGAGCGGGGGTTTTTTCGTGCTACCTTCCAATGACGATGGACCGCACTCACCCTCAACGCGTCGCCCTGCTCGGCATCGCCGTCAACGCGGCGTTGGCGGTGGTCAAGCTCGTAGCAGGTGTCGTCGGGCACTCGTTCGCGCTCGTGGCCGACGCGGTCGAGTCGCTGGTCGATCTCGCGGGGTCCGCGGTGATCTGGGGCGGCTTCGTTTACGGGGGCAGGCCCCCTGATGACGACCACCCCTTCGGGCACGGGAAGATCGAAGCGATGGCAGGGATGGCGGTCGCGCTGCTGGTCATCGGGGCGGCGGTGTGGATCGCGGTCGAGTCGGTGCGGCAGATCGTCACACCTCACCTGTCGCCGGAGCCTTTCACGCTGGGGGTACTGGTCGTTGTGATCGTGGTGAAGGAGGGGATGCACCGCGTCGCTCGCCGGGCCGCCCGGGCGACGGGCAGCAGCGCCGGGCACGCCGACGCGTGGCACCACCGCTCCGACGCGATCACCTCGCTGTTCGCCTTCGTGGGGATCACAGCTGCCCTGGTCGGTGGGCCGGATTGGGCGGTCGCGGACGACTGGGCGGCCCTCGCCGCGTCGGGCGTGATCCTCGTCAACGGCGTGCTCATCGCCCGCCTGCCCTTTGAGGAACTGACCGACCGGCATGCGCCGGAGGTGAGTGTCGACGCGGAGCGGGTCGCCCTCGCGGTCGACGGCGTGCGCGCGATCGAGCAGTGCCACGCCCGCCGGTCGGGGCGGGGCTACCGGATCGTGCTGCACGCGGAGGTCGACCCCGCGATGACGGTCGAGGCGTCCCACCGCCTGACGGGGATCATCAAGGAGCGGGTGCGCGAGCGCCTGCCGGGCGTGGACTCGGTGCTGGTGCACATCGAGCCGCACGCGGCTCCCGACGGGTGCGCGGCGGGTGGCAGCGGTTCTACCATCGATGCGTGAAGCGTGAGCGGTACGACATCGTGGTGGTGGGCGGCGGGCACGCCGGGATCGAGGCCGCGTGGGTGGCGGCGAATCTGTTGCCGTGCGCCGAGGGTGGCTCGCCGACGGTGGCGCTCGTCACGCTCGATCCGTCCAAGATCGGGGTGATGTCGTGCAACCCCGCGATCGGGGGGCTCGCGAAGGGGCAACTCGTCCGCGAGATCGACGCGATGGGGGGGCTGATGGGCCTCATCGCGGACGCGACGGGGATCCACTTCAAGATGCTCAACACGAGCAAGGGGTCGGCCGTCCACGGGCCGCGGTGCCAGAACGACAAGGTCGAGTATGCCCGGGTCGCGCAGCGGGCGATCGCGAGCCGTCCCGAGATCGCGGTGGTCGGCGGCGCGGTGGAGACGATCGAGACGGAAGCGGTCGGCGGCGCGGGGGGATCGGGCAGGCGGGTGACGGGCGTCGGTGTGCGCACGACGGACGGTGCACAGCTCCGGCTCGAGGCCCCGGCGGTGGTGCTCACGACGGGCACCTTCATGCGCGGGCTGATGCATACCGGGGACGACAAGGCCGAGGGGGGGCGGAAGGGCGAGGCGCCGGCGAGCGCGATCTCGGGGGCGCTCGCGGGGCTCGGGTTTGAATTGGGTCGGCTCAAGACGGGGACGCCTCCCAGGCTGAAGCGGTCGACGATCGATTGGGAATCGCTCGCGGTGCACGGGGGGGACGCGGAGCCTGTTCCGTTCAGCGATCTGAGCGGGCGGGGTGGAGGAGAATATGAAGGTGGGGGAGGCCCGGCGCTCACGCTTCGGGCTCCTTCGGACGAGGTGCCGAATGCGGCGTCAGGGTTTGACCGATTGATGATGCGCTTCCCGGTGCTCGAGCAGGTCGAGTGCCGGCAGACCTATACGACAGAGGAGGGGCACGCGGCGATCCGGGCGAACCTGCACCGGGCGCCGATGTTCTCGGGGCAGATCGAGAGCCGGGGGCCCCGGTATTGTCCGAGCATCGAGGACAAGGTCGTGCGGTTCGCCGACCGGGATGCGCACGGCGTGTTCCTCGAGCCCGAGAGCCTGAGCAACGACTGGGTCTACTGCAACGGGATCGCGAGCAGCCTGCCCGCGGATGTGCAGGACACGGTTGTGCGCACGATGCCCGGGTGCGAGCGCGCGCACATCTACATGCACGGCTACGCGGTCGAGTACGACACGGTGATGAGCCACCAGATCAAGGCGACCGGCGAGACGCACCTAGTCGAGGGCCTCTTCCTCGCAGGGCAGATCAACGGAACGAGCGGGTACGAGGAGGCCGCGGCACAGGGGATGATCGCGGGGATCAACGCGGCGCGGCTTGCGCGCACGGAAGCGCCCGATTTCATCCTGCGGCGCGACGAGGCGTACGCGGGTGTGCTGATGGACGACTTGGTGACGAAGACGCCGGTGGAGCCGTACCGGATGTTCACGAGCCGGGCGGAGCATCGGTTGCTCTTGCGTGCGGACAACACGGCGGACCGGCTGACGCCGATCGCCGAGCGGTTGGGGCTGCTCGGGGGAACCGAACTCGGTCGGTTGCGCACGGCGCTGCACGCCGAGCGTGTCGAGCAGATCGGGCGGGTCATGGACGCGGTTGGGCGCACGCGGGTGGACGGGATCCCGCTCGCGGACGCGGCCCGGCGAGAGGGGTTCGGCGTCGCGGATCTCAAGGCAGCGCTCGCGGATGTGCGTGCGGGCGGCGCGATCGATGACGCGGTCTGGAAGTCGGTGCACGCGGACCTGCGGTACGCGCCCTATCTCAAGCGGCAGGCGACCGAGATCCGGCGGCAGGCATCGATGGAGACCCGGCGGATCCCGGGGTGGATCGACTTCGCCTCGGTCGAGGGACTGCGGAACGAGGCGCGGGAGGCGCTGACGCGGTACCGCCCCGAGACCTTCGGCCAAGCGGGTCGGCTGGAGGGCGTGACGCCCTCGGATCTGACGCTGCTGACGATCCACGCGCGGAAAGAAGCGAAGAGCGCGAGAGACAGATAGCGCACATGCTGAAAGGACGAGCGAATCAGTCGCCCAGCATGCGGAGTTCGTTCCGCAGGATCGCGGCGAGCTCGTAGTTCTCTTTCTTGATCGCCTCGTGCAGGCGTTCGCGGAGTTCGGTCTTCTGGCTCACCGGGAGCTTGGGGACGAGCGCGTCGCGCATCTGTCGCAGGCTCTGCGCCTCGCTGGAGTGCTCGAATTCGTCCGCCTGGTCCGAGGCTTCGTAGTGCGCCCGCAGGGCGTTCAATCCGTCGTCGACCGCGGCGATCGCGGCCTTGGGCACATCGTCCTTGAGCGCCTGGCCCGCGATGGCGCGGGCCCGCATCATGATGATGTACGGGCGGACCTGCTCGAGCATCTCCCGATCTCGCGGGTCCTCCGCGTAGTCCCGGCACAGGTCGGCAACGCGGAGATTGCGCGTCGTGTCGCGAATCACGCCCTCGAAATCCTCAAGCACGAGCAACGCGACATAGCGGTGGTAGTACTGCGCCGCCTCCTCGCGCAGGGCGCGGCATTCGTCCCGATCCAGGCGGGTCGGGACCGGGTCTGGGGATTCGCTCTCGAGCCCGAAAGGTTCGGTCTCGGCGCCGAAGTCCTCATCCGCGTCCGGCTCGTCCTCCAGCGGCGACGCGAACTCCTGGGCCTCGTCGATCCGCGTCTCGAAATATTCGAGCAGGCTCGCAAAGCCGTTGGGACGCAGGCCATCGGGCCGTCCGTCGACATTCATCTGGATGACACCCAGATCGAGGCGGACCTGGATCTTGGGGAGTTGGTCGAGCCCGCGGATGACGCGGACATTGATCGTGCCGGGCTCGAAGGGCCACTCGGCGAGGATCGGTGTGAGATCGCGGTTTTCGGACGGCTCGTTGCTCATGCGTTCGAGTGGGATTTGTTCGCATCCTCGTGGGTCGAACCGAACAGTGTGGACCGGAAAGCGGAATTTGCCAGCAAAACCGTGAGACAGCCGATGATTATTCGCATATTCTCCCGGAACTGGGCGGTGCCCGGTGGCGTACAGTCGATGGATGGAGCAAGAAACGGATAAACCGCTGTGATTGCTCCGGTTGGCGGTTGAATCGATCGGCGGGTTCTCGTTACCATGCAGGAGTCGGATGTGGCGTCCGACGAGTGGCATTCGAGGATCGAGAGACAAGACACCGAGAGAGTCAAGAGGCGGGTTTCCCGCCGTGAGGATGGGTAGGACAAGTGAGTGGCAACGATGCACGCGCGACGACCCGATCGTCGCCGCTGAAGTCTGATCTTCAGCTCTATCTCAATGACATCAACCAGGTCGCCTTGCTGACGGCCGAGGAGGAGCGCGAGCTCGGCTGGGCGATCATCAACGATGATTGTCAGGCGTCTCGGGAGCGGATGATCCGCGCGAATCTCCGCCTCGTGGTCGCGATCGCGAAGAACTACACGAACCGCGGGCTCACCCTCTCCGATCTGATTGAAGAGGGCAACATCGGGCTCATGCGGGCGGTCGAGGGCTTCGACCCCGCCCAGGGTGCCCGGTTCAGCACCTACGCGTCGTGGTGGATCAAGCAGGCGATCAAGCGGGCACTGATCAACGCCCGTCAGCCCATCCACATCCCGGCCTACATGGTCGAACTGATCGCGAAGTGGAAGGTCGCGAGCCGCGATCTCGAACGCGAGCTCGGTGTGCCACCCACGATCGAGCAGCTCGCGGACCGCATGGAACTCCCGATCAAGAAGGTTCGCATCATCAAGCGGGCGGTCAAGGCGTTCCGTACGCCCGCCCAGGAGGGCAACGGGTCTGACGGCGACCTGATGAGCATGGCCGACCTGGTCGCGGACAGCCGCACCGCGACGCCGGATGATTCGGTGCTCCAAAGCGAGGAGATCACCGTGCTCCGTCGCCTGCTCGAGACCATCGATGACCGCGAGGCGACGATTCTCCGGCTCCGGTTCGGCCTGGACGGCCGCGAGCCGCTGACGCTCAAGCAGATCGCCGACGAGGTCGGGATCAGCCGCGAGCGGGTCCGCCAGATCGTGGACGAGGCGCTCGAGAAGCTCAACCAGCGACTGCAGGACGCGAAGCCGACCCGGTTCTTCCGGCGCGAATTCGATGAGTCCCCGAGCAGCGAGGACAACGGCCTTCGGCTGCGTCCGGCCGACATCAGCTGATCCTCGGATCGCGAACGCCTCGGGGTGTTCGGATTGATTGAATACGCCGCGGTCGGTTTCGGCCGCGGCGTTTTTCTGCGCGTGCGTCCGAGGGCCAACGCGCACCCGCGGTGTGCTACCATCGGGCTATGCCAGACCGCACTCGAATCATTGCACGATCCGCTCGTCCGTGGTCCCGTCTCGCTGCGCTCTTTGGGGGGTGTGCCGCCCTGCTGAGCCCGGTGGCGCAGGGACAGACCTGGGTCGATCGCGCCAACGCCACCTACGACGACATCGTTGAGTCCCGTCACAGCGAGGACATCATCCTGCCCACGCTCACGCGGCTCGCAGAGCCCCCGTTGGGCGTCGAGACGGTCGAGAAGGCGCAGATGATGTTCGTGGGCATGCGCGGCTGGTCGCGGGCGGAGGCATGGGCGACTTCCGCGGAGAGCAAGGCGGTGCTCGAGGCGCTCGATCGCGCAACGGTGGGGGACACCTACGACACCGCGATGGCGTTCGCGCTGCCTTACGGCGTGGACGGCGTGAGCGTCGATCTCATCAGGAACGGGTTGTACTCCGACCTGGGGGATCCCCCCCTGCTCGCGGGCGCGACCCATCTCTACATGTCCCGGTTCGAGGATCTCCGCTGCCTGGTGCACATCGAGGCGACCCGCCTTCGCGGCGAGGGACGCATCGTCGACGCGATGGACCTGCTGATCGACCTCGCCCAGTTCGGGTATCAGATCGCGGACCGGGAGACACTCAAGGAATCCCGGTGGGGATACCGGACGATGGCCGACGCGATCGCCCGGGTGCGGGACATCGCTTACCTCGATTTCAAGGACAAGCGGACCGTTGATCTGGACGGGATGAAGGATGTCATCGATCGGCTCGATCCGCAGAGCGGCCCGATCCGATTGGACCGCCTGAACTTCCCGCGCGTCAACCGGCTCGCGGCCGAGCAATTGATCGAGGTGCTCTACGAGGAGCGTGGCGGTGTCGACCAGAACCGTTTCGTGGCGACGATGGTGCGTCTGGCGACGAGCGATCGCCCGCTCCGTCGGTTCAGCGCCGCCTCGCGTTTCGAAGCGAACATGGGCAACCAGCAGGACTGGTTCGACATCGACGATGTCTTGAAGGATGTCTTCGCGGATTGGGAGAAGAAGTGGGAACTCGACCGCTTCGATCCCGTGCTCGCGCTGCCCTTCGCGTGGGAGACCGACATCGTGGGCGATGACACGCTTGTCGTCACGGTCGGCGTCGGCGGGGACATGAGCGAGCTGTTCGATCTGCGTGAACTGGTCGATCTCGAGCGGGTCGGCACGAGGCAGTCCCTCGGGCTCGTCGGACGCTTCTATGTCGCGGGCTCGTTCGCGCCGCGGATCGATGGGATCCGCCCCCGCTGGGTCGACCGGCTCGAGGACGATCCGCTGAACACCTCCCGCGCGGGCGGGCGGATGCCCCCGATGCGGTATTTCCGCCCGGTGACGGATTACTTCCTCGCCGATGAGCGCGCCGAGAAGCAGCCGCACACGATGCAGCTCTTCCCGGGGGACGGGACCAACTTCGAGGTCACGCTCTACGACGATCAGTTCCTGCTCTATTCGACCGGGGCGAACGGCGTGGACGACAACGGCTTCCGCCTGAGCGTCGATGCGCAGTCACTGGTGGGCGACTACCTGATCTGGCCCCCCATGCTCGGGCTGCACCGCGAGCACCTCCGCCAGATCGGGGAACTCGAGTAAGCCGAGCAGCCCCGGGAGCGCGGGCACAAAGGATGATCGAAGAACCGCGACGCGGGCGCTGTTCGTCCCGCACCGATGCGGGTGGTCGGCCCGCGATATGACGCAGGAGACGCACCGTGAGCGAATCGGTCGAGAAGGTGGTGATCGTGGGCTCGGGCCCGTCGGGATGGACCGCGGCGATCTACGCGGCGCGCGCTCAACTCGACCCCGTTGTCTATGCGGGGGTCGCGAAGAACGACCCGGGTCCGATCCTGCCCGGTGGGCAGCTGATGCTGACCACCGATGTCGAGAATTACCCCGGGTTCCCGGAGGGGGTCGCGGGCCCGGACATGATGGAGAAGTTCCAGAAGCAGGCGGAACGCTTCGGGACGCGCGTCGTGCTGCAGGACATCACGCGCATCGAGTTCTCCGATGATCCCGTTGGTACGCCCCACACGCTGCACACGAGCGGGGGGGAGGCGATCCGCGCCCACGCGGTGATCGTCTCGACCGGCGCGACCGCGAATTGGCTGGGGCTCGAGAGTGAGCTCAAGCTCGCCCAGACCGGGGGCGGTGTCAGCGCGTGCGCCGTCTGCGACGGCGCCCTCCCGATGTTCCGGGATCAGCCCCTCGCGGTCGTGGGCGGGGGCGACACCGCGATGGAGGAGGCGACTTTCCTGACAAAGTTCGCGAGCAAGGTCTATGTGATCCACCGACGCGACGAGCTCCGCGCCAGCAAGGTGATGCAGGAGCGGCTCCTCGGCAAGCCCAACGCGGAGGTGCTCTGGAACAAGGTCGTGGTCGACTGCCTCAGCGAGCCCGATCACATGGGCAACGACAAGCTCACCGGCGTCGTGCTCGAGGACACACAGACCGGCGAACGCAGCGAGTTGACGGTCAAGGGGCTCTTCATCGCGATCGGGCACACCCCCGCGACCAAGTTCCTCCGCGACACGGCGTTGGAATTCGATGAGTCCGGCTACATCATCCTCCCGGGACGGTCCAGCGCGACCAATCTCCCCGGGGTGTTCGCCGCGGGCGATGTCGCGGACGCGAAGTACCGACAGGCGGTCACCGCCGCGGGAATGGGGTGCCAGGCCGCGATCGACACCGAGCACTGGCTGGGTGAGCACGACCTGATCTGAGCGGACCATGCACGAAAAAGCCCCGGCTCAAGAGCCGGGGCCTGTCGTGCCGGGGCGGTTTGGGCGGGCTCAGTCCTCGTTGGACGCATCCTTGTAGGCTTCCAGCGTCTTGGTGAGGTCCGCTTCCATCCGGGTGCCCTTCGCGATCTCGACCGCCTTGCCCTGCAGCTCGATCGCTTTGTCGCGGTTGCCCTTGTCGAAGTAGGCCCGCGCCAGCGTGTCGATGACCGATGGATCCTTCCAATCGGTCTTTTCCGCAGCCGCGGACGCCGCGGCGATCGCGGCGTCGTAATCCCTTGCGGCGACCTTGTCGTTGGTGAGGATGTTCCAGGCGATCGCGTTGAGCATCATGGGCTCGTCGGCCATCGGGCTTTGGAGCATCGCGTAGACGAGCTCGTACCCCTGCTCCGCGGTCGCGTCGTCGCTCAGCAACTCCATCGTCCTCGGATAGAAGTAGCGGCCCTCGAGTTCGGCGACCTGCGCCTTCCGCCCTTCCTCAAGATCCCACTCGCCCTTGATCACCTTCGCGAGCGGCTCGTCGATCGTCATGGGGTGACCGGCCCACGCGATCTTGCCGGCACCGTCGACGATGAACGCGGAGGGGATCCCGTTGCGTCCCGCGGCGCGCATCCAGTTCTCCGCCATCTTGTCGCTCTCTTCGATCGCGACGGTGTAGCCCATCTTGTCGCCCTGACCCGCGACGAACTCATCGACACGCTGGATCAAGTCGGGCATCGTCTCGGTGTACTCGCCCGTCTCGCGGTTCTTCTTGCGGTCCCAGATGTTCACGCCGATGACCGTCAGGTCGTCCTTGTACTTCTCCTGCACCTCGGTGACATGCGGGAACGCGCGGATGCACGGCCCGCACCAGGTCGCCCAGAACTCGACGACATAGGTCTGCCCGTTCTCGAAGCCCCGGACGGAATCGCCCTTGACCCACTCGGCGATCTGCAGCTTGGGGGCCTTCATGCCGACCATCAGCTCGGGCATCTTCATCGCGGCGCGTTCGCGTTCGAGGATCTTCTGCGCCGCCTCCGCGGAACGCACGGGCTCGACGGTGATCGTGTGGGGCGCGTGCTCACCCTCGCCGGGGTGGGCCGCGATCGCGCCCGCTGACGCTGCGAGCAGCGCGGCGGCGGACAGGGTGATGCTGAGCGTTCGGATCTTCACGGTGCGGCTCCTTCCGCGCGTCAACCCGCGAGTTGTGCGAGGAGCGCGCTGTCTGCAAAGCGATTCTCACGGGGTGCAATCCACACCCCGCTCAGGCATACCGGCGAATCGCCGGTGATGTTCCGCCTGATGCCTTCAGGCTACCAGATCGTCCGATCGGAGACGAGCGTGCCGTTCGAGATTCGTCCGGGACGGGAGGCATGCCCCCGGATTCAGAGGTGCGGGAGATCGCCCTCGCCCAGGAGGCGGAAGCCCTTGCGACGCAGGATCTGACCCGCGAGGGTCGTGTCGTCCGTCGCGAGCGCGATCGTGGGGCACCCGTTCGGTTCGGTCATGAGCGGGTACGCGAAGTGGATGTTCAACTCGGCACCAAGGAGGCTCAGGCACATGCTCGATAGCGTGTGTCCCTCGGTGAGCTCGACGATGAGGACATTCGTCTCGCCGAACGCGAGGCGCTCCTCGCGGAGCTTCTGCCTCGCGAGTTTGCAGTCGTTGGTGATCAGCCGGACGACGGCGTGGTCGCTCGCCTCGTGCACGCTGATGGCGCAGATCTGGCACGCGGAGTCGTTGAAGCCCTCGAGCAGGTCGAGGAGCTTGCCGACCTTGTTGTTCAGGAACACGCTGAATTGCGTGACGGTGGGAGGGGAATAGCCCTGCATGGTTCCGAAAGGCGTGGGCGCACTCGACATCCGATGTTCCCCTCCGGGGTTTCCCGATCCGAACACCCGAGACTGAACGCTCCCCCGTCCCGGGTCGTCGATCCACCATCGTACCCCAACCGGTGCCGGCTGCCAGCCCGAATCGGGGTTCAGATGACGGGTGCGGCGGCGTCTTGCCTCAAGGCTGGACCGCCCACCTGAACAAGCGGTGGGCACCGGGGGGGACCTCGGGTGTGCGCGCCGGGAGCCCCGAGATGCGGGGCAGCTCGATGCTCCGGGCCCGCGGTCCGAGATTGGACACGAGCACCCAGGCGCGTCCGTCCGCGACAACCCCCGACCAGACCAGACCGCTCGATTTGTCATCGCTCAGATTCAGCGGCGCGGGACGCACGCCTTCGGGGAACGCGGGATCGAGCGTCCTCCAGGCGTTCATCGCGAGTTGCTTGAACGCTTCGCGATCGAGGCGCGGGTGATCGGTCCGCCCCGCGGAGGGTGTCCAGACCATGAAGGAGTGGGCACCGCGCAGGCGGAGGTGCCGGATCAGCGCCTCGAGGTCCTGTGGGGGCGGAGGCGGCGCGTGGTACACCGAATCGTTCCCGTCGTGCGCGACATAGCTCGAGACCCACGGGATGAGCAGGTGCCCTTCGGGCAGGTTCCGCGCCGCGACCGACACCCGCTCGATCGGCGCCCAGAAAACCGCGGCGCGGTCGTTGGGGGTCGTGGGCCCCTTCTGGATGTTCGCATCGCTGTGCCGGCTGAAGGTCTCGTAGGGATAGGCGATCGGCATCGCGACATTTAGATTGTCGAGATAGAAACGGTTGCGGTCCCACCGACCGCTCACCCGGGTCCGGTCACGCTTGTCGGGCCAGATCCGGCCCTCGTCGCGCAGACCCGGCCAGTCGTTGTAGTTGCCGATGAACGCGTTGGAGACCCGCGGGTTCGGGTGGTTCCGCACCAGCCGGACGATCTCCTCGACATTCCGGATCACATCGCGATCGGTGCCCCCCTTGATCGGCTCGAGATCCATCAGGAGATAGTCGAGCCGCGGCACGGCGTCGAGCATCGCGGGCACTTCGCCCGGAGAGACTTTGTTCCCGCCCGTTCCGTAGGGGAACGGGCAGTTCCGCTCGCGGATGAGGACAGCGACCGGCGCGCCGGAGGCCGCGAGCTTCTCGGTGAAGCAGCGGGCGTACCAATCCTGCCATTCGCCCTGCACGAAGCTGGGACCGCCGTGCTGCGCTCCCGGGACATTGACCGGCACGAAGGTGTTCGGATCGCGGTACACGAACCCGGGCACCGCGCTGCAGGGATCGCCCGCGGAGGGGCGCTTGGTGCGGCTCATCCCGTCGGGGGCGAAGTACCACCAGTCGCCGAAGACCGGTGGGGGGGCGTCCCCCGTCGCGCGGTCCCGCGTGCGCGCCGGCGCAGGCGAACGCCCGGCGGTGCCGAGCGTGCCGTTCGCCGAAATGTCGTCGAGGATCCGTTCGACCGTCGCGCACCCCGCACCAGACAGGCAGGCGGCGGCCGCGAAAACGAGGAGTGGGACACGCATCGGGGCAGTCTATCCGACGCCCCGGGTGATCGGGCGTGTCCGGTTCAATCCGTCGGTGCGGATGCGGTTCGGGTCGCCGACGAGGACTTGGTGTTGCCACCGGCATGCCCGGACGAGTTCCCGAACTTCCCGGCGCGGTAGGCGTCCGCGACGAGCAGGAGGTCGTTCACATCGAGCGAGCCGTCCGTGTTGATGTCCACCGGAACGGTGCCCTTGCCACCCGCGGTCAACGCACGGTTCCCCCCCGCCATGAAGTTGTTGACGAAGCCGAGGAAGTCGTGCGGATCCAGGTCGCCGTCGCGGTCGAAGTCTCGCGCCGCCGCATCCACGGTGTACCCGAACCAACGGTTCGAATTCGGGGGGACCGGGTCCGTGAAGACCGGGAGCCCGTCGATCTCAGGCAGACGGACGGCCTGCGGCTCCGAGTCGTGAAGATTCGTGACATAGATCTTCACTTCGTTGCCGAGTCGGATCCCCGACCAGAAGACCCCCGAGGACTTGTCCGTCTCCAGGTTCAGGTACTCGATCGCGGGTGACGAGGCGAACACATTGTCGAGGACGCTCCATGAGTGCATCGCCAGTTCACGGAAGCGGGCATAGGTCACGCCCGGGTGAACGGTCGAGGAACTGTCGGAGGTCCAGACCATGAACGAATGCACGCCGCGGAGGCGGATGTGCTGCATGAAGGCCGCGAGGTCCGGCTGCGTGGGGGGCGGCGCGTGGTAGAACTCAGGGCGCGCGTTCGAGGCGACATAGTTCGAGATCCACGGGATCAGCAGGTGCCCCTCGGGCAGATTGCGAGCAGCGTTGGAGACGCGCTCGAGCGGTGCCCAGAAGATCGCGGCGCGATCGTTGGGCGTGATCTCGGCGCCCTGGATCGCCGCGTCGGAGTGACGGGAGTACGCCTCGTAGGGGTAGGCGCTGGGCATCGCGATGTTGAGGTAGTTGTGATAGAGCGACTCGCGGTCCCAGCCCGAGAGCCCGAACCCCCGGTACACGCTCCGGTCCCGCATGCTGGGCCAGATGTTCGCCTCGTCGCGGGCACCGGGATAGTCGTCGTAGTTCCCGATATACGCGTTCGCGATGTCGGGGTTGGGGTGCGAGCGGACCATCTGCACGATCTCGTCGATGTTCAACTCGACCATCACATCGCCGTCTTCGCCCCAGGGCTCGAGGTCCATGACCAGGTAATCGAGCCGGGGAAGTTCGTCCAACGCGATCGCGAGGACATCGGGCGAGATCTGGTTGGGCTCCGCGTAGGGGATCGGGCAGTTACCGTTGCGGACCATGAACGAGACCGGCGCCCCGCTCGCGGCGAGGTGGTGGGCGAGACAGATCGCATAGTCCGCCATCCAGGTGCCGCGTTCGTAGGTCGGGCCGCCGTGACCACCGCCCGGCTGGTTCACGGGTGTATATTGCGACGCGGAGTCGTACGAGAAATCACGGACACTCGCGCAATCCGCGGCATCCCATTGAGAGGACTGGACATCTCGCCAGCCCTCGGGCATCAGGTACCACCAGTCCCCGAAGAGCGGAGGCGGCGCCGCGACGCTCGCCGACGCGAGCCCCCCAATCACCGCACACGCAAGACCGACTCCCCCAGCACTGTCCATGCGGACCTCCCTTCGATCGCCGCGCAACGGCACGGCCGACCGATGAAGATCCGAAACAGATCGCGATCCGCAAGGGCGGGCGGAGCGTTCGCCCCCGATTCCGGACCGGTTAGAAGAAAAACGCCGCTTGTGCGGCGCGGAGAGGAAATCAAATCGGATTTTGTGTGCCGTGCATGCCCCTGAATCGGAGCATCAAGGCTCGGGACGGTCCGGACCCGCGGCATCCCGGCCGCGGGAGGTCACAATCAGACCGCGAAGCTCGACCCGCAGCCGCAGGACGAGGACGCGTTGGGGTTGTTGAACACGAAGCCGCGCCCCATGATCTCGTCCTTGAAGTCGACCGTGGTCCCGCCCAGGTAAAGCAGGCTCTTGGGGTCGCAGATGACGCGGATGCCATGCTGCTCGAACAGCTCGTCGCTGTCCTTCCGCTTCTCGGTAAGATCGAGCACATAGGAGAAGCCCGAGCACCCGCCCCCCTTGACGCCCACGCGCAGGCAGACGGTCTCGGCGTCGAGCTCCTGCTGCTCGATGATGGTCTTGATCTCGCGAGCCGCGGTCTCGGTCAGGATGACCGGAGGTTGTTCTGTCGCGGCGGCGTTGTTCTGCGTGTCCATAGAAGTCATCCGGACCTCCTTGTGCTGTCTGGTCCCGAGAAGCATACGCCCCGGGGTTCGGGTCGGTTCACGCCGTGGTTATCGGTGCCTTGACGAGGGGCCTTGAGGCCCGCCGCGCCGAACCCGGAGTCAGTGAGCCGCTTCGGCGTGGTCATGGTCGTGGTCGTGCTCCAGCCCGTTCTTGTGCCGGTAGTCGTCGATCGCGGCCTTGATCGCGTCCTCCGCGAGCACGGAGCAGTGGATCTTGACCGGGGGGAGGCTGAGCTCCTCGACGATCTCGGTGTTGCGGATCGACTCGCCCTCGTCGAGGCTCTTGCCCTTCAGCCACTCGGTCGCGAGGCTGCTCGACGCGATCGCCGACCCGCACCCGAAGCACTTGAACTTCGCGTCCTCGATCTTGCCGCTCTCGTCGACCTTGATCTGGAGTTGCATCACATCGCCGCACTCGGGGGCCCCGACGAGCCCGACGCCGATGTCCTTGCGCTCCTTGATTTCCTGCTGGGTGCCGAACGACCCGACATTGCGGGGGTTCTCATAGTGGTCGACGACTTTGTCGCTGTATGCCATGGTGTGTCACCTTTCCGGTGTATTGATCTCGGTTGAACGATCGCAGCGGATTCCCGAACAGCCCGGTCCAGCGAAGCGCCGATCGGGTGTTCTTGCCGGCGCAGGCCGGCAGCTCAGATCAGTGCGCCTGCCATTCGATCTTGGTGATGTCGATGCCTTCCTTGTGCATGTCGTACAGCGGGCTCAGCTCGCGGAGCTTGTTGACGCTCTTGATCACCTGCTCGATCGCGAAGTCCACTTCCTCTTCGGTGTTGAAACGACCGAGGCTCATGCGGAGCGAGGAGTGCGCGAGGTCATCACCCACGCCCAGCGCCTTGAGCACATAGCTGGGCTCGAGGCTCGCGGAGGTGCAGGCCGAGCCCGAGCTCATCGCGATGTCCTTGCAGGCCATCATCAGGCTCTCGCCCTCGACGAACCCGTAGGAGATATTGCTGATGTGGGGCAGGCGCTTCTCGGCATGCCCGTTGACCTGGACATCGCTCAGCCCGGCGGTGATCCCGCTCTCGAGCTTGGTCCGCAGCGAGAGCAGACGCTCACGCTCCGAATCCATCTCCTGGGACGCGATCTCGCACGCCTTCCCGAGCCCGACGATGCCCGTCACATTCAGCGTGCCGGAGCGCATGCCGCGTTCCTGCCCGCCGCCCTCCTGGATCGCCGTGAGGCGGACGCGGGGACGACGCCGACGCACATACAGGGCCCCGACGCCCTTGGGGCCGTAGAGCTTGTGACCGCTCATGCTGAGCAGATCGACATTGTCCGTGTTGACATCGGTGGGCATCTTGCCGACCCACTGCGTGCCGTCGGTGTGGAAGATCACCCCGCGGTCGTGGCAGAGCGCGCCGATCTGCGGGATCTCATTGATCGTCCCGATCTCGTTGTTCGCCCACATGATCGTCACGAGGATGGTGTCGTCACGCATCGCGTCCTCGACCATCTTCGCGGTGATCAGCCCGTCCGCGCCGGGCTCGAGGTAGGTCACCTCGAAGCCCTCTTTCTGGAGGCGCTTGCAGGGATCGAGCGTCGCCTTGTGCTCGTGCATCGCGGTGATGATGTGCCCCCGGCACTTGCCCGAGCCCGCGGGGTGCTTCGCGTACATCGACGCCGCCCCCTTGATCGCCAGGTTGTTCGACTCCGTCGCGCCGCTCGTGAAGATGATCTCCTTGCGGTCGGCGCCCAGCAGGTCCGCGACCTGCCGACGGGCCGTCTCCACGCCATCCTCCGCGACCCAGCCGAAGCTGTGGTTCCGGCTCCCCGGGTTGCCGTAGATCTCCGTGAAATAGGGGAGCATCGCCTCCACCACACGGGGATCGCACTTCGTCGTCGCGGCGTTATCGAAATAGATCGGCTTGGTCAGCGTCATCCGTGTCCTCCGCCCCGAGGGCGTTTCATGGGGTATCGCCTTGCGGTTCGTCCGCGACGAACACCCCGACTCACCGGACCCTGTGATCCGTTGAAAATTGGAATCATTCTAACGAGCAATGATAGCCGAAACGGACCGCGCCGGCAATCCGGCGGAGCCCTCCGGCACGCCATTCTCTGCTCGATCAGCAGCAGGGGGGGGGGCGACGCGATCTTCCGCTGTTCAGCGACGGCGGCGGTACACCATCTCGACGCGGTTGCCCCGCTCGTTGTGCCGGACTTCGGTCATATAGGACCGGATCAGCATCAGCCCCCGTCCCGACGGGACGGTCAGGTTCTCGTCGAGCGTCGGATCCGGGATCTCCTCGAGATCGAAGCCCGGGCCGTGATCCTCGACGCCGATCAGCACCTCGTCCGCGTCGATCGCGTAGTCCACCTCGACGGGCGGATCGCCCTCGACGGTGCGGTGCCCGTGCTTGAAGGCGTTGGTCACCGCTTCCTCGAACGCGAGCTTGATCGCGAACACACTCGCTTTCGCGTAGCCCAGCGCCTCGATGCGGGACAGGATGTCCGCCTCGACGCGGGCGATCTCGTCCCGGTCGTTCGCCACGCTGACGCGCACGGTTCCGGATGTCGCGCCGTTCGGCTCTGCCATCGGTTCGTCTTCCGGGCGTAGTGGAGCGGTCCGGGTCATGCGGTCCGCGTCGAGAACGCCGACCGCTGCCGGAAGCGGGAGGAGCGGGTGAGAAAGGCTCAGCCGAAGCTCTCGGTCGCCTTCTCGGTGGTCTCGTGGATCTCGAACAGCTTGTTGAGCCGCGTGATCACGAACACCTCGTAGATCTGGGCGTCGATATCCGCGAGGCGCAGCTGCCCGCCCTTGTCCCGCACGCGGTTGTTGATCGTGATCAGCGTCCCCAGCGCCGCGGACGAGAGGTGGTCCACATTCCGGAAACTGATCAACAGGCGGGGCTCCGCCTCGGCCTCGATGATCGCGCCGATCTCGTCGCCGATCGCCTGGATGTTCGCCTCATCAAGGATGTTCCGATCGATGAACTCGACCTGGGTCACGCCCGATTCGGTGCTGATCCGCAGCCTCGATTCCGCGTCCGCCATGACTGCCGTCTCCGTGGGGGGGCTCGCGGAGGCCAACACAGGCCGCCGCAGTTCCGAGAACCGGACACTATAGAAACCCAAAGGCGGCCGCGCGAGTGCGGCCGCCTTCTGGTTCATCGGTCATCCGACGCCCCCGCTTGGGAGGCGTTCGCGCGATCAATACCCCAGCGCGTCCTGCAGACCGGGGAACGCCTTCTCCTCTTCCTCGCTCTGGATGAGGACGGTGGGCTTGATCAGGATCAGCAGGGTCTGCTCTTCCTTGGTCTCGATCCGGTTGGTGAAGAACCGGTTGAGGACCGGGATCTTGCTGAGCACCGGGACGCCCGTCTCCGTGATGTACTCGTTGACCACGCGCTGACCGCCCATGAGCAGCGTGCCCTGGTCGGGGACGGTCACCGTCGTCTGCACACGCGTGATCGTCACCGTGGGCAGCTGGATCGTGCCCGTCGCGATGCCGTTGCCCGGGATGTTACCGGTACCACCCGCCGCGGCCTGCGAGGTCTGCGTCGCGCTCAGCGTCGTGCTCGCGACATCCGTCGTGACATCCATCGTCACATACCGGCGGTCCGCGGAGATCACCCCTCGCACGACCAGGCGCACGCCGTCGGGCACGACGCCGATCTGCGGGTCGAACGCCACCGCGGCGTTGGAGACGACGGGCTGGAGGTCGCTCACGAAGGTCTGCTGCGAACCGACGAAGGTGTAGGACAGCTGCCCGTTGCTGAGCGTCAGGCGCGGCGCCGTCAGCGTCATCGACGAGCGGTCCGCCTGCGTCGCCTCGACGAGGAAGTCCACCTGGATGTCGTCGAGGAACCGGCCCGCGACCGACAACGCCGGGCCGCCGTTCGCGCCCGAGATCAGGCTGAAGATGTCACTCGCGAACGAGCCGCCCGCGAGCCCGCGTGTCAGGCCCAGCGAGTTCTGCTCGCCCTGGATCGGGCTGAACTGGTCCCCGTTCGTGCCCGGCTGGAACACCGCCTGGCTCAGCACCTCGTCCTGGGTGACCTGCCCGTCGCCGTTCAGGTCGTACTGACCGCCCGTGACATTGCGGTTCAGGATGAGGTTGCCCGAGCTGTCCCGGCTGAAGAAATCCTCGGGCAGCAGCGTCGGGTCGATGGTCCGGAGCGTGTCGAACTCGTTGTTGTTCGCGAAGTAGACATCGAGGTCCAGCCCGATCTGCTCGAAGAAGTCCTCGTTGATCAGGAGGAACCGGCTCTCGACATTGATCTGCAGGTTCCGCACCGCGCGGAGCTTGCTGAGCAGGCCCGTGATGGCGCGGTGGTTCTTGGGCGTGTTGACGATCACCAGGTTGCCGTTCAGCTCGGTGATCGTGCCGGTCTCGCCTCCGAAATCGACCCAGCCCTCGCGGTCGATGTTCTCCTGGATCAGGTTCCGGATGTCCTCGATCAGCGTGTCGCGGTCGAAGTCCTGCTGCTGCTGCTGCTGGATCCGGAACGGGCTCTGGCCGCCGCCGCCGCCGCCCCGCTGACCGGCCTGCTGGAACACCGTGTTGAGGTCGAACTGCGGCGCCTGGTCCCCGTAGTCCGGGATCTCGATCAGCAGGTCGCGGATGTCGTAGATCTCGAGCACCGTGTTCCGGCGCAGGACCTCGTCGCTCGCGATCGTCAGCACGCCGTCCGTCACCGCCCACCCCGCGGGGAAGTCGGGCGTCGACGCCTTCTCCAGCACCCGGTCGAGCACCGTGTCCAGAGGCACGCTCGTCAGCCGCAGCGAGACGGGCGATTCCCGGCTCACACCGATGTCTTCGAGCGCGGGCCAGTCGATGTCCATCTCGACATTCCCGACGCTGCCGATGAAGGTCAGCACATCCTCGAGGTTGTTGTCGCTGAAATCGACCGGGATCCTCTTGTCCTCGAGCGACGAGAGCACCGCCTGGTTCACCGCGCTCTCGCTGAACTGCATCGGATCGCCCCGGCGCTGGCTGATGTTCTTCCAGTCCGAGGGGTAGTTCACGATCCCGTCGGGCGCGATCGTCGACTCCCAGTTGTTCACCAGCTCACGCACATAGCTCGGCCGGCGCCGGTTGCTCACCGCCTCGTACTGCTGCATCAGGATCGTGTCGCCCAGCACATCACGCAGGAGCAGGCCCGCGGGGTTGTTGGGATCGAGGAACAGGATCTGCTCGACTTCCTGCAGCGCCTTCTGATAGTTGCGCTCCATCTGGTGCGCCCGCACGCTCTCGATCAGGCCCGCGATCTTGTCGTCGATCTCCCGCGCCTTCCGGAGGCGGTCGGTCTCCGCCTGACGCTCCGCGGTCCGCTGCGCGTCGATCAGTTCCTCGACCCGCTGCCGCTCCTCCGCGTCGTCGATGCGGATCAGCAGGTCGTTCGCCTGCTTGAGCATCTCTTCGTAGGTCGCGATGTTGTACAGGTCGCGCCCGTTGCTCAGCACGAGCTTCGCGGTCGACGCCGCCGTGCGGGCCGCGCCGGTGTCGCCCGTCGCGAGCGCCGCCCGCGCCTGCTGCAGCGCGTTCGCGAACTCCGCGTCCGTCTGCTGCCGCGCCAGGTCGCGGACATTCAGACCCTGCTCGAGGGGCTGCCCGCTGGGCAGGTTGCCCCGCAGCAGGACCTCCGCCTCCGTCAGGTTCGCCTCCGCCGCCGCGACGACCTCCGCCGGGAGCAGCCCGCGACCCTGGTCGAGGGCCTGCCGGTACAGCCGCGCCGCCTCGGCGTAGTTCGCCGCCTGCCACGCCGCGTCTGCTTCCGCCATCAGGCTCTCCGCCTGGAGGCGACGCGCCGTCATCAGCACATCTTCCGCGGGCGCCGCCGGGGCGTCGGCCATGGGGTTCGCCGCGGGCTCGTCCGTCGGCTCGTCCGCGGGCTGGGCGCCCGCGCCGCTCGCCGAGCCCGTGTTCCCGCTGGCCGACGCGCGGTTCCAATCCGTCCGGTTCGCGACGCCCGGTTGAAGCGACGACAGCGTCACCGCGTTCTCGCGATCCCCACCTGCCAGGGCGAAGGCGGTCTCGCCGCCCAGCGACCGCAGGCGGGTCAGGTGGCTCGACACGACCCGGGACTGCTCGACGCTCAGCGTCACGCCCGAACGCACGATCCGCTCAAAGTCCTCCCGAGCGACCGCGTAGGAGCCCGACTCGAACGCGTTGACCGCGCTGGCGATCCGACCGTCCAGCCGCGACGCGAGCTGCTGCCTGGAGATCTCGACGACCGTCAGCACGCCCTGCGCGGCGCTCTTCTGGACATCGCTCGACATCGCCGATGCGATCACCGCCCGTGCGTGCTGCTCGGCCACGATCAGGTCATCCCCGCGGAGCGCGAGCTGGGCCCGCTGCACGCTCAGGTCGTTCGGGTCCGCCTTGCGGATCCGCTGGGCGATGTC
>MDTG01373165.1_pt1 | contig 20401 bp, 23 predicted proteins | sample 811421 | NCBI WGS metagenome assembly MDTG01 (sample SAMN05326645, study PRJNA326480) | marine metagenome | isolation source: seawater | place: Pacific Ocean: South East | collected 2011
ACATGCGGGGCGGCTTCGCCATTATGCCCCACATGCCTGCGCCCCTTATTTAAAAGTTAGGAGACAAGGGAATGTTTCAGTATAAAAGAACGTTGTTATTTATCCCTTTTTCTATTATTTCCCCCGCATTCAGTGTCGCGATTTTGTTTTTAATATTTGGTCGCTTTGATATCGCTATTACTGATATAACATTTCTTATTACATCATATATTACAGGTTGCGCGTTAACATTCGTGGTTTTCTGGTGGTTTGCTACAGGTGTAGTTAAAAATCCGTATCTTCACGCCTTCGTCGTTTATTTTTTCAACGTGTTAGTATCAACTACTGTAATTACGTTGCTTGTTGGAAAAGACTATATATCCTCTATATCAATCTATGACGCTTTAATTACTATTATCGTTATACATGTTGCAACCAAGATCGGATACAAAAACATGGAGGTATCCAGCAATGCCTCATAATAAAAAATTAAACACGCCCGCTACGCGGGCTGAGACGCGGAATAAGCTGTGAATATCAAATCCCAATTAAATAAGTACATCAACTTTTCAGAAAAGTGGCTTACCAGAATTGTATTGGTGTGGTGCTCAGCTTCATTGATAATTGGTTTAAGCACTGTAAATGACTTAGCTTTAGTTATTGCCGCTCCTTTGATGACAATTTTTATGTATTTTTCTGGTATGGCAGTACTTATGGCTATAATTGGCGTTCAACGAGTAAATTCTGCTAATTTAAAATTCATCCAATATGCCATTATATTTTTTTGGGGCTTTGGTATCTTTGGATTCATTAATTTTTTAATTAATGGCATTTTTGAACCAAGCAAATTTGAAAATTACACCTTTTTCTTCATAGTAGCTTCGGTATTCCCATTGGGTGCTTCCTTAGGTGCTGCAAAAGAATGGAAAAAGATCTTTCCAAATGAGTAAGCGTTCGGATAAAAATAAAATCATGGTGGGAATTTTCTCGCTGAAAAAGCGCTCCTAAACCCCCCATATTTAAAGCGTTATAAACTTCAAGGAAGTTAGCATGAAATTTTTAGTAACGGCGCTCTTCATCTTGTTGTTTGCCTTTCCAGTATTCTCAGATAACCCAATTTTACTAGGCACCTCCACATCGGTAGAGTCGAAGGTCATGGCTGAGAATAGACCTTATATGGTTTATTTACCCCCATCTTACGAAACAAGCGGAAATACCTATCCTGTAATATATCTTCTTGACGGCGATATCCACAGATTTAAAGGGTTTGTCGGTGTACTTGAATCCTTAAGTACAGAAACGTTGGGAAATCAAGTTCAAGAAGCTATCGTAATAGCCATTCCGAATACAAATAGGTCTCGTGACTTAACTCCGTCATCGCTTGTAGAGTGGAAGTTCAACGGCCGCGTTTTGGAAATATTTGAACAAACAGGAAACGCTAAGCAGTTCGCTAAGTTCCTTGAAAAAGAGTTGATACCCGCCGTTGACGCTGTATATAAAACGTCCCAAAAACGTGTATTGATTGGTGAGTCGTTTGGCGGTTTGTTTGCAGCAAACGTTATTATAGAGTCACCATCTATATTTACAGATTACTTAATTATAGATCCCACATCTCTATGGGATAATGATTACTTAAATCGGGCATTGAACGCTGACAATAGAAACCTGAACTTCAATTCTCGAGTTTACTTTGCTTTCGCAAACAACTCTCATCTGGGAGATATCGGTCTAACAAATTATAAATGGGGCTCTACTTTTGCTTCATCCGTAATTGAAAATAATGATGCTATTTCGGAGCAACAATACTTTGAAAATGAGACTCATGGCACAGTAGCTTTTTTAGCTTGGTACAATGGGCTAAAGACACTTATGTCAACCACCGAGCAATGATGTGTATAACAACTCAATTAACTCACTCCGTTCGCTGAGACGCATACACGCGGGGCGGCTGCGCGTTATATTGCTAATATGGATGCAGGATACTTTTCCGCTATGAGGTATAAATGAAAAAAGAATTCACTGACATATTTGAATTTGACTCTGTAGTAAAAACACTTGTTTTATGTGTGCTTACATTCGGCGCATACCTAATATTTAAGCTCTATAAATTTACTCGCCAAATCAATCAGTACACTGAATTCAAAATATCTAACATGTTTGTGTCGGTAGCCATCGTTCTATTTGCCATTTCATTTATAAGTTTAGTTTATGGTTTGGCTAATTTTCACAACCTTTCAATTTTAAAAAGCTCAATTGGCATTCATGCTATATCGAGTGTTTTCGATGTAACTTGGATAGTTATGGTACGTAACCGACTTAATTTAATCGCAGGTGTTAATAAAGGTGACAGACTGTGGTTAAACCCTTTTATTACATCAATTTTTCATGTTATTTATATGCAACATAAAATTAATCAAGGGTTGGCTAAAAACGCAAAATAACAAGCCAATCAACACAATCGCTGCGTCCGTTATTGGAAAGTTATAATTGTCCGGAAATTATGCATAAGCACACGTATAAAGAAAACGAATGGCCGTTTAGTTGCTCAATAGACTCAGCCGCAGTTACTACCAAATTTGTCTTTGAGAGGTTAGAACCCATCATCCAAGTTAATCATTACTTAGATGATGGGTGGCAATTTATGTGCAATACAACAGATGATCCCGACGACGGTATGGTGATTTGTATGGGATGTTTTATTAGCCAATTTCCAGAAATGATTGAACTTGCAGACCTTCCTAAAGGCTGGGATGCGTATAGAGAAGACGAAGCTCAACCGTGGGACAAGCAGCAGTTTGAATAAGCCACAAATATAACAAGCCAGGCAAACGGGACAATTAAACGGTGACTATGTATATTGGTTCACTTGGAGTGCTCAAAAACATAACAAACGTTTCAAGTCGTGCGCTGGGACACAAACACGCGGGGCGGCTCCGTCATACTCGCATTGCACTTTGTTCTTTAGCTTATTGTTAGGTGCATCTAAGGAATTAAAAAAGGAATTTTAATGAATAAACAAAGCAAAGGTTTTCATCCATTTATCAAGGCATGTGCAATGCTCGGAGCTGTTATCTGTGGCTTTTTCGCAATCGCCCTATTTGTCTCTAGCTTAGTTGCTTTACCTAATATCTTTACTGTATTAGTCGCTTGTTCTAAAGCTATTTTAATGTCAATGCTCTCATGGGCCTTTTGGTATGCGGGTAAATTCGGTAAAAACCCTTTTCTCAGAGCCCCCTTCAGCAGACAGGAATAATTAGAACATAATTTAAAGGACACAGTTAATGTCAGTTGAAAGCTTAAATAGTCGGATACCAGCTTATAAAGCGGCATTTGCTAGCGGAGAGTTGCAGCAAACCTATCAAGATTTAGTGGCTGTGGTTCAACATATTAGAATTCGCTTTAATAAACATCTTAAGAGCGAATTTTCGATTGCAAATGTCCTTCACGGTTATATCGACTTTACTTATTTTTACCTTCAAAACAAGCTTTTGAAAAAGCAAAAGCTAAAACTAGCTATCGTCCTAAACCATCAACAAACTCGATTCGAAGTCTAGCTGCTTGGGCAAACAAAAGATGTGCAATTGGCTTACTGGAAAAAGTTAAAAGGTACTAAGTGGGTAGATACGGACGTAATGCCAGAGTATTCCATCTTCGAAATGGTATTGATGGCCAAGCCAGATTTTGACGATATAGACAAACTATCAGAGTCTATTCACCTTGGGTTTATTACTTTGTCACAGGAAATTTTTAACACGCTGGAGGAGTATGAGTAATGGCACATCACCTAATAAATAAGCCACTTCCTTCGGCCGTTGAAGGCTATATGCAATGAATGGTTTGAACTTTGTCATAACTTTATCAATCATTTTTTTAGTACACCTTGCTCTAGCAAGCACGATATTGTTTCAATTTTCAAAAGTAATATCCAATCTACAACATAAAAAGAATAACAAATTCACAGCACAGAAAATTAGTAAATTAAAAGCTCATAAGCCTTTGGTTTTGTTAGTTCCGATCATAGGCCCAATAATTGGTTTTGGAATAATTAAAGGGTTAAACACTGGTATCCCAGAAAAAGGACTTTTGGTTAATTCACCAGGAAAAACAGATATTTGCTCGGATGGTGATTAAAGGTTTGCAGGTCTTAAACCGCTATTTAATCGTTATCAGTAAAAAGATTGTTCGAGAAAATATATGATTCATAGTGAAATACATCGCTCACAACGCGTAGGTTGGTTACGTGCAGCAGTACTTGGTGCAAATGACGGAATTGTATCTACTGCAAGCCTTATTATTGGCGTTGCAGCTGCTAGCACTTCTCATGATGGGATTCTTCTCGCAGGTGCTGCAGGTTTAGTGGCTGGGGCCATGTCTATGGCTGCTGGCGAATATGTTTCGGTTAGTTCTCAGTCAGATACTGAAAACGCCGATCTCGCCATTGAGAAAAAATCACTGGATCAGAATTTCGAGTCTGAAATAGAAGAACTTGCAAAGATATACGAAGGAAGAGGCCTTAAACCAGCTCTAGCTGAACAAGTTGCTGAGGAGCTGATGGCCTACGATGCTCTTGGCGCTCATGCCAGAGATGATATCGGAATTTCACAAAGCGTTAGTGCTCAGCCCATTCAAGCGGCATTCTCTTCGGCAGGTGCTTTCACAGTAGGTGCTGCACTTCCTTTAGCGGTTGCCTGGCTAGTACCTGGTGAGCAACTTATTCCTGCTGTCGCAGCTTTATCTTTACTATTCCTTGCCGCTCTGGGAGCTACTGCGGCACGTGTTGGCGGAGCATCTATTGCAGTAGGGGCAGTCAGAGTGACATTCTGGGGGGCGCTTGCAATGGTATTAACGGCAGTTGTAGGTCGAATCTTTGGCGTGGTTGCATGACAATATGTTTATCTCCACTATTGGTAACGGTTATTTAGCTATTTTATTGGCTTCCAATATCTTTGTAACAGGAAATGCTGCAATACAAAGAACAGAGTACCTAAGACAAATAATCGCGCTGAAGGAAACCGAGTGCATTGCACGTTAATATTCTTGGCAAACTAGTTAGATAAACGAGGCCAGTGGAACAATTGAAGTTTATATTTATCGTTCTCATTTTCATATTTATTGGTGGCTGTACCACGGGTAAGCTCTACTACACCGACAAAAGTGGCAAGCGCAATTTAGGCTGTGATGTAGCATTTACTGGTTTGCCCAGCGTAGATAAATTTGCTGTGGAGTATGCGCTTAGCTTGTGCGCGAAAAACTTCATTGCTAAAGGCTATGCTATCGATGATGAGAATGAATACCTGATTGGCGTAAACACCGCAATCCCGCAGCCACCTTGTGACAAAAAATGGGATCATTCAGTGGCTAAAGCAAAATTCAAACAAGGCTTACTCTCAAAAAAAGAGTACGGTTATATTGTGGCGCATATTGATCTTGGTTTGGCTGAGATAAACCAATGCGAAGATGACAATGAGATTGAAACATTAGCAAGCTAGGGCGCAAATACGGGCGCTGATTCGTATTATAGCGCTCCTATTTTACCGCTTTATACTTACAAGATAAGGGAATTAAATGAAAACTAAATTAATCGCCGTTTTGATAGCGTCAGCCATTTCGTCAGGATGCGCATCCACCTCGAACAAAACGGTGAGTGATTTTCTTGACGGTGCATCTTCTAGTGCAGAAAAAAGAGAGCAAGAAGAATCAAACGTAATGCACGCTAAAAAGAATTCACCCGAAACCGATGCCATAGAAGACAGTATGTCAGGTGTATTTACCGCCCTTTTTCGTGGCTTATTTGGCTCAGAGTAACGCCTGCACTCACTAAATATGTAGCATATAAAAAGTACGAGACAGGGTTTTGCCAGAAACATTTCCTAAAACTTTTTATTACAAGGCCCAGCTGATTTACTTTATCATAACCCTTTAATTCTTCGATAAAATGCTTAAGGTTCTAGGGTATTTTCAACATTTGAGCTATCAAGGGTAAAGCAAAATATGAAATTGGAAATGAAGCATTTTTTACTATTTTTATTCTCGTTCGTACCAGTATTTACTTTAAGTGCAGCCCCTCAAGCTCTTAACGCTGAGCAAGATGGTATTGTGGGTCACTATTATCATCAACCCGCTAATTCACAAAAGCAGCCGGTTATTGTGCTTGGTGGTTCAGAAGGCGGAATTCCTACAAAGCTTGCCAAAGTCATCGCCGAAAATGGTCATCCAACATTAGCCGTTGCTTATTTTAAAGCCGATACACTTCCCAAAGAATTAGAGAAAATCCCCCTCGCCTATTTCGAAAAAGCAATAGCGTGGCTTCAACAAAAACATCCCGCACAAAAACATATCACGCTGGTTGGTTGGTCTAAAGGCGCCGAGTTGGCGTTGCTGCTTGCGTCCCGCGACACTGTATTTAATCGTGTGATCGCCATTGCGCCCAGTTCTGTGGTGTGGGCAGGTATTCTAGCTGATTGGCAGACAGTACCTGGCTCTAGCTGGAGTCAAAACAAAAATGAATTACCCTTTGTTGCCTTTAATCCTACCGGACCTGTTGAAGGCTTGTTAGACCTATATTCTCAATCTTTAGAAAATAGAAATGATGGCGGAAGTGCGACAATCGCTGTTGAGAATATTCGCGGAAATGTTGTGCTATATTCGGGGGGAATGGATGAAATATGGCCATCCTCTTCTATGGCGGTTTCTATCTGCCAACGTATGACGGAAAACGAGCTATCTCGCTGTAAACATGTTGATTACCCAGAATTAGACCACCTGCTAAATTACAAGATGTTAGCGCCCTCAGAAGACTTGTATAAGCAGTTTATTCAAAGTGTCGACGGTAAAAAATAATTTGCCCTTTGAGTAGCAGGCATCAATTGGCAGTAGCGTTAATAGCTAGAAATGTGAATGAATTTCATGTACGTCAAATAAGCGCAATTCATAAAAGGATTCTAGTTTGAATACCATTGGAAAAATGGCCATTGTCATAAGTGTGATCGCCTTCATGACTTTTTACAATTGGCTTCCTGATATGTGCGGTAACGATATTTATTCTGAAACCTTGTCTCCTAATGGCGAACTAAAAGCAGTAATTTTTCAAAGAGATTGCGGGGCAACCACAGGTTTTAGCACTCAGGTTTCTATTTTGGACACTAATGAAACCTTGGAAAATGATGGTGGTAATATCTTTCGTATGGATGGGCATCCAAACGATGCTGCCCCTATTATTTCATGGGAGTCAGATTCCGCACTTACTATTAAAAAGACGGTAAACAATAAAGAGTACTTCGCTGAATCGACCTATGGTTGGTTTAATCCAATTCAGATACGCTACAGTGGCTCGTAGAACTAGCAAGGACTCAAATTTGACCAAAGTTGCAATAATAACTGGGGCCAGTAGAGGTATTGGTGCCGCTACCGCTTTTACGCTATCTAAACAGGGTTATCGCGTTTGCATTAACTACCTTAAAAATAAAAGTCATGCGGAAGCTTTGTGTACTTCAATTAATGACAACGGCGGCGTTGCACTTACGCATAAAGCGGATGTCTCAGTGGAGGCAGAAGTCCAGAGTATGTTTAATAGGGTAAACGCTGAGTTCGGCGCTGTTACGCACCTAGTGAACAATGTAGGCGTGCTTTTTACCAAAACTGCTTTTTCAGAAATTAGTACCGAGCGCTTCAAAACAATATTGACTACGAATGTACTAAGCGCTTTTCTTTGCTCGAAAGCTTTTGTAAAACAAGTTCAAAGTGATGGCGCAATTGTAAATGTCTCTTCGATTGCGTCTCGTACAGGTGCCCCGTTTGAATACGTAGACTATGCAGCATCGAAAGGTGCTATGGATTCGCTCACCACAGGTATGTCCTTAGAGCTTGCTGGCCAAAATATTAGAGTCAATAGCGTTCGCCCTGGCTTCATTGCCACTGATATTCATGCAGACGGAGGGGAGCCAGATCGCGTAAATCGTCTTAGCTCACAAATCCCAATGGGGCGCGGAGGCAATACGCAGGAAGTAGCAGATGCTATCGCATGGTTATTATCAGATGAAGCATCTTACGTCACAGGTTCGTTTATTGATATTGCGGGTGGGAAATAAATCACAATAGTCGCAGAATATACTTACACGTTTAAAACGCAGTAAAAAATTCTACTCGATTAGCCCTTGATAGATAAAAGCTATCTCCAATTACTATTGCTAACTGTAGCCAAATATTTATGCTATAAACGTAATGATATCACATAACAAAATAAAGCAGTTTGCTTAACAGTATCTGCTTTATTCACGTATATATGCGTTTTGTTTATATGATTACAACGTGCGAAAACCTTGCTGGTGTTTTGCGCAAAAGACGAAACCGTTTTAAAATTTGGTAACCAGCTTTAAAACCAACTAAACGATATTTTAAAGGAGAGGTATACATTATGTTTACTAAAGAGATGGTGCATACGGCGCTACAAACTTGGTGCGACAATGTAGTAAAAGTTGGAAAAGTTCATGCCGAAGGTGGAGACGTTCAAGCGTTTTCTCTTCAGGTACTCTCTGACAGCTATGATTATGACAATGGTCATGTATTGTTTAAGCCTACTTTGACGTTTGGTCAGCAAACGTTCCGCCCGACTAAAGAAGGCGCGCTTTCGTATTTTGTAGGTGGAAACAGCGACTACCCCAACGACAATGGTTTCAAACTCAAGCCGTGGGTTAAAGTGTGGTACAGCAAAGAAGATTTTATTTTAAATGGTGAACTAGCCATTGTGCAGTGCAATGTTCACTTTATTGGGGAAGACGACAGCCACATCTTTGTGAACAAAAGCTTTGTATTTAAACAGTGTGAAGATGGCAAAGTGCGTATTATTTTGCATCAATCTTCATTGCCTTATCAGCCGTAAGGGGCTTATTGAAGGTTAACCCATCGCGTTGCATTTCATTTCATTTCATTTCATTTTAAAGTAAATGCAACGCGGTATTGGTACTAACGATTACGTCTGTTATCTTCCAACTCACTTTCAATCATGTCGTCACGCTGATTGACCGGAAGCATTTGCTGGTCAAAATCACTATGAGGATTGGTTTCACTATAAGCCAGCGGTTCATTTTCGCAATTAAGCTTGTTCGTTAAAACTGCAACACAAACTGGCTTCTCGGCTTCAGCGCGAGGATCGTGACTAAACGTACAAGCAGACAGTGTGGACAATGCGCCCAGTGCCACTAAACACAACGCTGAGCTTCTAATAACTGAATTAGTTTTCGTCATACAACCATGTTTAATCATTATAAATCCCTAAATAAACTAACGTTACTTACCAATTGGTTATGCAGAACTGAGTGCTTTAACTGTACAATACTACTTTTAAATCGGGCGATAAAGCGTTTTGAAATTACCCAGCATGTAATACGGAATCAGGGCCACCAATGAGCGCGAATCAATGTTAACGTTAAGTCACTCGTCTTCTTAACGACAAAACCATATCGGTTATAACCACAAAGTGATTAACAATGGATATATTTTCCATTATATTCAATTAAGGCTATACGTAGCCCACTCTCAATGGAAATGGATGAAATGAATATAGAATCAAAAGGATCTTTGGTAGTTGTAGGTACAGGTATTACTGTGTCAGGCCAGATGACCTTGATTACGGAAAGCCTACTTAAAACAGCCGATATCGTATTGAGCGTTGTAACAGAGTCAGCGCTTATCAATCTGCAAATGATTAACTCGAATGTGGTGTGTTTACGCCACCTATACGAGCAAGGCAAATCTCGGGCACTCACCTACCAAAAAATGACCCAACGCATTGTTGATGAAGTCAAAGCAGGAAAAAAAGTGGTGGCGGCGTTTTATGGTCACCCTGGGGTATTTGTCAATCCCTCACATGAGGCTATTAAACAACTAAAAGAAGAAGGTTATGATGCCGAAATGCTACCGGGGATTTCGGCCGAAGATTGCTTAGTGGCAGATTTAGGGCTAGACCCCGCACACTATGGATGCCAGTCGTATGAGGCTACTCAGTTTTTGCTAAGGCAATACACCTTAGACCCTCATATGATGCAGATTATCTGGCAGATTGGCAGTATTGCTGATTTCACGCATAACAAACACCGTACTTCACACCCGGGTTTAACGCAGCTAAGAAATGAATTGTTAAAGTACTTTTCTCCTGAGCACACCATTATTGTTTATGAAGCCTCTACCATCCCCATTGCTGCCCCTAGAATTGAATACCTTGAATTAAAAGATTTAGCAGCAGTAATACCAAAACCTATCACTACTTTGGTTATCCCCTCTAAAGGGTTACCGGATTTTGATATGAAATCGATGGCAGAACTAAATTTAACCCCTGCCCTTTTTGAACAAAAGTTGTTTGGCTAAAAACCGTAAGTATCTAACCCCAAAAAATAAAGGAATAAGAAATGAATGATTTGTTAGTAAAGTTTTTGATTGCTATGGATAAAGATGAAAAGTTAAAACAGCAGTATGTAAGCGATCCTAAAGGTACGGCTAAAGCGTTTGGTTTGTCAGACGCAGACGTGCAAATATGCGCGAAAAACGATATTGATGCGATAAAGAGCCGATGCGAGGCTGAAGGCGCAGACAACCTAGAAATTAGTCACTCGAAATAAGTTGATACTGGCTAGATGGATATAACTTCATGAGATTGTTGCGTCTTTTGTGGGTAGTGCTTTTAGCACTGCCCAGCTTTTCTGTGTTTTCTCAAGACGCAACTGTCGATATTGAAAAGGTATTGCAAGCTGCCGATAAGAATGTATTTGTTAACCCCACCCTCGCAAAGAAGCTTCTTACACAAGCCGAGAGGTATTTAGCAGACAAAGACCTTCCAGCTTATGAAGCGCATTTGCTTAATCTGAAAAGTCATTCGTACATTCTTGAGGGTAACTATCAACAGGCCTACGAAAAGGCAACCCAGGCAAAGAAGCTAGCCACAGAAGCTGGTAACCAATTGCAACTTGCCGAAGCGTTAAGGCGACAAGGAATAATAACGTATTTCTTTGACTTATACGGTGAATCATTAGAGTTACTACTTAATAGCTTGAGTATTCATCAGTCTTTAGATACCACCTACATACAAAACACGCTACAAGCTATAGGGAATCTGTATTCGAAATCGAATCAATGGGCAGATAACTTAATTAATACAGGCGAACAACTGGTTGCCGAATCGATTAAACGTGGCAACACCTATTATGAAGAACAAGGGTACGGTTTTATTGTATCTGGCCTATTGGCTAAGGGGGAAATAAAGCAAGCGAAGTCGTTAATTGACCGAGTTAATACTAACCCAGACGAGTTCGCGCCTATCTTAAATTTCTATTTGGCAAAAACTCACCTGCAATTAGGTAACCATGAAGAAGCGCTTGCGGTTACTGAAGATATTATAAAGTATGCAGTTACTGGAAAACACCGCCAACGAGAGCTTGCGGGTCTTGCGTTGCGGTCAGAGGTTTTACTCGAATTAGAACGTATTGATGAAGCGACCCAAACGGTGTTGAAGTTTTTATCAATTGCACAAGATTTAGATATTACTGAATATCAGTATGAAGGCTTGAAGATGCAAGCCAATATTGCGCTACTTCAAGGCCAATATCGTGATGCCTACCAATTTCTTTTACAACATTCAGAATTAAAGCAGCAGGTTTTTGATACGCGCCAATCAGAGCAATTAGCGTTTAATAGAGCCCGTTTGGAAACCGACCAAAAGATACAAAAAATTACTGAATTAGAACTTAGTCAGCAACTGTCAGAACAAAATAGTACGTTTCAAGTGTACATCATTGTTACTATTTGCTGCGTAGCTGTTCTTTTATTCTTTATGTTTGTTATCACGCTTAAACAGAAGCGAGAATTGCGAGAGCTTGCATTAAACCTACAAAAAGCCACCGACGCGAAGTCAGAATTTTTGGCCCGTATGAGCCACGAAATTAGAACGCCCGTGAACGCCATAGTGGGGCTTACCAAGCTGACACAAAAATCTGTCGTTAATGAAGAACAGAAAACCAACTTAACCCAAATTGAACAGTCGTCTCAAACCCTGCTAGGGGTGATTAACGACGTGCTAGATTTTTCAAAAATTGAAGCGGGTAAACTTGATATTGAATCTGAGGCATTTGAACTCGACAAACTGGTTGAGCAAGTCATTCGGTTGCACGGGTTAAATGCCAGAGAGAAACGTATTGAATTATTACAGTACGTGGCAAGAGATGTTCCTTTGCAAGTCTCTGGTGATGCCCTGCGTATTGAGCAAGTGCTGAATAACCTGCTAAGCAATGCGATTAAATTTACCGACGAAGGCATGGTGTTCGTATCGGTTAATAAAAAATACTCTGAACACGGTGTTTTACTTGAGTTTTCAGTAAAAGATACAGGAATTGGCCTATCAACAAATCAGATAGAATCGCTGTTCGATGCCTTTACGCAAGCTGACGAATCGATTACTCGTAAATATGGTGGAACAGGGTTAGGTTTATCAATTTGTAAGCACCTTGTCTCGCTAATGGGCGGGGAAATATGGGTAGAGAGTAAGCTGGGTCAAGGCGCTACTTTCTTCTTTACGGTGTTGGTTGAACAGCATAATCAAATGCCACATCACACTACGGTAGAAAACTTAACATTGTCTGAATTAAAAGTGTTGGTGGTTGACGATGTTATGCTTTCAAGACAGGCAATAGCGGAAGCCTTACTGCGCATTAATATAAACCCAGACTTGGCCACTGGTGGTAAAGAGGCGTTAATGTATCTGCGCACCGCTATGGCAAGCAACGCACCGTACGATTTAATTATTATTGATTGGAAAATGGCGGATATTGATGGCATTGAATTAGCCTCAATTATTAACCAAGAATTTAGCCAAGGTAAGCCGAATATAGCGATGCTGTCAGCTTATGATATAGAGTCACTTAAGACCCTTGGTCGACCTGTGGGTGTGGAATATTATCTGCAAAAACCCGTTAATAGCAGCTCGTTGCAGAATTGCTTATTGAAAATGTCTACTAAGGGTAAACCTCAAATGGCGACATTAGAAAGCGATGCCAATGTGCCACCCGATTTTTCTGAGAAAAACATCCTGCTTGTAGAAGATGATGCGATTAACCGTAAAGTTGCTAAGCTATTTTTAGCCGATACAAAGGCAAAAGTTAGTGTTGCAGAGAATGGCTTAATTGCTTTGCAAATGTTAGAGCAAGAGAACGTCTTCGATCTTGTTCTAATGGATATGCAGATGCCAGTAATGGACGGGCTAACTGCAGCTCAAAAGATTCGAGAAGAATTAAAATTGGACGTTCCGATTGTGGCAATGACAGCTCACGCCATGCAAACAGAGATAGAAAAAAGCTTCGCCGTGGGTATGAATGCACACATCGTAAAACCCGTTAAGCCTGAATATTTGTATCAGGTATTAAATGATCAGTTTGTAAAAGAGGCTTAGCTTAATAGGCGGAATAGCGTTGAGTTTGACAACACAAATAGATACGAAGCTAAGAACTAAACTAGAAACGAAAAAAGCGGCTAATCTGTTAGCCGCTTTTTTATTTATGCTTACGTGTTAGCTGTTGAATTTTAGCTGCTAGCAATAAATATATACGTAAAATTCAACGCTTTTAAAGCGGTGTTAGATAGGTGAACCCGGTGGTAATGGCTTCACATCAAATGCGCCAGACCAGTGCCCAGATTTCCAGTAAGTATCGAAATACTTGTGCAATACTTCGTCAGCATCCCTGTCACTGTCATCATCTAGCCATTCATCAAACTCAAGCAAAGCACTGTGCATGGCCATTTTAGCTTCAGGCGCTAGTGCTGGATTTGTTGCGGCTTTCATGATGGCATTTAGTGCCACTAACTGTAGACGGGTAGCAACTAAACCACCTTTACCGCCGCGTTTGTGTTTCGCACGATACCAATGCACGTTCAATATTTGACGTACAAGCCCTTCCACACCAATAAGTTCTTTGGTACGACTGCTTTGCCATGCTAAACGGTTTAAACGCTCAGGGTGCAGCAATAAGGACAATGCAAAATCACTGGCAGATGCAGCTGCAGATACAGGATCTAACATTAACCCCATCTTGCCTTGAAAATGCTCGCGAGTAACATCGTCACCATAGGCTGTAGGCGGAATAAGCGCCAATACGGCTTCAGGAATAGCTAAATAAGGTACAGTAGTAGCCGTTATAAGCTGCTGCATGGCACGCTGCTGTACTTGTGGAGCTACGTCTTGCTGGCCCTGTGGCGTGGTGTAATCACCCTTACGCTCGTATTCGTATATTAAGCCGCCCACTTGCTTTGCCACCGCTTCTAGTTGAAAACGATGCAGCAAATAAATAGGCACTAACGCATTTTCTAATGAAGATAAGCTAGCATTCGGCTTTAATGTATCCATTCCCAGTTTATCAAGTGCATGACGTCTAACCGCAGAAATTTCATCAAAAGCATCTAGCGGATCGTCGCCATTTTCCCACATGTGCCCGTTAGCTGAACTATGACGAGAGCTTCTTGTATCTGAATCTGACTTAAACGCCAGCCCTTTATTACGAGTTTTAACGATTTGCTTAGCCAAGCCTTCGGTTTCTTCAGCGGTTGAACCAAATTCTTGATAACCATAAACAATGGCGTGTTTGTCCCACGCGCCTATGCCTTTATCATAAGCCCCTTCAAGGCTTACTTTTCCATCTTTTAAAGTAATTCGAGGGTGTGGATAATCCATCACTGAAGCCATTTCGTTTTCACTGGCAGCAAAGTTGTGCGCTATACCTAAGGTATGGCCTACTTCATGAGCCGAAAGCTGCTTGATGCGATCTAACGCCATGGCTTCTTGTTCTGGCGAACTCGCATTGTCACCTGAAAATGGGCTGGTAAGCCCTAGTGCGATTAAATAATCTTGGCGGACACGCAGTGAGCCCAACGTCACGTGGCCTTTAATAATTTCACCTGTGCGAGGGTCGACTACCGATGAACCATAAGACCAGCCACGGGTAGCGCGATGCACCCAATTAATCACGTTGTAACGTACATCCATAGGATCGGCATTTTCAGGCAACACTTTTACCTGGAATGCATTTTTATAGCCTGCTGCCTCGAAAGCTTGGTTCCACCAGCTAGCGCCTTCTTTCAATGAGGACATTACCGGCTCTGGAATACCTGGGTCTAGGTAATACACAATAGGTTCAACTGCTTCGCTCATAGGTGCATGTGGCGATACCTTGGCTAAACGGTGGCGGGTAATAAAACGCTGCTCAGTAGGCTCATTAATTGCTGTTGAGTAATCAAAATAGCGGAATTTCCAATACCCTGAGTAGGGATGATAGGCACGCGGTGTATAACCATCTTCAGGCAATGCAACAAACGAATGATGAAGGTGTACAGAAAGGTTCTCAGGATCTGGCGTGACATCAGATACATAGTTACCAGGCTTGCTGCCAGCGAATGTAACTAAGGCTTCAAGCTCGGTGTTTTTCTCAAAACCCTTTGTGCGTGGTAAATACACCCCGCTGCGGTTTTTGTCTGCTTTAAAGCTGCCTTGTTTTTTAGCTGACAACCTGTTGCCGATACCATGAATATCGCTGAATAAAAAAGATGTGTAGTCGATTAAATTAGCGCTATCGCTTTTTGCCACTATGACAAAGCCGGCTAATACCGAACTTGCAAAGGCCTCATTAATACTTTGCTTTTCAGCTGCGCTACCATGGGCTGCGCGGTACTTGGTATTTAACTGCTTCAGCATAAGCTTATTGCCAAAGCGTTCGAAGGTAATTAAGCGAGTGCGTCCTAACTGGCCTCTATCTAAACCAATATCGTTAGAGCCTACACCGTAAGGTAAGCTGCTTTGAAATAAAAACTGTTGCTCATCGTTGGGTATCGATAAATACACTTTGTCAGTTTCATCATCATAATAGACAGGGATAAGCCCATCTTTGGCGGACATCTCTTTGGTGAATTCGCTGATGGTAGGTAATGCTGCCCATACCGGTGTCACGAAAAAAGCGGACACGACGACAACCATTAACCACCGAACAGTGCTAAATGAGAACGGCTTCTCACCCTTCGCCTTTTTATTATCTTGTTTGTTTTCGACCAACACGACTGATTTCCTTTTAAATAACGCGTACGCTGTATTTTACTTTTTATATCATCACAACTTATACCTCCTCTACCCTATCGTAAGTGGTTGATTATGCATATGGCTATTCATCGAAAAACACCGTGTATTAAGGGAATTTTTACTGGGTAAAGTGCTAGCCTAGCCCCTAGCAACTGATACTTGTGTGTATTGCTATTAGAGATCGCGACTAGCACCTTTAATGGTAATGACAACTCATTAACGCTACCTGCTTTTGTTATCAGGTATGGCGACTTTATTGGTAATTAGGTTTGCACAATTGATATAGTACTGGGCATTGTTACCCCACGTTGTAAGAAAGCATGTTGAAGTACGCTACACGAGCCACCACCCTATCTCCTTTTTTAGCCATGGCCTATGGTGAAAAAGCCACTGCGCTTAGTAATCAAGGGCACGATGTTATTCGGTTAAATTTGGGTGAGCCCGACTTTGGCGCGCCCACGCCGGTTGTTGAAGCCATGAAACAGTCGCTGTCTCAGGCTGATTACCCGTATACTTCAGCGCTAGGCTTGCCTGAACTTCGCAGCGCCATAGCCCAGTTCTATAAAACACAGCACAACGTAGATATTCCGGCTTCGCGTATTGTGGTAACCGCTGGCGCATCTGCGGCTTTGTTATTAGTGAGTGCAGCGTTAGTTGAAAACGGCGATAAAGTGATACTTGGCGACCCTTCATACCCTTGTAATCGACGGTTTCTAAACACCTTTGGTGGCGAAGTTACATTAGTGCCTACTTCAAGCGAGCAACAATTTCAGTTAACCCATCACGATGTAACGCACCACTGGGATAGCAAAACCAAAGGCGTGCTCATCGCCAGCCCCGCTAACCCAACCGGCACCGCTATTGCTGAAAATGAATTATATAGTATTGGTGAAACCTGTAAGCAAAACGATGGTTTTCTTATTGTTGATGAAATTTATCTAAACTTAGATTTACGTGAAGGCTCGCCTTCTACTGCTAAGCAACCTGCCCCACTTAACACCGTATTGGCGAATGAGAGCCTTCATAACAATACCATTGTGATCAATAGCTTCTCCAAATACTTCGGTATGACGGGATGGCGTTTAGGTTGGTGTGTGGTACCCGAAGGCATGACACAAGTTATGGAGCGATTAGCGCAAAACTTATTTATTTGCCCTTCTACCCTTGCTCAGCAAGCGGCGCTCGCCTGCTTTACACCAGAATCACTTGCCCAATGTGAACAGAAGAAAACACTATTGCGCACCCGCGCTACGTTTGTGATGCAAGCTATTGCAGACATGGGCTTGAGTATTGATGCTATACCAGACGGCGCGTTTTATGCGTATATCAATATTGAACCCACTGGCCTTACCGCCATTGAATTCTGTGACCGTTTATTAGAAAAAGAATATGTGGCTTTAACACCCGGCGATGACTTTGGTGAACACAATGCCACCCGTTACGTAAGATTATCGTTTGCCACAGAGATAAACCGGTTAAAAGAAGGCTTAGCGCGGATAAGACGATTTGTTGAAACTTATACGCGCTAACCGTTATTTTTTGCTTTTAGCTATGTTGATTTATCTGTTTTGTTCTCTCTATTTTGCTTTATCAATTTAAGGAGCGGTGCGCATTTTACACGGGTAGTGAATTACTTTTGTATTCACACCCAAATCAATACTCAATTATTACCTAAAAAAATAATTTAAGGTTGATGGATTGCGTATATTGGTGGCACATAAGTCTTCCATGAAAAATAAAATAGGACACGATATTTATGAGCGACCAACGAGAATTTGATGTTGTAATTTTTGGTGCCACAGGCTTCACAGGTAAATTGGTAGCTGAGTATTTTCAAAGCCAATACGGCAGCGACAGCAGCGTAAAATGGGCCGTTGCCGGGCGCAACGAAGCTAAGCTTGCCGATGTTAAAGCCGAGTTGGGCATTAGCGATGCAGTAGTAAGTATTGTTGCAGATGGTGATGACGACGCAGCACTAGATGCGCTGACTAAGCGTACTTCAGTGGTATTAACCACTGTAGGGCCTTATCAAATTTACGGTGAAAAACTACTTTCAGCCTGCGTTGACAATGGCACGGGCTACACCGATTTATGTGGTGAGCCTGCGTGGATGCACCAGATGATCAACAAGTACGAAGCCAAAGCAAAAGAGACTGGTGCCAATATTGTGTTCTCGTGCGGTTTCGACTCTGTCCCTTTCGATTTGGGCGTTCACTTCTTACAAGAACATGCTAAAAAGCAAACTGGTGCAGCGATTGAATATGTAAAAGGCCGTGTAAGAAAAATGCAGGGTACGTTTTCTGGCGGTACAGCAGCCAGCTTAAAAGCCACTATGGTAGCGGCACATAAAGACAAATCAATTATGTCTGCGCTTATTAACCCGTTTTCACTTGCCGATGCTAACCAAAGTCACCCACAGCCAGATGGCACCAAGCCATACTATGATGAATCTTTAGGTTCGTGGGCTGCACCATTTATTATGGCTGCAATTAATACCAAGAACGTACACCGTTCTAACTACTTGGCAAATTTCGCCTACGGCAAAACTTTTCAGTATGATGAAATGATGCTCACTGGCCCTGGCGAGAAAGGCGAAGCGATGGCGAACCATGTTGCCCAAGACAAATCACTAGGTGGTGAGGGTGGCCCTAAGCCTGGTGAAGGCCCAAGTAAAGAAGAACGGGAAAATGGGTTTTACGATGTTATGTTTATTGGTGAGGCAACTAATGGCGATACCCTTGCGGTATCGGTAACCGGTGATAAAGACCCAGGTTATGGCTCAACCAGTAAAATGATTTCAGAATCTGCACTTTGCCTCTGTAAAGATGTGTCACTTTCTGGCGGTTTCTTTACACCTGCATCAGCATTGGGCGATAAGTTAATTTCTCGTCTCACTGAAAAAGCAGGGCTTACGTTTAACGTCGAGAAATAATCTACTGCTATAACTCTACGTCTTTAAAACGCCGCTGCGAGTCACTTTGCAAGCGGCGTTTTGGTTTTTTGCACTCTTGCATCTTTCTCCTCAGTAAGCCTTTTATCCATTAACCATATCACTCTCTCTAACCCTTCATGCTTAGGCTCAACTATCTTCTGCATAGCAGATAATTGTCAACAAAGTGTAAAGGTTTGAACAGATTTCGTCTTATTCACTCCTAATCTTTGAACAACAAGATGCCTGCCCCCTCGCCGATCCTTGCCCTCGGTTTGCAAATGTCTGAAGAAATAAAAAGTAATTATAAATGCTTCAAAGGATTTGAAGGTTCAAACAGCAATCAATCTCACCCATTCTTTGAACGAGCATGATTGTTTTTTAAATAAGCAATTACAGGACATATTATGAAAAAATTAGCGTTTTTAGCCGTTACGTTAAGCAGCTTATATGGCTGCGGTTCAGACAACAATGACGATGAGCAAACCACGAACGCCACGTTAACAACCCCTGATGTTGATACTATTTCTGATGCAGACAACGATGGAAACGACGGCATCGATAACGATGAAAATACGGACAACAACAGAAACAATGCAGATAACAACCAAAGAGGCAGATCTGCTCAGGGAATTGACGAAGATGTAGACCAACAACGTCGCAACAGTCGTGATAGAGAAGGTAGAGACGATTTTGTCCTCAATACTCAAGGAGGTAGAGAAATACGCTCCTATGATGGCAGCAGTAACAATCAAGATAACCCTGATTGGGGTGTTACCTTTAGTCACCTGCAACGTATTGCACCTGCTTTTTACACTGATGGCGTGTCAGAAATGGCAGGTTCAGCGCAAAAAAGCGCAAGAGAAATCAGTAACTTGCTTGTAATGCAGGCTGAAGGTGAGAGTATACCCAATACGTATAACACCAGTGACTACTTATGGCAGTGGGGGCAGTTTATCGACCACGATATCAGCCTTACAGACGGAAGTACCTTAGAAGCAGAACACATTATTGTGCCCACAGGCGATGTATTTTTCGACCCTAGCGGTACAGGTAGTGTCACTATTTCATTTAATCGTGCAATTTACGACCCTGACACAGGCACCAGTACGAATAACGTTCGTGAACAGGAAAATGAAATTACGAGCTGGATTGATGGCTCGATGATTTATGGTTCTGATACCGAACGTAATGAAGAGTTGCGTGAAGGGGATGAATCGCCCTTCTTAGCCACTTCTGACAATAACTTATTGCCACGAAACCCTAACGGACTACCTAATGCAAATGGCTTTGTATCCGACCCGAGTGTGTTATTTCTAGGCGGAGACGTTCGAGAAAATGAACAAGCCATACTTACTGCTATGCATACTGTGTGGGTAAGGGAGCACAAC
>MDTG01414566.1_pt1 | contig 20401 bp, 19 predicted proteins | sample 811421 | NCBI WGS metagenome assembly MDTG01 (sample SAMN05326645, study PRJNA326480) | marine metagenome | isolation source: seawater | place: Pacific Ocean: South East | collected 2011
CACCGTGGGCGAGCTGCGCGCGCTCCCGGTGGCGCAGGAGCTGCAGGAGGGCGACGTCATCCTCGAGATCGACGGCCAGCCGATGCCCGATTTCGCCGACGCCGAGGGCTTCGAAGCCTTCATGCAGGCGCTGCCCGACCAGGCGGTTCTGCCCTATACCGTCGAGCGGAACGGCACGACGCAGGAGGTCGACGGCCCCTATGTCTACCCGCCGCTGGCCACCCAGATCGTGCCGCGGTCGGCCGCGAACGAGGCGGGGCTCGAGCCGGGCGACGTCATCCTGTCGATCAACGGCGAGCGGGCCTATTCCTTCTCGCAACTCAAGGACAAGGTCGAGAACTCCAACGGCGAGGCGCTGGATCTTCTGGTGTGGCGCGACGGCGAGGAGCTCGAGGTCGCGATGACGCCGAAGCGGACCGACGAGCCGCTGCCCGACGGCGGCTACCACGCCGTCTACCGGATCGGGATCGTGGGCGGCCTCGCGTTCGAGCCGGCGACCACGATGGTCGGCCCGGTCGAGGCCTTCAACGGTGGCGTCGAGCGCACCGGCTCGATCATCTCGGGGTCGCTCTCGGGCCTGTGGCACATGGTGGCGGGCAAGATCTCGTCGTGCAACCTGTCGGGGCCCATCGGCATCGCGCAGACCAGCGGCGCCATGGCCAGCCAGGGCGGGCAGAGCTTCATCACATTCATCGCGGTGCTGTCCACGGCGGTGGGGCTTCTGAACCTCTTTCCGGTGCCGGTGCTCGACGGTGGGCATCTCGTGTTCCACGCCTGGGAGGCGGTGACCGGCAAACCGCCGTCGGACAAGGCGCTGAACGTGGCGATGTCGATCGGGCTGATCCTGATCCTGTCGCTGATGACCTTCGCGCTGACGAACGACCTGTTCTGCCCCTGATCGGGGCGCGCAGCCGAGTCCCGGGAACTTTCATGATGCGCGAAGAGGGGTCACCTTCTTCGCGCAAATTCGTCCCAATTCGAACATAATGAGCATCCATAAAGACGCCGGAAACCACCCTTCGGGCAAGAACTGGCGGAAGACGGATGCACACCCTTCAGCACGGATATCGCGGCCTCGGGCTGCTTTTGACGATCAACTGGGATCGGTTGCTTTACGTGGCCGTCATCGTCGGCGCGTTGTATTTCGGCGCCTTTCTCGGATCCCTCTGAGTCAAGCACTATCGGCTTTTGACAAGCCCCCCCAATCCCGATACTCACCTTGAAAAACACGGCGGAGTGGATTGGCGGTATGACCTACGGGCTTTCGGGGGACAGCCCCCGGCGCAGCGCGCACGTTTTCAAGAAAAGCGTTTCAATTGCAGCGATTTCGGTCGCTTTCACCATGGCTTTCACGGCGCTTCCGTCGCCGGTCGTCGCGCAGGCGTTCAGCTTCAACAATGTCTCGATCGAGGGCAACCAGCGCATCGAGCCCGGCACCATCCTGAGCTACGCTGGAATCGCGCGCGGTGCGGCGGTCAGTGCTGCCGAGCTCAACGATGCCTACCAGCGCCTTGCGAACTCGGGACTTTTCGAAACCGTCGAGATCGTGCCGCAGGGCAACACGCTGATCATCCGCGTGGTGGAATACCCGACGATCAACCGCATCGCCTTCGAGGGCAATCGCCGCATCGACGACGAAGAGCTCGCCGGCATCGTCCGCTCGCAGTCGCGCCGGGTCTACAACCCCAGCACCGCCGAGCAGGACGCGCAGTCCATCGCCGATGCCTACACCCAGCAGGGGCGCATCGCCGCCCGGGTGACGCCGAAGCTCATCCGCCGCTCGGAAAACCGCGTGGACCTCGTCTACGAGATCTTCGAGGGCGGCGTGACCGAGGTCGAGCGCATCGGCTTCGTCGGCAACGATGCCTATTCCGACCGGCGCCTGCGCCGCGTTCTGGAAACCAAGCAGGCGGGCCTGCTTCGCGCGATCATCCGCAAGGACACGTTCATCGAGGACCGCATCGCCTTCGACCGACAGCTCCTTCAGGACTTCTACGCCTCGCGCGGTTACGTCGACTTCCGCATCACCGGCGTGAACGCCGAGCTTGCCGAGGAACGTGACGCCTACTTCATTACCTTCAACGTTCAGGAAGGGCAGCAGTTCGACGTCGGCAACATCACGGTCGAGTCCGACCTTGCCGAGGTTGATACCGAGGCGTTCCGCGACGCGATCAAGATGAAGTCGGGCAAGACCTACTCGCCGTCTCTGGTCGAGAACGAGATCGCCCGGCTTGAACGCCTGGCCATCCAGCAGGGGCTGAACTTCGTCCGTGTCGATCCGCGCATCAGCCGCAACGACCGTGACCTGACGCTCGACGTGAACTTCGTGCTGACCCGTGGCCCGCGCATCTTCGTCGAGCGCATCGACATCGAGGGCAACACCACGACGCTCGACCGCGTCGTGCGCCGCCAGTTCGAGACCGCCGAGGGTGACCCGTTCAATCCCCGCGCCATCCGCGAGGCCGCCGAGCGCATCCGCGCGCTGGGATACTTCGCCAACGCCGATGTCGAGGCCCGCGAAGGCAGCACGCCGCAGCAGGTGATCGTCGACGTGAACGTCGAAGAGCAGCCGACCGGCTCCATCGGGTTCGGCGGGTCCTACTCGACCACCAGCGGTTTCGGCGCCTCGATCTCGTTCAGCGAGCAGAACTTCCTCGGGCGCGGGCAGACCCTGTCGCTTGGCGTGAACACTGCAAGCTCCGCGTCGAGCTACAACTTCAACTTCGTCGAGCCGGCGTTCCTGGGACGCGACGTCGCCTTCGGTCTCGCGCTGAACTACAACGAGACCGACAACGAGTATGCCGAGTTCGACACCGCGACCGGTGTCTTCCGCCCGAGCTTCTCGTTCCCGGTCTCCGAAAGCGGCCGCCTGAGCCTGCGCTACACGGCGCGTTTCTCGGACATCCGCAACTCCTCGGACGGCGATACCGGCCAGATCATCCGGGCCGAGGAAGACCTTGGAAGGCGCTTCGACAGCAGCCTCGGCTACACCTACAGCTACGACACCCGCCGCACCGGGCTTGACCCGAACGCGGGCGTGCTGCTCGAGTTCGGACAGGATTTCGGCGGCGTCGGCGGCGACACGAGCTTCATCAAGACCAACCTGCGGGCCGTCGCCCAGACCAAGATCTGGAACGAGGAAGTGACCCTGCGGGCGTCGTTCGAGGCTGGCGCGCTGAACTACACGAGTGGCGAGACCCGCGTCACCGACCGCTTCCTGCTGAGCGACTCGACGCTGCGGGGCTTCGAATACGGCGGCATCGGTCCGCGCGAATACAACTCCGCCGACGACATCGACGACTCGCTGGGCGGCAACTATTTCGCCGTGGCGCGCTTCGAGGCGGAATTCCCGATCGGTCTGCCGGACGAATACGGCGTGACCGGCGGCGTGTTCTACGACATCGGCTCGGTCTGGGGGCTGTCGGACGAGACGCTCGGCCAGACCACGAACGATGTCCTCTACGAAGATTTCTCGGCCCGGCACGTGCTTGGTGTCTCGATCTTCTGGGACTCGGCGCTCGGGCCGCTCCGGCTGAACTTCTCGCGGCCGATCAAGAAAGAGAAACACGACCGCGACCAGAACTTCAGCCTGTCGATCTCGACCGACTTCTGAGATGCGCGTCTGGCTCCGGCCCGTATCCCTGGCGCTCGGCCTTGCACTGGCCGGCGCCGCACCTGCCATCGCGCAGGAAAGCGTTCGGCCGGGCGTCGTGCAGAGCGCGATCCTGACGGTGGAGTTCGACCGGCTGTTCGCCGAAAGCGCCTACGGGCAGCGCGTCTCCGAGATGCTCGACGAGCAGGGTGCCTCCATCGCGGCCGAGAACCGGCGGATCGAAGCGGATCTCACGGCTGAAGAGCGGGATCTGACCGAGAAACGATCGACGCTCGACCCGGTGGAATTTCGTAAACTGGCCGAGGCCTTCGACGAGAAGGTGCAGGCCCTGCGTCGCGAGCAGGACGCCAAGGCGCGGGCGCTCGGCAATCTCTCCGAGGAACACCGGCGCCAGTTTCTTGCGCAGGCCGAGCCGATCCTTGGCGGGCTCATGCGCGAAGCCGGCGCGGCGGTGATTCTCGACAAGCGGTCGGTGTTCCTCTCCGCGGATGTGATCGACATCACCGAGACCGCGATCAGCCGCATCGACGATCAGATCGGCGACGGTGGCGACAACTTCCGGGACGACATCGGCGAGGTCTCGGCCTCTGAGCCGGACCCTTCGGGCGACGGCGCCGTGCCCGCGCCCATCGTGGTTCCGCCCAAGGAATAGGCCCGGCCGCCGCCGCAACTTGTGCCTCGTGTCGCGGGTTGCTAGGGACGGGGCAACAGTTGGACAGGAAAGGCCCAAGATGACCGAGACGCTGCTTTCTGCGGATATCCAGCTTATCCAGCGTATTCTGCCGCACCGCTACCCGTTCCTGCTTGTCGACCGCGTTGTCGACATCGACGGGTGCAACTCCGCGGTGGGTCTCAAGAACGTCACCATGAACGAGCCGCATTTCCAGGGGCATTTCCCCGGGCAGCCGATCATGCCGGGTGTGACCATCGTGGAAGCCATGGCGCAGACCGCCGCGGTGATGGTGGGCACCGCGCTCGAGCTCGCGGACAAGGAGCTCAAGGTCTATTTCATGGCCATCGACAAGTGCAAGTTCCGCCGCATGGTGGTGCCCGGCGACCAGCTGCGCATGGAGCTTACGACCGTGCGTGGCAAGCCCGGCGGCAAGGTCTGGAAATTCTCGGGCCGCGCCACCGTCGAGGGCGAAATGGCCGCCGAGGCCGAGTTCACCGCGATGATGGACCTGCCGGCGTGACCCAGGGCATCCACGAAACTGCGAGCATCCATCCCGGAGCCATCGTCGAAGACGGCGCCCGGATCGGCGAGGGCTGCGTGGTCGGCCCGTTCTGCCACATCGGCCCCGAGGTGGTGCTGGGCGCGCGGGTCGAGCTGAAATCGCATGTCGTCGTCACCGGCAAGACCGAGATCGGCGACGACACGATGGTGTTTTCCTTCGCGGTCATCGGGGAGATCCCGCAGGATCTGAAGTTCAAGGGCGAGCAGACCTCGCTGGTGATCGGCAAGCGTAACCGGATCCGCGAGCATGTCACCATGAACTGCGGCACCGAGGGCGGCGGCGGCGTGACCCGCGTTGGCGACGACGGGCTGTTCATGGCCGGCTGCCACGTGGCGCATGACGCGCGAGTCGGGGATCGGGTGATCTTGGTGAACAACTCGGCACTGGCGGGGCACTGCGTGATCGAGGACGACGTGATCGTCGGCGGTCTGTCGGGCGTGCACCAGTGGGTGCGCATCGGCCGTGGCGCGATCATCGGCGCTGTCACCATGGTGACCAATGACGTGATACCCTATGGCCTCGTGCAGGCGCCGCGCGGCAAGCTCGACGGGCTGAACCTCGTGGGCCTCAAGCGCAAGGGCGTGAGCCGCGCCGACATCACAGCGCTGCGCGCGGCCTTCCAGATGCTTGCGCAGGGTGAGGGCGCCTTTGCCGACCGTGCGAAACGCCTCGGCAACGAGACCCAGAGCGACTACGTCCGCGAGATCGTCGCCTTCATTCTCGGCGACAGCGACCGTCATTTCCTGACGCCGGGCTGACCCGGGTGCTGGCGCTGATCGCAGGGCAGGGCGCCTTGCCCGGCGCGGTGGTCGATGCGCTGGCGCAGCCGCCGCTCGTCTGCGCGCTCGAAGGCTTCGCGCCCGACACGCTGACGCCCGACCTGACCTTTCGCCTCGAGACCCTCGGCACGCTGATCGAGACGCTGCGCGCGCGCGGCGTCGACCGGCTCTGCATGTGCGGCACGATCCGACGCCCCGAGATCGACCCGGGCCGGATCGATGCGGCGACGGTGCCCCTGGTGCCGCGCCTGACGGCGGCGCTCGGCCTTGGCGACGATGGCGCGTTGCGCGCGATCATCGCGGTCTTCGAAGACGCCGGCATCGCGGTCATCGGCGCGCATGAGGCCGCTCCGGAGCTGTTGCCGCCGGCGGGCGTGCTCACTGCGACCGCGCCCGATCCCGAAGTGTCCGATGCCGCCCGTGTCGGCGATGAGGTGAGCGTTTCGCAGGCGCAGGCGGACCTCGGTCAGGCCTGCGTGATCCGCGAAGGCGCCGTGATCGCCCGCGAGGACGACGCCGGCACCGATGCGATGATCGCAGGCCTGCCGCCGGGCCGGGGCGGGATCCTCTACAAGGCCGAGAAGCCCGGACAGGAGCGCCGCGCCGATCTGCCCGCCATCGGGCCGCGCACCGCGCGCGGAATCCTCGAAAAGGGGCTCGACGGCATCGTGTTGTCGGCCGACGGCGTGATGGTGCTGGAGCGCGAGGCCACGGTGGCGGCGCTGGATGCGGCGGGAAAATTCCTCTGGGTGCGGGAGCGCGGCTGATGCATGTCTTCATCACGGCGGGCGAGCCTTCGGGCGACAAGCTGGGCGCAGCGCTCATGCAGGGGCTGCGCGCCCGGGTGCCCGATGTGCAGTTCACCGGGATCGGCGGCGAGCGGATGCTCGACGAGGGGCTCGAGAGCCTGTTTCCGATGGACGAGATCAGCGTCATGGGGATCACCGAGATCCTGCGCCAGTATGGCACGCTCAAGGCCCGCATCCGCGAGACCGCCGAAGCCGTGGTCGCGGCGAAGCCCGACGTGTTGATCACGATCGACCTGCCCGAGTTCAGCCTGCGGGTCGCGAAGCAGGTCAAGGCAGCTTCGGACATCCGCACGGTGCATTACGTGGCGCCCACCGTCTGGGCTTGGCGGCCGGGGCGCGCTGACAAGATGGCCACGCATGTCGACCAGGTGCTGGCGCTGCTGCCGTTCGAGCCTCCCTACATGGAAGCCGCCGGGATGCGCTGCGATTTCGTCGGACACCCGGTGGTGACCGAGCCGCAGGCCGACTCCGCCGACGCAGCCGCGTTTCGCCTGAGGCACGATCTCGGCACCGCGCCGCTGGCGCTGGTCCTGCCGGGCTCGCGGCGTTCCGAGGTCTCGCGTCTTGCGCCGGTTTTCGGCGAAGTGGCAAAGCGGCTTCACGAGGCGCGTCCGGAACTGCGGCTCGTCATCCCGGCGGCGGCGCCGGTGGCCGGAATGGTGCGCGAACTCTGCGGCGGCTGGGAGGTGGCGCCGCTGATCCTCGATCCGCGCGAGCTGGGCCCCGAGATGCAGGCCGAGAAGCGCGCCGCCTTTCGGGCGGCCGACGTGGCGCTGGCCGCGTCAGGCACCGTGTCGCTGGAGCTTGCGGCGGCAGGCACCCCGATGGTCGTGGCCTACGACATGGGCTGGCTGTCGCGGCAGATCATCGGGCAGATGCTGCGGGTGGATACGGTGACACTGGTCAATCTCGTCTCTGACACCCGCGCCGTGCCCGAGTTCATCGGCAAGAATTGCCGTCCCGATCCGATTGCCCGGGCGCTGCTCGGGGTGCTCGACGCACCCGAGGCACAGACAGAGGCAATGGCGCTCACGATGGAGCGCCTCGGGCGCAGCGGCCCGCATCCGGGCGACCGGGCCGCACAGGCGGTGCTCGAGGGGTTGGGCCGGGTCTGAGCCCTCACTCTAGGCCCCAGAACGCTGCGATGCGGCGCACGGCGCAGATCCCGGCGTCAGCGACATAGGCCGCAGCGGCCCCGCATGGCGCGGGCTCTCCGTCGGCATCGACGGGCACGGCGTGATCGAACCCCTCGATGGTCCATGTCTCGATCCGCGCGGCGCCCGAGGCATCGCGGTAGACTGTCCGCTCGGCACCGTCGATGATCTCGGGGCTGGCCGGATCGCGACCAATGCCCTGCACCTCGGTCCATTGCTCGGTGAGTTCGCGAAGGTTGTCCGGGTCGACCACCGTGTCGCCGAGACCCTGCCACAGCGACAGCAGCGGCCAGTGCGAGGGCGCCTGTCCTGCGGCGGTCATCACGTAGCCGGCCCAGTCGTCCGGCGAACGGTCGATGATCTGGAACCGAAAGATCCCGAACGGATCTAAGGGGTTATCGGGCGTGATGCCGCAGGCGTAGGATGCGGCGGTGCCGTCGGGCCAGAACGTCTCGTACCAGTCATACCGCCAGTCGAAGCTGCCCGAGGCACGATTGCAGCCATAGGGCACCCCGGCGATGATGGCAGCCCCGGCGAAACGGTCGGGATGGTTGGCGATGAGCGTTGCGGCCATGCCGCCGCCCGCCGAGAGGCCCAGAACGTAGACGCGCGCGGGATCGACCTGACGGCGCGTCCGCATCGTGTCGATCATCTGCATGATCGACGCTGTCTCTCCAACGCCGGCGCGGTTGTCCTCCGGGTCGTGCCAGCGGAAGCAGAGCGCACCCATGTTATCGTCGTCCTGCTCGGGAAAGAGAAGCGCCACCTGCAGCGCATTGGCCATCGCGGTCAGCCCGGTCTCGGTATCGAAATCCTCGGCCTGCATGTCGCAGCCGTGCAGCGCGACAACGAGCGGGCGGTCGGCCGGCAGGTCGTCGGGGATGTGCTCCCATGCCCGCAGCGCCCCCGGATTGGACCCGAAATCGGTCACCGGCTCGAGTGCGAAAACCGGCTGCGCGAAGAGGAGCAGGGGCGGCAGGCAGAGCGCACGGAAGCAAGGGAAATGCATCGGGCACCTTTTTGCAGCGGAAGGGCTGCTCGATGCTCGCACGGGTTCGCGCGCCGGCAAAGTGGAACGGTGTCACTAGGCGTGCTCAGGGCGCACGGTAGGAAGGAACTGCCTGCGGTGCGGGCGTGGCCCAGCGGCTCGGCACGCCGGCGCGCTCAGGAGGCGCGGCGCACTTCCTCGACCTTGGGTTTGCCGCCCGGACGGTCGGGCGGATAGACCAGCCCGGCCGAGATGACCAGCTTCGCCGCATCCTCGATGCTCATGTCGAGCTCGATGACGTCCTCAGAGGGGAAGAACAGCAGGAAGCCCGAGGTGGGGTTCGGCGTGGTCGGCACGAAGACCGAGATCAGGTCGCCCATGGTCTCGGCCCGGCGGGCGACCTCGCCCTTGGCCTGCGTCGAGATGAAGCCGATCGCCCAGATGTCCTTGCGCGGATATTGCACGAGGCAGGCCTTCTCGAAGCTCCGCTCGGACTGGGCAAACACCGTTTCCGCGATCTGCTTGATGCCCGAGTAGATCGAGCGCACCACCGGTGTCCGCTCGACGAGGCTTTCCCCGAAGCGGATCAGCGACCGCCCGATCAGGCCCTTGGCGACCCAGCCGACGACGATGGTGAAGATCAGGAAGAAGATCACGCCGACGCCGCGCAGGTTGATCCCGATGTATTCCTCGGGATTGAACCGCGCGGGGATGACCGGCAGAACGAAGCCGTCGACCCAGCCGAACAGCGTCCAGATCAGCCAGATGGTCAGACCGACCGGCATGATGACAACCAGGCCGGTCAGGAAGCTTGCCCGGAGGGACGAGAGCAGACCGGGTCTGCGCGGTTTGTCGTCGAAGGGCGTGTTCATCTCTGTCCCGAAGCGCGATCACTGCCAAGAAGGTAGGCATTTGCCTGCCTGTCTACAATGGCGCTGCGGTGCCGCAAACTCAATTCGCGGGCAGGGCGCTGATTTCCTTGGCGATGCGTGCGCCGAGCCGTGCGTTGTTCAGCACGAGCGCGATGTTGGACTCGAGCGACCGACCGTCGGTGAGCTCGAAGATGCGCTGCAGAAGGTAGGGCGTCAGATGCTTGCCGTGGATGCTGTGGGTCTCGGCGTCCTTGGTGGCGCGGGCGATGATCGGTGCGAGCTCGTCTCGCGGGATCTCGGCCTCTTCCGGGATCGGGTTGGTCACGAGCTGCCCACCCGGCAGGTCGAGCGCGGCGCGCATCGCCTGCGCCTCGGCGATGGCTTTGGGCGTGTCCATGCGCAGCGGTGCACGCAGCCCGGCCTCGCGCGACCAGAACGCCGGAAGCTGGTCCTGCCCGTAGGCGATGACCGGGACGCCGAGCGTCTCCAGCACTTCGAGGGTCTTGGGCAGGTCGAGGATCGCCTTTGCGCCGGCGCAGACGACGGTGACCGCGGTCTGTGCGAGCTCTTGCAGGTCTGCCGAGATGTCGAAGCTGCTCTCGGCACCGCGGTGCACACCGCCGATACCGCCGGTCGCGAAGGTTGCGATGCCCGCGCGGGCGGCACCGATCATCGTCGCGGCGACGGTGGTCGCGCCCGTGCCGCCCTGCGCCATGCAGACGGCAAGGTCGGCGCGGCTGAGCTTGGCGACACCGCGCGCCTGCGCCAGCGCTTCGAGTTGCGCATCTTCGAGACCCACGCAGAGCGCGCCGTCGATCACCGCGATGGTCGCCGGCACGGCCCCCTCGGCGCGGATCGTGTCCTCGACCTTGCGCGCCATCTCGAGGTTCTGCGGCCACGGCATCCCGTGGGTGATGATCGTCGACTCGAGTGCAACGACGGGAGCACCCGTCTCGAGCGCTTCGGCGACGGCGGGGGAAAGCTTGAGAAGGCTCATGTGGCGATGTCTCCGGAGACGTAGGCGGCGGCGGCGGCGAGCGCGCTGTCGAGCGCTTCGGCCCGGCCGGCACCGGCGCGTTCGGCCACGATATGCGCGGCCATGAAGGTGTCGCCGGCGCCGGTGACACGGGTCACCAGCACCTCCGGCGGGCGTTCGGCGACCAGCCCGTCGGGGCTGGCATCGCAGGCGGTGGCGCCGCCATCGGTGACGACGGCGCGCGCGGCGCCGCGTTCGATCAGCCGTGCGGCGGCCTCGGGGGCGGAGTCGAAGCTGTCCTGGCAGAGAATGCCGGCTTCCTCGAGGTTGACGTAGAGCACGCCGCGCCGTGCACGCAGGAAGGGCAGAAGCCGCTCGGCCTTGCCGGGGCTCGCGGGGGCGATCCGCAGGTCTGCCGCAGCGAGACCCGGGTCCCGCGCGATCTCGTCGAGCAGGCTTTCGGTGAGGTTGCCGTCAAGGGCGACCGAGCCTGCATATGGTGCCGTGGACGAGCCGAGCGTGCCGTCCCGCAACGGCGCGAGGATCCGCGCCCCGGCCTGTTCGAGCGAATGCGCATCGGCGATGGCGGCGATCAGCCCGTTGGCGCCCTCGACGGCCATGTAGTTGTCGGTGGGCAGATCCTCGGACCGATAGATGTAGGACGTTGTGCATCCCAAGGCCTCGCAGGCCTCGACCAGTTCGTCGCCTTCGCGGTCGCGACCGACGGCGCTCAGCAGCGCGGGGCGCAGACCGAAGCGCGCAAAGGTCATCGCAACGTTGAGCGCCACGCCGCCGGGCAGGCGCGTGATGCGGCCCGGCACGTCGGAGCCCTGGCGCATGTGGCTGGCCGAGCGCCCGATGACGTCCCAGAGCACGGAGCCGATGCAGAGAATGTCTGGCGTCTTGTCCATGGCCGCCTTTTGGCCGAGCCGGCGGCTCGCGACAAGAGGTGGCGTGCACTCCCCGGTGCGCTTTCTGACCCGCGTTCGGATCTGCTTCGGCCACAAGAGCCGGAAGCGCGGCGGCGTGACCGGGGCCGATGGGCCGGGCCTGCTGCCCGCGAAGCCCCGGGCACAGCGCGTGCGCCCGGGGCTCTGAGGAAATATGAGTGGTCGGGCCGAGCCGTCAGCGGCGCAGGTTCTCCACGATGACCGCAATGCCCTGACCGCCACCGATGCACATCGTGGCAAGACCGTAGCGCCCGCCGGTGCGCTCCAGCTCGTAGAGCAGCTTGGTCAGGATGATCGCACCAGACGCCCCGATGGGATGGCCGAGCGCGATTGCGCCGCCGTTGGGGTTCACCTTTGCCGGATCGAGCCCAAGCTGCTTGCTGACTGCGCAGGCCTGCGCGGCAAACGCCTCGTTGCTCTCGATCACGTCGAGGTCGGAGACCGTGAGACCGGCGCGGGACAGCGCCTGCTGCGTTGCGGGCACCGGGCCCAGCCCCATGACTTCGGGCGCTACCCCGCCGAGACCGGTCGCAACGATCCGCGCAAGGGGTTTCGCATCCCCGGCGAGATCGGCGCGCGCAAGCACCAGTGCGGCGGCGCCGTCATTGATGCCGCTGGCGTTGCCGGCGGTCACGCTGCCATCCTTGCGGAAGGCGGCGCGGAGCGTGGCGAGCCCCTCGGCACTGGCGTCGGAGCGGACCATCTCGTCCCGGGCGAAGGTGTCTGTCTTGCGGCCCTTGCGCACTTCGACCGGCAGGATCTGGCTGTCGAAATAGCCCTCGGCCTGCGCGTGGGCGGCGCGGCGGTGGGATTCGGCGGCCGTCGCGTCCTGCTGCTCGCGGGTGATCCCGTCGCGCTCGGCGACGTTCTCGGCGGTGATGCCCATGTGGCCATTGCCGAAGGGGTCGGTCAGTGCGCCGATCATCATGTCGGTCGCCGAGACATCGCCCATCTTCTGCCCGAAGCGCGCGGAGGACAGCAGGTGCCCGGCGCGGCTCATGCTTTCGGCGCCGCCGGCGAGTGCCGCTTCGCAATGCCCCAGGGAAATCTGTTCGAATGCCGTGACCACGGCCTGAAGCCCGCTGCCGCAGAGCCGGTTCAATGTCAGCGAGGGGCTGGTCTCCGGCACGCCCGCGCCGATCGCGGTCACGCGCGAGAGGTACATGTCGCGCGGCTCTGTGTGGATCACGTTGCCCATCACCGTCTGGCCGATCTGCGCCGCGTCGACGCCCGAACGGGCGATGGCTTCCTTCGCGACGCTCACCCCGAGGTCGCAGGGAGCGATGCCGGAGAGCGAGCCTCCGAAGGTGCCGATCGCGGTGCGCACCGCGCTCAGGATCACGATGTCGTTGGTCATGGTCTTTCCTCCATCCACACGCGGGAACTGCCCGCCTCGTCCCGGGCCGAGCATTCCGCTGAACGGCGCGTCAGTGCAAGGGGTGGCGGCGGGACAGGCTATGAGGGAAGAAGGCTGCGCCTCTGGGTCAGTCGTGCAGCAGCGAGGTGATGTCGCGGGTCAGGGCGAAGTCGCGGGCGCAATAGGTGTATTCGCCATGCAGAAGGACGGACCCGTCCTCGTCGAGAAGCACGCGGCTGATCCGGGCGACGGGCGCGCCGAGGGCACATTGCAGCTGCATCGCCTCGGTCTCGGTCGGCATCGAGACCCGGATCAGCTCGGATCCGGTCGTCTGGCGGGGCCGCGCCGCGTCGCGCACGAGGCGGATGATCTTCGACACCGTCTCGCCGCCCGGGGGAAACCTGCGGTAGAGATCCAGTCTCACGTAGTTCTCGGAGCAGGCATAGGGCATGCCCTTGTAGAGATCGCGTTTGCGGATGCGGACGTAGGGCCCGGCATCGGTGCCCTCGGCCAGTCGGCGCAGGGGGAGATGATCGAATTCCTCGTAGTCGAGCACGTCGACCGAGTACGTGGCCGGCGACTCGTCCAGCGAGCCGGTCGAGGAGAAGATCGGCCGGTGCGAGATGTCGGGCGGCTCCCAGATGACCTGGGTGCGCTTGCCGCGCTGGCTCGACAGCAGGCCCTCCTGGCAAAGGAGCTGAACCGCCTGTCTTGCGGTGACGCGTGCGACCTCGAACTCCCGGGTCAGCTCGTCGAGCGTGGGGATCGGCGAGCCCGCGGGCCAGGTGCCGGTGTAGACCCGGTCCCTGAGGATGGTGGCGAGCTGGGCGTAAAGCGTGACCGAGCCCTGTTTCAGGTTATGCGTCGTCATGCCGAATTCCGGTCCGCCTGCGGCTGCACAATGGAAAAGTCGTAGCATTGAACTGCATCCGCCTCCTAGACCCAACTTTGGTCTTGGTCGCAACAGAACTTCCCTATCAGGGTCATAGCCGTAGCCCGGTCGAAAGGATGCCGGGGATGTCCTCTAGACGGTATTCGCATCATACTTTGCGCGACACGCGCGTGTGAGTGCGCGACCGCAACAGGAAGGGAGACGTGATGACACGGACCGTGGCCATCATCGGAGCAGGCACCATGGGCGGCGGCATCGCCATCGCCGCGCTGACGGGCGGAGCGCATGTTGTTTTGATCGACACCACAGGCGCTGCCCTCGAGGCCGCCGGGGCGCGCATCGACAAGGCATTTGCCCGCGCGGTCGAGAAGGGGCGCGCGACTTCGGAAGAGGCGCAAAACCGCCGCGCGGCGCTGACGGTGTCGACCGACCTCGCGGCGGTTTCGTCAGCGGAGCTCGTGATCGAGGCGGTCTTCGAGGATCTTTCGGTCAAGACCGACCTGCTCACCCGGCTTGCACCGCATGTGGGCGCGGGCTCGGTCGTGGCCACCAACACCAGCGCCCTGCGGGTCAGCGATCTCGCGGGCTGCCTGCCGCATCCACAGCGCTTCCTCGGGCTGCATTTCTTCAGCCCCGCCGACATCAACCCGCTGGTCGAGGTGGTGCGTGGTGAGGCAACCTCGGACGAGGCCCTCGCGCTGGCGCAGGAGTATGTCGGGGCGATGGGCAAGACGGCGCTGACCTGCCGCGACGCCAACGGGTTCGCCGTGAACCGCTTCTTCTGTCCTTATACCAACGAGGCCTGCAGGATCGCCGACGAGGGGCTTGCGACCACCGGGCAGATCGACCTCGTGGCCCGGCAGGTCTTCGACCTTGCCATCGGGCCCTTCGCGGTGATGAACATCATCAAGCCGCGCATCAACCTCAACGCGGTGCGCAACCTCAGCGCTCTGGGGCCGAGTTACGCACCGGCAGAGGGGCTCGTCGCCACCGGAGAGGCTGGCGAGTCGTGGCAGATCGAGGAGACGCCGGAGGCGCTGCCCGAGCCGGTGGCCGCCACGATCGGCGCGCGGCTGCGGGCGGCCACCTGGTTGCCGGTGCTCGAGGAACTGGCCGAGGACGTCGCCTCGCCCGATGCCATAGACACCGGCGCAAGCCTCGCGCTGCGGTTCGGCCAGCCGCCGGTCGCCCTCATGCGGGCCAAGGGCGCCGACAGCGTTCGCAAGGAAGTGGAAGCGTATTGCGCGCGGTTCGACACGCCGTTTCCGGAGGCTGGACTGGCAAGGGTCTTTGCCTGAGGGCCCGTCGCTTCACCCGGAAAGCAGGAAAGGCGCCCCGCAGGGCGCCTTTCTTCGTTGGTCGTCGGTGTGGCATGGCTTCAGGAAGCCATGCGCACCTTTGAATCCTTGGCGAAGAGCGCCATGACCTTGCCCATGTCCGGCGCGCGCTCGAGGTTGAGGAACATGTCCACCACGTCGTCGGTGGCCGCCGCCGACAGCACGCCGTCTGCGTTGTGGCGGAACTTCGCGACCAGCTCCTCGGTGCTGTAGTAGCTCGACGGGTCGGGAGACGGGCTGCCCTTGGGATAGCGGGTCTCGCCGGTGAAAACCTGGCCGCGCGCCGAGATCTCGACCTTTGCGGGGCGCGAGGCACCGTTTTCCTTCAGGAACGGAATGTAGTCGGGGTGCGGCTCATGCGTAACCTTGTCCATCATGGCAAGCACCTTGGGATCGAACACGAGGTCCGGATCCTGCCACGCCCGGCCCGGGCGCACCCGCTGCGCGGCAAGTGCGATGCCATGGGCGATGCTGAACTGGCCGTCGGTGGGGAACTCGACGGTGTTGTTCTCCCAGATCGGCAGCCGCACGAAAGCTTCGCCGAAGACCGAGATGTGCTCGATCTCCTCGGGCTTGATGTCGTGCTGTTCCAGAACGTCGAGCATGACATCGAAGACGCTGTGCAGCACGCGGCAGTGCGGGTAGGGCTTGTAGCTGTTCTCGTGGATGTAGCGCCATGTCTCGCCCAGCCCGGCGGTGATGACCTCGGGCTCCCAGCGCTTCGTGCCGATCATGCCGGGGAAGCCGTAGACCGCATCGTCGAGCACCTGGATGTCGCCGCGGTGGCCGAGCTCTCCCATGGCGGCGGCGGTCAGCGCAGCCTGTGCCATCACCCCGGCCACGGTATACTTGATCGTGGTGGGCGGCGCATGACGCACCCAGGCCATGTGCGAGTTGATCGGCGAGATGCAGCCCGCGACGCCGAGCCCGTGGGCGATACGCGACGCCTCGAGCCCCTGGACCCGCATGATCGCCGCGGTGCCGCCGAAGATGGTCGAGGCATAGCCATAGACCTGCGGCGTGTTCATCGCGTCGTCCTTGATGTCGCGGAGGTAGTCCATCGCCTTGCCGATGCGGTTCGACATCTCGTGCGCGACCGCCATCGAGGCAACGAAATCGGCGCCGCTGGTGCCGGCCTTCTCGGCCATGGCGAGCGCGCCGGGGATCACGTAGGGCGACACGTGGCCCGGCGGCAGGATGGCGTCGAAATCGAGCGCGTTGATGAGCTCGCCATTGGCGAAGGCCGCGCCGTAGACAGAGCCGCGCCCGCCGGTGCCCAGGATGGTCGCTTCGTCGCCGCTGCCCATCCGGGCACCGATCTCGAGGCCGATGGTGCCCTTCTGCTCGTCGGTCGCGGCAAGGGCGCAGCCGATCGAGTCCAGCACGACCCGCTTGGTCTCGTTGGCGACCTCCGGGGGAAGATCCTCGTAGCGGCTGCCGGCCGTGAATTCGGCAAGCTGTTCGACGATGGTGCTCATGTCAGTGTCCTCCTCGGGTTTGGCGCCGTGTATACCATGCCAGACGGGGCAGGGGGCATGAAGCCTTCGCCTATGCCCGCCTTCGGAAAGGACTGCACGCCAGTCGCAACCGGCGGACGGATCGTGGAATATGCGCGGGCGTGCTGGCAGGGTGCCCGCGCCCAGGAACCCGGGAGGATCGGCAATGGACGGAGAGACGCGTATCGAAACGCTTACCCTTGAGCAGGCGGTGGCGAGATTCGTGGTGAATTTCAGCTTCGAGGACATCGATCCGGCGACGATGGACGCGCTGAAGATGCTGACCAAGGACCAGTTCGCGATCCAGATCGGGGCGTCGCAACTGCCGTGGTCGAAGAAGACCCGCGACTTCCGCAACCCCCGTCCGGGCAAGGCGACCATCGTCGGCGATCCGGGCATGAAGGCGGCGGCGGTGGATGCCGCCTACCTGAACGCCACGTACGGTCACGGTTTCGAATACGACGACTTCTTCGGCAACGCCCATCCGGGTTGTGCCGTGGTGCCCGCAGCATTCGCGATGGCCGAGGAGGCCGGCGCCGACCTCGAGACCGTGATGACCGCACTGGTCGTCGGCTACGAGACCTACGTCCGGATCGGCAAGTGGGGCTCGCCGGCGGTCCTGAACGAGGGCTGGCAGCCGCATGCGATCTGGGGCGGCTTCGGCATCGCGGCGCTGGCCTCGAAGATCTACGGCCTCGACGAGGAGCAGACCTTCCACGCGCTGGCCATCGCGCTGAGCCACGCCAGCGGGCCGACGGAATACGCCTCGTCCGGCGGGTCGATCAAGCGTGCCCATGCGGGGATCTGCGTGCGAAACGGTATCGAGTCCGCCGAGCTTGCCCGCGCCGGGATCACCGGCCCGCGCAACTTCCTCACCGGAAACCGAGGCCTTTACCGGATGTTCTGCGACAAGACCGTAGGCGAGGAGGCCATCGCCGATTTCCTGCCCGAGACGCCGAACTTCATGCCGGGCCTGAGCTACAAGGCCTACTGCTGCTGCGCCTGCACCTTCTCGTATATCGAGGCGATGGCACACGTGCAGGACCGCGCCGACGATATCGAGCGCATCGACGCCCGCGTGCAGACCATGGTCAACAGCATCGTCGGCACCCGCAACGTCAACATCTACACCCCCCGCAACATCGAGGAGGTGCAGTATTCGCTACCCGCGCAGATGGCGCTTTCGGTGCTTGGCATGGGCAACGGCTTCACGGCGCACAAGGCCATTCTCGATGGGGAGATCGACCTCGGCGAGGGCTCAGAGGTGCGCCGGATGATCGACCGGGTGAAGATCGAGATCGGACCGGACCTCGACAAGAAATACCCCTATTTCGTCGCAGACGTGACGGTTCACTTCAAGGATGGCAGCAGCCGGCACATCTTCGAGGAACAGTCCAAGGGCTCGCCCAAGAAGCCCTTCACTCCCGAGGAACACATGAAGAAGCTCGACGACCTGACCACGGCCTTCATCGGCAAGGAGCAGGCGATGCGGCTCTGGGCCCTGGTGGACGAGATGAAGCCGGACCGCCCGGCCTCGGAGGTGATGGCGCTGGTTCTGCCGGGCGCCTGACGGTTGAAAAAAAGAAACGCCCCGTCGGAAGATCCGATGGGGCGCTTTCATGTCCGGGCGGAGGTGTGCCCCCGCGGCCGGTCTCAGTGGTGGACGGGGTGACCGTGCGAGCCGAAGCTGAAGATCTTCGCAAAGAACGCGCGGATCATCTGGGCGCGGTCGAGCTGGGCGTCGGCAATGATTTTCGAGGTGGTGCGGGTTTCCATATCTGGTCTCCTGAATCGTGCATTATGTTCCGTGTTGCACTGAAGATAGGAAACCATCGGGGCTCGGACCAGCCATGATGCTGCAATGCGGCATTGCACTTGGCTCATGGCTGGGCCGACGGGCGCGGATCAGTCCCTGGCGGCGCTCTCTTCAAAGATCGGCGCCCCGGCTCTTGCCGCGTTCACGCCGCACGGCCAGCCCGCGTAGAACGCCACCTGAACCACCAGGCCGCGCAACTCGTCCGCCGTCACGCCGTTCTCGACGGCATGCTTCATGTGGTGCTCGAGCTCGGCATTCTTGCCGAGTGCCGCGAGTACCGCACAGGTCACGAGGCTGCGGTCGCGCTTGCCGAGCTCCGGCTGGTTCCAGACATCCCCGTAGAGCACGTCGTCACGCAGACGGCCGAACTCCGGGACAAGATCATAGGGTGAAGGCTGGCTCATGCCGCGGCTCCTTGTCATTTTGTCTGCCGGCATCCTCGCATCGGGGCGGGCGCCGCGACAGACGCCTGTGAGCCGGCTCAGGATATGGCTCGACCAGCCTTTGCCTATGGCCGTGCCGGGCAGCGTTTCGCGGCCGTCCGGGCTGGACTAGCCTTTCCCTGCCGCGGCGACGGAGGAGTCGCCAGCAAGACAGGAAGCCGTCGCGCGATGCGCGACCCCGAGAGGAGGATAGCCATGCAACCCGTGATGGATCCGGCGGTGCCGGACTTCGTGAACAAGCTTCAGCGCATCGACACCTACGACGAGATCGAGGAGATCATGAAGTCGCAGGACTTCGTCATGGCCGGGGCGGATGAGCGGTTCATCTTCCTCGAGGACACGCTCATCATGGCCGAGGGCGAGCAGCACTCCGAGCTGACACGCCTTTTCGCACCGCTGATGTCGCGGCAGGCCGTCGCCTACTACGAGCTCAAACTGGTGGAGCCGGCGATCGAGGCGTCGATCAACGACATGCGTTCGAAGCGTGGCGAGGACGGCAAGGTCCGCACCGACGTGGTCCCGCTGATCCACGCGGCGCTGGTGCGCATCGCCTCCAAGGTGACGGGCGTCGACGGGGTAGACAGCCTCGAAGATACCGAGCGTTTCCGTGACATGGTGCTCGCGGTGAGCGCCGCCACCACGGCGAGCTATTCCTCGGCCAGCGATCCGGGCCGGATCATCCAGAAGGGCAAGGACGCGCTGCAGGCCCTCGTCGACGAGTGGATGCAGGCCTCGCTCGACCGGCGGATCGAGCTCGCGGCGAAGCACAAGGCCGGCGAGATTCCGGCCGAGGAGCTGCCGCGAGACGTGCTGATGTCGCTGTGCCTGGCCGAGGACCTGTCGCGTCCCGACGACGGCACCCGCATCCCCTATGTGTGGCGCCAGTGCGCGCAGTTCCTGACCGGCTCGATCAAGACCACAAGCCACATGCTTCCGCACGCCTTCATCCACATCGACGAGTGGATCAAGGAGCACCCGGAGGACCGCCCGAACCTCACCGACCCCGAGTGGCTGCACAAGGCCGCGGCGGAGAGCTTCCGCCTGCACCAGACCACCCCGGCACGGTTCCGCAAGGCGGTGAAGGACCTCGAGCTGAGCACCGGGCGGAAGGTCGATGCCGGCGAGATGGTGGCGATCCACGCGCCTGTCGCAAACGTCGAGGCCTTCGGCGACGACGGGCGCTACTTCAACCCCTACCGGGAGGTGCCCAAGGGCAAGAAGGCGTGGGGCATGACCTTCGGCATCGGCAAGCACTCGTGCATCGGCCAGAACCTCGTGACCGGCATCATGAACAAGGGCGACGCCAAGCACGGCACCCACGGCACCGCCGTGCGTCTTCTCAAGGCCATGTACGAACTCGGAGCCGAGCTCGACCCCGACAACCCGCCGCAGCGTCCGCATGACAACCTGCACGACACCTGGGAGAGCGTGCCCGTCATCCTGCACAAGGCCTGACGCGCATCCGCACCGGGGCGCCAGCCGCCCCGGTTCTTCCCGGCCCGGGGCAGCGGAACCTCGCGCCATTCCGACCAAGCAAAAGGCCCGCCGGTGTCCGGCGGGCCTTTTGTGTCGTGGGGTAGGGCGGGCAATATTGCCCAGCCTGCGGATCACACCTTGTCGGTCATCTCCGGCACGGCCTCGAAGATGTCGGCGACGAGGCCGAAGTCGGCGACCTGGAAGATCG
>MDTG01050776.1_pt1 | contig 20395 bp, 26 predicted proteins | sample 811421 | NCBI WGS metagenome assembly MDTG01 (sample SAMN05326645, study PRJNA326480) | marine metagenome | isolation source: seawater | place: Pacific Ocean: South East | collected 2011
TGATCTTTGCATATCTGTTACTTCTTCTGGTCTTTCATCAATCAAAAGTACAATTAACTTTGTATCTGGACTGTTAGCAGTAATAGCATTAGCTATTTTTTGCATTATTATTGTTTTTCCAGTGAATGGTTGTGCAACTATAAGTTGTCTCTGCCCTTTGCCTAAAGGAGCAATAATGTCTATTATTCTTTCCGTTAAATCAGGCATAGGTTTTTCCTGCTCTAGCTTAAACCTCGAGTCTGGGTACAGAGGCGTTAAATCTTCAAAATTAACTCTATTTTTTACTTGATCAACATCTTGACCGTTTATTTTATTAATTTTAATTATAGCGAAATATCTTTCACCTTGTTTTGGTGATCTAATTTCTCCTTCAACACTGTCGCCTGTTCTCAAACTAAATTTTTTTATTTGAGAAGGTGAAACATATATATCATCTGGTCCTGGTAAATAATTAGACTCTGAGGAACGTAAAAAACCAAATCCATCCTGCATAATTTCAATAACACCGAGACCAGTAATAGCAGTACCTTCCTCAGCAATTGTTTTTAATATTGCAAACATTAAGTCTTGTTTTCTTAGAGATGAAGGATTTTCTATACCTAGTTTATCAGCTTCTTTTAATAACTCTTCAGGATTTTTACTTTTTAATTCTTGTAGGTTCATATTGATGGGGTAAAATTGAAATGAAGTAGATCATTACAAAAAATAAATATTATTGTCAAAATAAATAATATTAATATTTAATATTTAGGTATTAGTAGTATTTGTAAGGTGAATCACAACAATTTCTTGTTTTTAATAGGTTATCTCTGTCTTACTAACATATGGAAAAACTGTTAATTTTTGTTGTTAATAAATTTAATATCTAAAAATTAAGACTAATTAACAATTATTTAGAATATAATAAAAAGTCTGATAACTTGTTAAATATTTCTAATAAATATTATTTTAAAACAATCTGGATATAAAAAATTAAGTTATTAACTTGTTAGCAACATTATTCTTTAAAAAAACTCTTTTATGAATAATTTAAATCTTTATGAATTGTGTTAATAACTATTAGATTTATTAACATGATTACCCACAGCACATATGTTTTAGCAAGCACAAGTAAGTCAAGATATACGATTCTAAAAAATGCGGGTTTTAATTTTAAACAAGTAAAACCTATGTGTGATGAAGAAAAATTAAAAAAGAAACTTAAATTAAAAAAAAACAATCCCAGCTACGTCGCAAAAAAACTATCTTATGAGAAAGCTAAAAGCATCAGTGAAACCAAAAAACATTATAACAAGTATGTAATCGGCTGTGATACATTAATTTATATGAATGGAAAGATATTTGATAAAGCAAAAAACATAAATGAAGCTCATGAAAAAATAAAAGCGCTTTCTGGAAGAAAGCATAAAATTGTTTCAGGCTTAACGGTTTGTAAAAAAGGACAAAAAGTTTGGGGCTGTTCCTCAACAACTATAGTTAAAATAAGAAAAATTAACTCATTACAAATAAATAATTATTTACAAAATACAGGCAAACAAATTTTAATGTCAGTTGGCTGCTACCAAGTTGAAAGCCTTGGTCCACAAATTATAGAAGACATAAGAGGAGATTTTTTTAATGTAATGGGACTTCCTCTTTTCAAGTTGTTAAAATTTATATCTACTAACAAATGAAGAATTACTATGTAGTTGGAAACAAATCATCAAAAAGTCTTTCGCCTATAATTTTTAATCATTGGTTCAGGAAATATAAAATAGATGCTAGATATGGCTTTATAGAAGTAAGCCAAAAAAAATTTGATAAAAAAATTATAGAAACATTAGCTGATAAAAGATTGGGTGGACTCAATATAACAATCCCATTTAAACAAAGAATAATGAAATATATTGAGCTATGCGATGAACATTCTTTAAACATAAATGCAGTTAACTGCGTTCATGTTAACAAAAAAATCAAAGGTTTTAACACTGATTGGATGGGTTATTACAAGACGCTTCCTAAAATAAAAAATATAAAGAAAAAAAATATCTTAATTATAGGGTACGGGGGAGCAGCGCTTGCAATTCATTATGTCTTAAGCCTTAAAGGTTTTAAAAATATTTCAATTATTAACAGAACAAAAAAAAAATTAAGGTTTGAAAAAACTACCAAATATACAATCAGCATAAAAAAGTTAAACAAGCTTCTAACTAACTCTGAAATAGTAATTAACACAACCCCCAAAAACCCAATCAAAAAGGAAAGCTTAAAATATTTAAGCAAAAAAACGCTATTAAGCGACATAGTTTACTTCCCAAAAAATACTGATTTTCTAAAAAATTTTCCAGACAATAAAAAAATATATGGAATTTCAATGTTATTAGAACAAGCCGCATCTTGTTTTAGGATATGGTTTGGCTTTAATCCACTTATAGATAAAAAACTTATTCAAACACTAGATAAAAAAATACAATGACGATTGTGGTCAGTATTACTGGTGGAATAGGTTCGGGCAAATCAACTTTTTCAAAAGAAATACTTAAAAGAGGCATACCACTATTAGACTCTGATCTTGTGGTTGCAAATATTTATAGAAAGCCGACTATAGAATTTATAAAATATTTAAAAAAAATAGGCTTAAAAAAAGCAATTAATGGTACAAATATTGATAAAAAATATGTTTCAAATATAATTTTTTCCGACAAAGCAATTAAATCAAAACTAGAGAAGTTTATATTTAAAATTGTAAGAAAAGGCAGAGAGAGATTTATTGAAAAACATAAGAAAAAAAACACAAAAATTATTTTTTTAGACATACCCCTGTTATTTGAAAATAACTTAGATAAAAATTTTGATATAATAATTTCTATTATTTCATCAAAAAAAGAGAGGCTTAAAAGGCTAAAAAAATCAAAAAAAATCACAAAGATTGTTTTTAACAAAATATTAAAAGCCCAAACATCAGATGTGGTTAGAAAGGAAAAATCTGATATAGTAATTATAAACAATGACAGCATGAAAATGTATTTAAAAAAAATAAACAAACTTTTGGACAAGAAGTTTTTATGAGAGAAATTGTTCTTGATACCGAAACAACAGGACTAAATTACAAATCTGGCGACAGAATAATTGAAGTAGGCTGTGTTGAGTTAAAAAACTACGTTCCCACAGGCAAAACACTTCAATTCTATTGTAGACCAGACATAGAAATCTCTGATGGAGCAAAAACAGTTGTTGGTTTATCAGACAGCTTTTTAAAACAACAGAAAACCTTTGGAGAAAATCATGATATTCTTTTAGATTTTCTAAAGGAGGACACGCTTATTATCCACAATGCTGATTTTGATCTTGGTTTTTTAAATAAAGAGCTTTCTTTAATTGGAAAGGAACCATTAAAAAACCCAATTGTAGACACTGTAACATTGGCAAGACAGGTTCTTGATACTAGAGTGGCAAACCTAGATTATTTGTGCAGAAGATTTAATATAGATTTATCTGACAGATCTTTCCACGGAGCCTTATTGGACTCACAATTGTTAGCCTCTGTATATTTAGAGCTTAGAGGTGGAAAACAGTTTTCTATGCAGCTAGAGCCAAATAAAAAGGAAAACCAAAGATCCTCAACGAACAACACAAATAAAGAAAAAACTAAAGAAATAAAACCCACTATTGATCAAATACAACAACACAGGCTAATGTTAAAAAAAATAAAAAACCCAATTTGGAATAAATTTAACTATTAATATTGAAAAAAGTAATTATATAATTTTTTATGCTTTATGGTGAATTACAGTTCTTTGATATTTTAATATTTGCTGCGATAGCGGGTTTTATTATTTATAGATTAAGAAGCGTTTTAGGAAAAAGAACTGGATTCCAAAAAGAGCTGGCTGAACAACAACCAAAGCAAAACAAAGATCAAGAAACTCCAAAAAAAATCCCATCTTTACTTGATAGTGAGGTCAAGCTAGAAGAGGTTTATAAGAGGGTAAGCAATTTTGACCACAGACAATTTTTAGACGGAGCAAAAAAAGCATTCGAAATAATCATAACAGCTTTTAACAACGGTGATAAGAGAACATTAAAAGAACTTGTTTCAAAAGACGTCTACACCGCATTTGAAAATGCTATTGACCAAAAAACAAACAACCCTTCATCTCAATTTTACTCTTTAGTTGTTGATGGAATTGAAAAGGCAAAGGTTGAGAATAATATAATTTCAATATCGGTAAATTTCGTTAGTGAACAAATGCTAAATAACGACGAGGGAAAAATAATAAAAAATAAAGATACGTGGACTTTCGAAAAGCCCACTAATTCCTCAAGCCCAATTTGGATATTAACTCAAACTTAATTTTTGTCTTTTACAAACCTAAAAATAAGAATAAAAAAAAACGAAGGTTATTCGGCTAAACCATACAAAGATCAACTAGGATTTTATACAATTGGATACGGGCATCTTATTAGGTTTAATGAAAAAAAATATTTCTTTAATTTTTATAAAAAAGAACACTTCAGTAATCTATTTGAGTCTGATTTTAAAAAAGCCCTGAATGAGTATTATCAAATATTTTATAATAAGAATCATAATCAACATGAAAAAGAATTATTAATTGAGATGATTTTTCAATTGGGACCAAGAGGTGTTTCAAAATTTAAAAAAATGTTATTTTATTTAAATCAAAAACAGAAATATATGACTTGCTTAGAGATGATTGATAGTTTGTGGTATAAACAAACACCCAAAAGAGTTGAGGATATTATATTAAATTATATAGGGGAATAAATGGACGACGACTTATTCTTAAAAAACATGAAAGGAGTGAAGCCTTTCAAAAAAAAGAAAAACAAACAAATAAAAAAAATTGTAATTAAAAAAACAAAATTACAAAACAAAACAGAAGACAAAGATCAAATTAGAGAAATTATTGAAAAAACACCACATACAAAAAAAAATTTAGACATATCCTTTGGCGAAATAAATAAAGATCTTAAAAAGGGTAGAGTACAAATAGACAGAAGGCTCGATCTGCACGGCTATACTTTATTAGAAGCATATGAAAGGTTTAAAAATGAGGTTATAAAAACATATAACAATAATAAAAGGTGCATTTTAGTTGTTACTGGAAAAGGGGTCCGCCCAAGCAAATTTAACAGCAAAGATGAAGAGCCAAAACTATTTTATGGTAAAATCAAAAACTCAATAATATCATGGATTAATGAAGAGACCTTAAAAAATTATATTTTAACTTATCAGTCTGCCGGAATAGACCATGGTGGTGAAGGAGCAATTTTTGTTTATTTGAGAAAAAAGAAAAACTAAATTTTTTTTAATTTAAAAACTCTTTTTTTAAAATGTATTTTTATAACATCCGGTAAAAAATTTTTTTTATCTAAATAAAGCTGAATTTTTTCCAGATCATTTCTTTTGTGATCTGCCCATATATTTTTATAATTATTGATTTCTACAGTTACAATTTTTGGATCAGCCCCATTAATTTTTTCCATATCATAAACCCTTCGACCATCAATAGTTTTAGAATTATCATTTCCATTTAAAATATTTATAAAAGAAGAAATAGGATCAGAATGTTGATATAGCTTATATAGATTAATTCGAGGCTTTTCTATTTCCTCTGGCTCTTGAACAAGATTTTTTAAATAATTTCCAAAAGTCATTTCAATAACTTTTACCTTTTTATTTGTTTTCCAATATTGTTTGTAATCTTTGCTCAAAAACTTATTATCTTTAATCAACCCACTACAAGTATATTTACCACTAAACTTGTATAATGATGATAAAATACCTGAGTTTTTAAGGTTTATTTCTGAATAATATTCATCCTTATTAATATTCAAATACCATGCAAACTCACCAATTTTAATTCCCCCAACACTAACACTGTAATCAACATCAATTTTATTAGCGTAAACCACTTTTGCCATTAAAAATATTACAAGAATAAATATTTTAATTAAAAACGACTTCATAAATATTAATATTTTTTTTTGTAAAGTTATACTTTGGGGTATTTTTTTTATTTATAATATAATTATTTTCTAAATATTTTATTTCGTTAGGAGTACCTATAAAAACAAAATTTTCACTCATATTTTTTTTAAGTGGAGATGTAATTTTAAAATGATTTGTTATTTTAGAACCGCTTTCGTGAGGCATATGAAAGTACAAACCCCTGTTTCTAAGCTGATAACTCATAGAAGCAAATAAAAGTCGGTCAGATACAACAAAATTAACTAAATTTTTTTGCGATCTTTCAAAATATATTTTTTCGGCAAATTCACTTAATCCACTTATTCTATTAAAGAAACCAGAAGAAAAGTTTGTGCCTATTAATACAAAAAAAATTATACAAAAAAAGAAATTAAAACCTAAATTTAATTTTCTTAAAAAATTATTATTTACACCAATATACAAAAATATAAAAAAAGAAATTAAGGCTGGTGCGGCCCAATTAGCATTTGCTCTCACAACAATCGCCTCAAAAGTAACAATTATAAATATTGGTAGTGAGAATATCAAAAGTAATTTTTGGTACTCACTAATACTCCATTTTTTATAATCAACAATATAGGCAAAAAAAATTATAGGGCCCAACATAAGTATTTGAGTAAACAAAAAAAGCAAACCTCGTAATAGATTTATGTCTAGGTTATTTAAATTTGCGTTATCAGAAGTATGAACAACAGTTATCCAACCATTGTTTATGTTCCAAAATATATTTGGAAGTAAAATAGTAATTATACAAAACGCACTTAAGAGAAAACCAAAATAGTTTTTTATAAATACCTCTCTAAATTTTTTATCTAACAAAACATAAAGCAATAAGCATATTATAAAATAAATAGCCGCATATTTAGACAAAAAGGCCAGGCCAAGAAATACCCCAAGTAAAACAAAACTTTTTATATTTGGTTTAATTTTTATTTTTACTAATTCGTTTAGAGATAAACACCAAAAAAGTAACAAAAATATATCAGTGCTAATAATAAAAGTTGATACTGAAACAGCTGGTAAAATTAAGAATATTAGTGAGCAAGAAATAGAATTGCTTTTATCCAATCCCATATTATTACACAAAACATAGACAGACCATGCTATTAGAAAATAAACGATTATAGGCATTGTTTTCAATGCAAAAAAAGAGTCACCAAAAACACCCGTGTAAAAAGAAATCATCCATGCTAAAAATGGAGGTTTTGAAAAATATCCAAAATTTAAATCTTTAGACCACAACCAATATTGGGCTTCGTCACCAAACAAATCAAAACTAGTGATATTTATTGCCACTAATTTTAATAAAAGCAACATAGTTGTCAGCGCAAACAAAATTGATTTACTCATAATATCTTTTATAAACCTTATGTATAAGCATGCTTAATAGAATTATAAAAAAACCAGAAAAAACAATATCACTGAGAAAATGTCCTCCTGCTAAAATTCTTATAAATCCTAATAAAAAGCCAAGTAGTAGAGCGGAATAAAGAAAAAAATTATTCTTTGTTATAAAATATAAAATAACAACAGCAAATCCCACAGAGGCGTCTCCTGATACAAACGAACAATTCGTTTCACATGAGCTGCTTAACTGATACCAAGGTGTAAACAACCCATCCCCATCAAGCTGTTTTACATCCCCCGGTCTTGCTCTACCCCAAAAGTTTTTTAAAAATAGATTAACAAAAATTAATAGCGACAAAATCTGTGTTATCCAAATTAACAAAATTTCTTTATTTGAAAAAATATGTCCGAAATATATTTTATCTAATTTGATGTACTTTCCAATTATGGGTAAAATCAAAAGGTATATTAAAATTAGTGGAATCAATATTTCTCTAAAAAACAATGAAAGAAAATCAAAACTTTGAAGTGAAAATTGAGCATTTCCATGATAGAATAATTTAGCAATAAACAAATCTAACGAAGGCCCCACACTCAAAAATAAACAAATTCCCAGTAAAAATATTAATGAATAGTAAAGATTGCTGCTATTAATAAAAATAATTTCATTAAATAAATAATTTTTATTTTTTTTTTCCAAAAAAATTATTTAAAAATTTATATACTAATAAGGCAAGCAAAGCGCCCGCAATAACATCCGAAAGAAAATGTGCACTAACAACAACTCTACTAAGAGCAATGATTGCGGCCAATGCATAAAAAAAATATTTTAATTTTGGTAAAATTGCTATTAATATAAAACAAACCATAAAAATAGTAGATGAATGTCCTGATGGAAAAGAATGAAAGCTTGAGTCCAGTGTAAAATAATTAAAATTAAAGCCAACTTCAAAATCTGTATAATTTGGCCTTGCTCTTCCTACAAAATGTTTGATTAGTTGAGTTATAATACCTACTGCTAGTAAATAAAATACAACTGATAAAAAAAAATTTAACTTTTTATCTATTTCATTAATTTTAAAAAATTGAGTTTTTTTTATAAAAAACAAAACTGCTAGTGAGATTAATGAAGTTCCGAAATACCAAAAAGAGCTTCCTAGTTCAGTTATATTTACAAAAAACTCTTTAAGATAAATCCCACTATCATTTTCATTATATGAAAGAAAGAAATTATAAACATATATATCAAAGTTAAAAGCAACAAAGATGCTTAATGTTATTATGAGTACAACAAATAATTCGATTTTTGTGATATTAAAAACACTCATTTTTACTAATTATGAAATAAATGAGTTTTATAGTATAAATTTTGATAAGTCCTGACTTTTAATTAACTCTCCTAAGCTATTTTCTACATATTCCTTATTAATTATAACTTTTGTTGGACCTATATCTGAAGCTGTGAAACTTATCTCTTCAAGAAGTTTTTCCATGACAGTGTGAAGTCTTCTTGCTCCAATATTTTCAACATTCTGATTAATTTCTGTTGAAAGCGTAGCTATGGTTTCGATGCCAGAGTCCTCAAACTCTAAATCAACCTTTTCAGTTCCAAGTAATCCTATATACTGCTTTATCAAGCTGTTTTGAGTTTCTGTAAGAATAAGCCTAAAATCTTTTTTGCTGAGGCTGTCAAGCTCAACTCTGATTGGGAGCCTACCCTGTAATTCAGGCAGCATATCAGCTGGCTTGGATAAATGGAAAGCTCCAGAGGCAATAAATAAAATGTAATCCGTTTTTACAACACCATGCTTTGTATTTACCGCTGTACCCTCTATCAGAGGTAGTAGGTCTCTTTGAACACCTTCTCTTGATACATCTGCACCAGTACGGTCACTTCTTGAGGTGATCTTATCAATTTCATCTATGAAAACAATTCCATTTTGCTCAACATCTTCTAAGGCCCTTGTGTTAATTTTATCTTGATCAAGTAATTTTTCAGTTTCTTCATTTAATAAATAGGCGTGACTATCTTTGACAGACATTTTTTTCATTTTTTTTTGGCCGCCAAAACCCTTGCCAAAAACATCTCCCAAATTAATCATACCCATTTGAGAGCCAGGCATCCCAGGTATGTCCATTGTGGGTAAACTAATACCTGAGTTTGATGAAACTGGTATTTCAACTTCTTTATCATTGAGTTCACCGGTTCGTAATTTAGTTCTAAAATTATCTCTTGTTGCGGGAGCTGAACTCTTTGAAACAAGCACATCTAAAATTCTTTCCTCTGCATTTTTTTCAGCCATTGCCTTTACTTCTTTTCCCATCTGAGTTTTTGTTTTTGTAATGCTTATTTCAACTAGGTCGCGAATAATTTGCTCTACATCCCTACCCACATAACCAACTTCAGTAAATTTTGTGGCCTCTACCTTTATAAATGGTGCATTTGCTAGTTTTGCTAACCTTCTCGAAATTTCAGTCTTACCACAACCTGTTGGGCCAACCATTAGAATATTTTTAGGAACAATTTCTTCTTTTAAACTTTCATCAAGTTGTTTTCTTCTCCACCTATTTCTTAAAGCAACAGCAACAGCTCGTTTAGCCTTGTTTTGTCCAATAATGAATTTGTCTAATTCAGATACAATCTCTCTTGGGCTAAAACTCGACTCCACTTATAACTCTATGCTTTCTGAGATTATATTGTGGTTAGTGTAAATACATATATCCGCTGCAATATTTAGCGACTCTAACGCTATTTGTTTCGCATCCATTTTTGTATTTTTCATTAAAGCCTTTGCAGCACTGTTAGCATAAGGACCACCAGAGCCAATTGCTAAAATTCCATCATCAGATTCTATAACATCACCGGTACCAGATAATAATAAACTTACGTCCTTATCAGCAACAATCATCATTGCTTCTAATCTTCTTAAATATCGGTCAGTTCTCCAATCTTTAGCAAGTTCTACACACGCTCTTTTTAGTTGATTTTTATATTGATCAAGTTTTCCTTCTAACCTTTCAAATAAAGCAAAGGCATCAGCTGTCGATCCCGCAAAACCAGATATAACAGTCTCTTCGACTCCCAACCTTCTTATTTTTTTTACATTTGATTTCATTACTGTATTTCCAAAACTAGCCTGTCCATCACCCGCTATAACAACAAGATTGTCTTTTCTAACACCAATTATAGTGGTTGATTTAATTTTGTTTTTTTCCATAATTATTTGCCTGACTATTAAAATGGCTATTTAATTATTTTTATCAAGTGATTTACCTAGAATTAATTCAAATTCGCTGATAATAGGCAAAAATGAGAAAAGGAATTATAAAAAGAAATACTAAAGAGACTAAAATATCCTGCTCAATTAACCTAGATGGTACAGGAAAGTCCAATATTTCAACTGGGATTGGTTTTTTTGATCATATGTTAGAGTTGTTTGTTCACCACAGTTTAGTAGATATGAAACTTACAACCAAAGGTGACACAAATGTAGACCTACATCATAGTGTTGAAGATACTGCATACGCAATTGCAATGGCAACAATAAAATCACTTGGAGATAAAAAAGGAATTAATAGATATGGTTTTTTCTATGTGCCAATGGACGATTGCTTATCTCGATGTGTTATTGATTTTAGTGGCAGACCAGAATTAGTATGGAATGTTAATTTAGGTTTAAAAAAGATTGGTGAGATGGATACAGAACTATTTGTTGAGTTTTTTAAATCATTTACAAATGAAGCAAAATGCAATTTACATATGGAAAATCTATATGGAAAAAATAATCATCACATAATTGAGTCTTGTTTTAAAGCATTTGGCAGAAGCTATCGGATGGCTGTTGAAAGGGACAAAAGAAGAAAAAACAAAATACCTTCATCCAAGGGCACCCTATAATTTAAATGAAACAGATTACCATAGTTGATTATGGATCAGGCAATGTTTTATCAGCACAAAAATCTTTTATTAAAATTGCCAAAGACAACAATATTAATAGTATAGTTTTAATTTCTAACAACTTAGACGATATAAAAAAATCTTCACACTTAGTTTTACCAGGACAAGGCGCTTTTGAAACTTGCATGAACGGCGTAAGAAACAAACCTGGCTTAATTGAAGAGCTAAACAATTTTGCTATAATTGATAAAAAACCATTTTTAGGTATTTGTGTAGGCATGCAAATGCTTGCCTCTCAAAGTGAAGAAAATGGTATTCATAAAGGACTAGGTTGGATTCCAGGAAACATTAAACGGCTTCCAGCTAATAATTTAAAAATGCCACACATGGGTTGGAATTCAGTGCACCCCGCAAAGGAAAACAATCTTTTAAAAAATTCCAATGACTATTATTTTGTTCATTCATATTATTTTGATTGTAAAAATAAAGAAAATATATTGGCAGAAACCCAGTACGGAATGAATTTTACTTCAATTATAGGGAAAGAAAATATATATGGCGTTCAGTTTCATCCTGAAAAAAGTTCCTCCCAGGGATTAAACTTAATTAAAAATTTTATGAACTTATAAACATGAATACACAATTAAAAGAAAAAATAAATATATCTGTCGACACAATAAAAAAGCTTTCAGAAGTAGACCTTGCGGACCTATGTAACATTACTGAGCAAGCTATAAGTGCAGGGGGAGGTTTTGGGTGGTTGAGAGTACCTACAAGGGAGGTTTTAAACGCCTATTGGAATAAAACAACTGATGATAAATTATGTAATTTAGTTGTTGGCAGGTTAAATGGGGTTATTGCTGGAACACTTCAATTGTCTTATGAAGCAGCAAATATTGAGTCTAGAAAAAATATTGCACAAATTAAAAGACATTTTGTTGCGCCATGGGCCCGTGGATATGGATTAGCAAAATCCATGATTGATTTTGCGGAGGAAAAAGCAAAAGAAGACAATATTAAATCAATACAACTTGCTGTAAGAGAAACTCAAGAGGCTGCAGTAACACTGTTTTCTAACAAGGGTTATAAAATTTGGGGAGAAAATCCTTATTATGCTTTTATTAATGGTAGCTTTATTAAAGGTATTTATTTTTTTAAAAATTTATAGTGGAAATTATACCTGCGATTGACCTTAAGGATAATAAATGTGTGAGGCTTTCTGAAGGAAAGGATGAAACTAGTATAGTATTTAATAAAGAGCCGGAAAAACAAGCAGCTTACTTTGAAAATATAGGCTGTAAAAAAATTCACATAGTTGATTTAGACGCCGCTTTTGGAAGACCAAATATAAACCTTCCGTCTATTAATAAAATTAGAAAATCAGTATCAATCCCTATTCAGTTAGGAGGTGGAATAAGAACTAAATCTGTGGTTGAACAATACTTTAGTTTGGGTATTAATTATTTGATCATTGGCTCAATGTCTGTGAAAAACCCTGATACCGTCATAGAGCTCTCGGAAACTTACCAAAATAAAATATATATTTCTCTAGATATTAAAAAAAACAATATCATGGTTAAGGGGTGGAACGAAAAATCTAAACTAGACATAGAAGATTTTATCAAACTATATGAAGAAACAAAGGTGAGAGGATTTGTTATAACTGACATAGAAAACGATGGAATGCTAAAAGGTCTTGACACTATTTTTATAAAAGAAATTACAAAAAAAATTGAAAAAAATAATAATCTAAATAAAAAACTAATAATAGCTGGAGGGCTTACAAATTATTCAGATTTAAGAAATTTAAAAAAAATGAATCTAAAAAATATTGATGGGGTTGTGTCAGGTAAATCATTCTATGTTGGAAATATTGACTTAATTAAAGCACAAGAAATTCTTGACTCAGATGTCTAAAGTTAGAATAATACCTTGTCTAGATGTTAAAGATGGAAGGGTTGTAAAAGGAATAAACTTTATTGACTTAATCGATGCTGGCGATCCTGTAGAACAGGCAAAACATTATTCAGAAAACGGTGCAGACGAAATATGTTTTTTAGACATAAGCGCCTCTTTGGAAAACAGAGATACGCTGCTTAACATTGTCGAAAAAACTGCTAATGAAGTTTTTATTCCATTAACAGTTGGTGGTGGAGTCTCATCAATAGAAAACATTAAATCATTACTTAGGTCAGGTGCAGACAAAGTATCAATCAACTCAGCTGCGATAAAAAACCCTGAAATAATAAAACAATCATCTGAATTTTTCGGCAATCAATGCATTGTAGTTGCGGTAGATGCTAAGAAAATAAACAATGATTGGTATGTATTTTCTCATGGAGGGACAATAAACACTGGTCTCTTTGCTCTAGAGTGGATTGAAAACATTCAAAAATACGGCGCAGGAGAAGTTCTATTAACTTCAATGGACAAAGATGGAACAAAGTCAGGATTTGATATTGATCTTCTATCAAGGGTTGCAGAGTTTTTAACAATTCCCTTAATAGCAAGCGGGGGTGTTGGTAAACTGGAACATTTTTATGAAGGGATCAGCAAAGGCAAAGCCGACGCCCTATTAGCAGCATCTGTCTTTCATTTTAACGAATTAAGTATTAAAAAGGTAAAAGAATATTTGATTAAAAAAAACATAAATATTAGACAATAAATATGGACATTGAAAACTTATTTAAAATAATAGACGAAAGATCAAAACTTGGTAACAAAAGTAGTTCATATACAAAAAAACTTCTTAAACAAGGCTCAAAAAAAATTGCTCAAAAATTTGGAGAAGAAGCTAATGAGCTTATTATAGATTATTTAAAAGGATCAAAAAAAAGAACTATAGAAGAGGCATCAGATGTAATTTATCATTTATTTGTTCTTCTTAAATCTAAAAGAATAAATTTGAATGATATAAAAAAAGAACTTTCAAAGCGTCAGAAAAATGTACGATAACAATAATATATTTGCTAAAATATTGAGAAAGGAAATTCCATGTAAAAAGGTTTATGAGAATGAACACTCTTTATTTTTTTATGATATTAATCCTCAAGCAAAAATTCATGTACTAGGGATCCCAAAGGTTTCATGTATTGACTTAACTGACTTTATAAAAAAGTCAGATCCAAAAATAATTTCATCTTTTTTCAAAAGTGTTAATTTAGTTATTGATAAACTAGACCTTAATGAATCTGGATTTAGAATCATATCAAATTCAGGAAAGGATGGGGGTCAAGAAGTACCTCATTTTCATGTACATATCTTAGGCGGAGAGAAGATTGGTCGTTTAAATTAATTATTCTTTTACAATTACGTAGTTTATAATTTCCTTAACACCCTTAATTGTTTTTAAACCATCAATTAAAGTATCTAGCTGTTCTGGTTTAGAAGTAATACCCGCTATATACACTTTACCATTAATAGTTTCAAAGTTGTAAGCAACAGATCTCAAACCAATTGTTTTTGCTGCCACACCTCTTGCTTGAGTGTTTATCCAAAGGTCATTTGCATAATCTTTTATAGACTCTCTATTACCAACTTCAATTTCATTAACAACTTCCGCAATTCCCTCTATTTCCCAAACCAACCTAACAGCATCAATTCTAACTTCTTGATTATCAACTAAACCAGTTAACAAAACTCTTCCCTCCAAAACTGTAGTATTAATATCAACAAAGAGATTGTTTCCTGCGTTTAAAAATTTTGCAGCTATATTTACTTTAATTGTAGCATCATCGACTACAGTTCCAAATGATCTATCACCTTCAGCAACAACCATTGCAGTGCTTCCACCCGTCGCCAACATTCCTGTCGGCGAACAACTATAAGAAAATAACAAAAGAATTAATATTGTTAAGCTTGCAGATAGTTTTAAGATTTCTTTAAATTTAGAACCCATTTATATACTGTATTTTTTTTTATATTTGTTAATTTATGTACTATTTCAACGACGTCGGTCAAAGAAAATTTTTTAAGTAGTTTATTAATTTGATAATTAAAATCTTCTAAATTATTGGTTTGTGTTTTTTTTAAGGAATTTCCCTCAACAACTATAACGAACTCACCTTTTAAGTTGCTTTTCTCTTTTAAAATAATGGATTTTAAATCTTTACCAAGTCCGTAAAATACTTTTTCATTTAATTTTGTGAGTTCTTTTGAAACACTAATTAAATTACTGGCAAACTCAGCCTCTATAAGTTCTAAGCATTTTTGTATTTTATGACTAGATACAAAAAATACTGATGTTTTATTAATATTCTTAATATCTTTAAAAAAATCTAACATTTGACTTTTTGTTTTTGGAAAAAAACCTGCAAAATAAAACTGATTTATAGGTAAGCCCGACAATTGTAGTGCAGGCAGAAGAGAACTAGATCCTGGAATTGAGGTAATTTTTACAGCATTTTTAATACAATGCTGAACTAACTTAAAACCCGGGTCAGAAATTAATGGAGACCCCGCGTCAGAAATTAGAGCAATTTTTTTCTGATTTAAGTCTAATGATACTCTTTCTATAACCATATTTTCATTATAATCATGTAATGAAATTAACTTCTTTTTAATGCCTAATTTATTTAGTAACTTAAGCGAATGTTTTGGATTTTCGCAAATAATCAGATCTGCATCACTTATAGTGTCAATAGCTCTTTCAGAAATGTCCTTTAAATTTCCAATTGGTGTTGCAACTATAAATAAGCCAAAATCATTATTTTTCATTAGTATTCTATTTATACTTTTAATTTCTTGTACTCCAATGAATTTATCAACAAAATCGGAACAACAAAAAAATGACAATCAATCATCTAAAAAAGAAGTACTTGTTAAGGAAAACCAGCCTTTAAACATAAGTGAAAAAAATAAAAATATAAAAAAAATCGAAGACAATCAAAATGTTCCGTTGCAAAAAAACATTACACTTTTGTTATCATCAAAAAATACAAATGATTATGCTAATCAATTCATTAATATTTTGGAACTTGCAGTTTTTAATAAGGGTTTAAAAAATGTTACATTTGAAATTGAATTTTTTGAAAATACGAATGAGTTAGAAAATATTTTGCTTAAAACAAAAAAGAATGGAAAAATTTATATAGGACCTATTGAAAGCAATTATACCAAGATTGTAAATAATTATTGTGATGATAAAATTATAATTTTCTCATTTTCTTCTAATGAAACTCTAGCGAAAGATTGTGTTTATTTAATGAATTTTTTTCCAAAGAATGAGTTACAACAGCTATTTAATTATTTGGAAAAAGACTCAAGAGTTGCACTGCTTTATCCTGAGAATAATTATGGCTATATGATAAACGCACTTATTGATGATGTTGCAAATGACAGTAATGCGATAATTATAAATAGGTCATCTTATAAAAATGACCTGTCCAATGTAAGAGATGCAATTAAAGAATTGGGAAAATATGAATTAAGAAAGTATGAACTAGAAAGACAAAAAAAAATATTAAACTCTAAGCAAGATGATAAATCAAAGGCAAGGCTTGAAAAACTCAAAAAATTTAAGACAACTAGTGATTATGATTTTACACATGTTTTAATAGCTGACTATGGTTTAAACTTATTACAAGTCGCCCCACTTCTTCCTTATTATGATATTGATCCCGATGTTGTGCAATTTATTGGAACTGGAGTTTTAGATGATGAAAATTTTTTTCACGAGCCCTCTTTGCAAGGTTCGATATTTCCTGGTATTGAAAAAAATAAAAGAATAAATTTAGTAAATCAATACCAACAGGTATATGATGAGAAATTACTGAGAATATCGACCCTTCCATTTGATATAGTGGGCTTGCTAAACTTCGTATTTTTAAAAGAAATGACATTAACAGAATTAATTAAACTTTTGAATAACTCTAAAGTAAAGTTTGATGGCATTGATGGTGAATTTTACTTCGAAAATAATATGGTAGAGAGAAACTTAAATATTTTACAAATTTCAAATGGTTCAGCGAAAAAAATTAATTAGATAAAAAATTAACTAATTTTTGTACAGCAATAGATCTATGACTTAGTATATTTTTTTTATTTTTATTAAGCTGACCAAAGGTTTTTTTGCTGCCATTAGGTATAAATATAGGATCAAAACCAAAGCCATTTTCTCCCAATATTTTTTTTGAAATTTTACCCTGTATTACACCCTCAAATACAACGTGATAATTCTCTTTTGTTGTGAAGCATATTGACGTTTGAAAAAAAGCTTTGTTTTTACCACTTTTTTCTACTTTATTAAGAATGTACTTAAAACAAGCAACTTTATTATTAAAACTTTCGATAAATCTCTTTGAATGTGTATGAGGTTTCCAACCAAGGGCCTCAATACAAATTCCTGAGTCATCTGCGAAACAGGGTATTTTGATATTTTGAAAACCATATAAAGATTTAATTTTTGCATTTTCTGCAAAAGAAGCGCCATTTTCTCTAGGCTCATAATCAATTCCAAAATCTTTAGGGCGTAAAATTTTAACTGGCAAATATTTAAAGAGACTTTTTACTTCATCAAATTTGCTATTATTATTTGAGTAAAATAATATTTTAGCCAATTTTTATTAAAGCCTTTTTTTGAATTTCAACTATTTCTTGTATACCTTTTTTTGCTAAACTAAATATTTCATTAAACTGGTTGTCACTAAAAAAAAATTCCTCTCCTGTGACTTGTATCTCAGAAATATCTCCTGAGTCACATATTACAAAATTAGCGTCAACTTGTGCATTGGAGTCTTCATTATAATCCAAATCCAGCAGTGGCTTGTCATCTATAATTCCAGCTGAAACTGCACCAATATAGTTTTTTATTATTGGTTTTTTTAAGTTGTAATTGTTCTTTAGTTTATCTATTGCAAGGTAAAGAGCTACAAATCCACCACTTATAGATGCTGTTCTGGTTCCACCATCGGCTTGAATAACATCACAATCTATTTTTATTTGTCTTTCTCCAAGATTAGAAAGGTCCACTATTGATCTTAAACTCCTTCCAATTAATCTCTGTATTTCTTGTGTTCTGCCCGACTGTTTTCCTTTAGCAGCCTCTCTGTCCATTCGGCTATTTGTGGATCTTGGTAGCATCCCATACTCAGCTGTAACCCATCCCTTACCTGTATTTTTTAACCAATGGGGTACTTTTTCATCAATTGTTGCAAGACATATCACGTGAGTATTTCCAAATTTTACTAAACATGATCCGTCTGCATGAATGCTCACATTTTTTTCAAATGAAATTTCTCTCATTTGATTGAACGCTCTATCTTTTCTCATTTAAATTTAATAATAGTAGATAAAAAATTATTTTAAACAATAAACTGCTATGGTTGATAATTTATATTCAGATTTAAACGACAGATCTAAACTAATTTTTAAAAAATTAGTTGAATCATATTTAGAAACAGGCTCTCCTGCAGGCTCTGAAACTCTGATGAAAATGGGAGGTCTTAATCTTTCATCAGCTTCAATCAGATCAATACTCTCAGACTTGCAAAAAGAAGGGCTTCTATTTGCACCACATAGATCAGCTGGCAGAATGCCAACAGAAAAGGGCATGAGGTTTTTCGTTGATGGTTTGTTAGAGTTTGGCAGAATTTCTAAAACTGATAAAGAAAATATAAAACAAAAGTGTTCAAACAAGGGTAAGTCCTATGAAGAGGCTTTAGATGTTGCTTCTAGAGCAATATCTGGTTTGTCAAACTATGCTGGTATAGTCATAGCGCCTAAGTTCCAAAAAAATCTAAAGCACTTAGAGTTTATAAGATTAAACGAAACACAACTTATGCTAATTTTAGCTTATGAAAATGGAGAGGTTGAAAACCGTATAATCGAAGATAATGGCAGATACAACAATTCTCTATTACTTCAAACTTCAAATTATCTTACTTCAAAATTTAATAACAAAAATATTTCTCAAATTAAAAGAGTTATTCAAACAGACATTAAAAAATCTCAGAGTCAACTAGAGCTAATTTCATCAAAATTAATGCAAAAAGGTATTATTGAAACCCCACCAAATGTAAAGAATCCTTACATATTTCTTCATGGTCAGTCTAATTTATTGAAAGATGAAATTATATCTAAAGATCTTGATCAAATTCGTAATCTCTTTGATGATATCGAAAAAAAATCAAGTTTCGTTGAAATTTTAGAAATAGCAGGAAAAGCCAAAGGAGTTCAGATATTTATAGGTTCTAAAAATTTTTTATTTAAACACTCTGGTCTTTCTATGGTAATGGCCCCATATAAAAATAATGACCAGGAAATAATCGGTGCCATAGGAGTTGTTGGGCCAACAAGACTCAATTATTCTAAAATAGTTCCGCTGGTTGATTATACATCAAAAATTATTGGAAAGGTAATTGAATAATGGATCAAAAAGAAGAAAAACAAAATTCTAATCCAGAAGACCTGGATAATAATGATCATAACAACAATAACGAAGTTGAAGAAAGTTCTGACGCAGATATAAAAAATGAAATTTCTGAAGATGATAATGAAAGCGAAAACCTTTTAAAAGAAATAGAGTCACTAAAAGAAGAAAAAATAAGACTATTGGCAGAAATGGAAAACCTTCGAAAACGTTTTGAAAGAGAAAAAATTGAAACAATAAAATTTGGCAGTATTAATCTTGCAAGAGATGTTCTTTCACCAGCAGATAACTTAGAACGTGCTTTAGATGCATTGCCAGATGAAGAAGATTACTCACAAAATATAAAAAATTTAATTGATGGACTTAAAATGGTACTTAAGGAATTCAAAAATATTCTTGAGAAACATGGTGTCAAAAAAATAGAAACTGTTAATAAAAAGTTTGATCATAATTTTCATCAAGCAATGATGGAAGTTGAAAAAAATGATATTGATGAGGGAATTGTTGTCCAAGAAGTACAATCAGGATACACAATGCATGACCGTCTATTGCGTGCAGCAATGGTGGGTGTTTCAAAAAAAGCAAAAGAAAATAAAGAAGACTCTAAAAGTGAAGAGGGAGATAATTAATCTCCCTTTGAAGCTAAAAATAAATAAAATATAAAAAAAAACGGCAGAAAATATAATTATTTAAAATATATATTAGGACAATCCTTGTATTTTTAAAGTTTTTTCCCATATTCATTGTAGCTACAATTAATTAGCAAAAAATTAACTAAAGAGGATTAAAA
>MDTG01133905.1_pt1 | contig 20391 bp, 27 predicted proteins | sample 811421 | NCBI WGS metagenome assembly MDTG01 (sample SAMN05326645, study PRJNA326480) | marine metagenome | isolation source: seawater | place: Pacific Ocean: South East | collected 2011
AGGTGCTATGGGTGGATTAGGCGGCTTGGGTGGTAATACTAAGCTTAACACAGGAGCTATGGAAGCACAACTAGAACGAAAAATGAAATTAGCCAAACAGAAGGAAAGAATGAAGACTAAACTAGAAGCAAATAAAAAGGCCAAAGCAGATGAAATTGCAAGGCAAATAAGGGAAATGCAATCCATTACAGTTGAGCAACAAGAACAGAGCAAAAAAGAAATATTAGATATATTTAGTAATACTAATCAAGAGGTTAGTGAGTCATCTTCGACATCGGATAACAAGCAGAATACGCAGAATAAAACTAATAAACAGAATAAAAAGAAGAAGGGTGCAAAAAAATAAATAAACAAAAATAAATTAAAATAAATTAAAATAAATTAAAATAAACTAAACTAAATTAAAATAAACTAAATTAAAATAAACTAATTAAATTAAATTAAATTTATATAGATTTAATTTAAAATAATGTGATGTTAAATGATAATGCTAAGTAATAATATTAAGTATTATGCGTCTTACTTATTATTCAAATTGTTTGAAATATTTTTGTTTTTATTTCCTGCTTTCCCACCAACATTTGCTTTAAGAATACTGGTTCTTACAATTTATGTAATCTCGCATATTTTAGGAGTTCAAACAGAATATAAAAAATACAAAGAAGTTACTTTGAACAACTTAAGATTACAAATGCACGAAACAATAACAGAATATATACAAGAACCAAACAACCATAGTAAAGAAACACCAATAGAAAAAAAGATATTTGAAATGGAATGAAACTTTTTAAAAAACTGGTTATATATATATAAATGATTCCATTTTGGTCAAATGATCCCTACATATTATTTAATAAAGATTACATATTTGATATATGGCCACAAGCTAAAATGACACAGGAAGAGCGATTTAACGCAGTTACACGATTTATTATTTTAATTACAGTTCTAGGATATATTTTAACATCTTCAGTAAGATTATTAATCGTAGGACTTGTTACAATATTTGTTATCTACCTTTTTTTCAATTACAATACATCAAAATGCAAAAAAAAGGAAGGGTTCTCAAAGGGTGGACAAATAAAGGTGATTGCCTCGAATCAAGACGGTAAAACAGGAGATTCTAACGGAACTTCAAATGGGACTACATCGAGTGGGTCAAATAATGGTATAGAATTAAATAAGGTGCTACAAAATAATTTTAAACCAGGTAACCGAAAAAATCCATTTAGTAATGTATTGCTAACACAAATTAACGATGAGCCAAAAAGATTAGCAGCACCCCCTGCATTCAACCCTGATGTAGATACTAATATTACAAATGATGTGAAGAAATCGGTACAATTCATGAACCCTGATATAGAAAACACGAATAAACAATTATTCGGAAGTTTATGGGAGAATTTTAGATTAGACAACTCTAATCGTGTATTTTATACTACTGCTAACACACGTGTTGCTAATGACCAAGGAGCCTATGGTAAATTCCTGTATGGTGATATGCCATCTGCAAAGGGAAGTAGCATAGAAGACAACATTCAAAGAGAGAAGAATAACTATCGTTATACATTTTATTAATTTTGATTTCTATATACGAGGTAATATACCAATATATCAATCTATCAATCTATACAGCAATCTATACAACAATATATACAACAACCTATACGACAATTTATATAACAATTTATAAAACTATTTAGTAAAATAAATTATTATATATTATATATAATAATGTCTCAAAATACATCTAGCTATACCTTTGATAAAATGTCACGCATAGGTTTAGATAACTGTAGCATATCTCAAGAAGAGTTACAGAACGTAAATTCTTGCAATTATTCCCTACAAAATTACTTTACGAATGATTCTACTATGAAAAAACCTATTAACTTTGCCACATCACAGCCAGGTGTTATGTATAACGGTGGACATAATAGTGCCAGCGGTGGATCTAATATTGATGAGTCATCATACCTACAGATTGGAACTGTCCAAACAAATCCCAAATGCAGAATTGACTTATTTCAAAGACCATTCGCCACAGTACCATATTTAGGAAGAGGTGCGGTAAATCCTGTGATTGAATCACAAATTCAACAAGGTGAAGCCATCACCAATAAAAAAAGTATTACCAATACAACAGAGCAGAGTTATATTAAATACCATCATACCCCTTTATTGCCAGCGGTCAAAGACAAGGTAACTAATCCTGCAAATAGTGTTGAGGGTGTTGCACATGAAGGATGGGTTCGTGGAGGTGTACCATCCCGTGAATTAACTAGAGATAGTGATTACTTCGACAAACACACCACCAAACAATATGTGTAAACGATTGCACTTAATTGCACTTAATTGTATTTAGTTAGTGATATAATTTGAATAAATTACAATTTAAATACATATTTATGAATAAATAGATAGTATAAATATGTATAATAGTAATTATAAGTGTTGGTATAATAATGAAGATATATTGTTTTCGCGTGATGAGCTACAAAAATTATCACAAGAGGACAAACTCGAGATCAAAGACTTGATATATAAAGAGGATTTTTTAAATATATTTGGGTTGAATACATTCGATGAAAAAGCTATTAACGAAGAAATGGAATTATTGTATGAAAGGGTTAAACATATAGAATCGTTGCACCCATTATTGGATACTTTAGCAAACAGAATGTTATCAGAGGATAGATTCGATGGATTTTATGTACTGTTTTCATATGATTATTTATATTTATTTCACCAATTTTTGTGCGACATTATCAATAGTAATAATATAAATACTGGAATAATTAAGCAATTAACTGAAATGGTCAAAAATTAATATTTTTTATTATATATAGAATGGCTTCTACTAGAAATATTAATACACCTGGTGATTATTGCTTACAACAAAGGCAATATGAACAAAATTCCAATTATACTTTGTATCCTAACTCACAGTACGGAGCAGCATATGACACTAGATTGGCGGGTAATGGATTAAATCCAGGACAGATACCCGATAACAAATTATCTAAAAATTCCACAGATATTGAATCTTTTTTGCTTGGAATTAATTCTACTAATTTGGTAAACCCTGCAGCGCCTGTTAAACCCAAGTTGAATGAATTACCCTCTTTTAATTTGTATAAAAAAGAGCCAGTTGTTATGCCTTATCCTCTTAAAATTGAAAAAAACCAACGACCTTTTCCTACACCGAATTAATTAAGTATTCAACGGTTTCAAACATGTATAGTAGAGACAAATATCAAACAATATAAACAACTTTTATTATAAACTATTATGGAATCTGGACAAGTAGTATTGTCTGGAATGATGAGTGGAGTTATACAAACAATAGTCGGGTTTCCATTAGACACACTTACTGTTTGGAAACAGAACAAGCGTAAATCAGATATTACGTTCACGAATCTATACAAAGGGATTAAATATCCGCTAATACAAAATCCGATACTTTGTGGTAGTGGATTTTTTTGTAACGACTACTTTTCAAAGCTTACCAATAATTGTGTAATATCATCATTTTATACAGGGATTATTAATAGCACAATACTGACACCATTCGACTATTATAAGATTAATCGACAGCAAAACTTACCTACTAATGTATTACAATCATTCAATAAGGTCCATATAGTATCTATGCGAGAAATACCTGCTAATGTGCTTTATTTTAATACGTACAAAACACTTAGAGGATATGATATACCAATAGAAATTTCTGGCGGATGTGCTGGTGTAGCATCGTGGTTATTTACATATCCTATAGACACGATAAAAACAAGAATACAGTCGGATCATACACTATCAATAAGAGACGCTTATCGAAAGGGGGCGTTATTTTCAGGATTATTATATTGTAATATCAGGGCGTTTATAGTAAACGCAATAGGGTTCAAAGTTTTCGAGACATTAAAAAATTATTAAATCATTAAAGTAATATTTAATTTAATGATTATGATTTAGTTACATTTTAGTTATAGTGTAATAATTATATATTTATACAATTGATTGTTATGAAAATAATATTCCTAATATTCGGGTACATGTTTTTTGAATATACATCCAGTACTTGTAATGTCTTTTATTGTTTTTACAACTTCACTTGAGTCCTGGTTTGAACAATCTGTCATCCAGATTTTTACAACGCAAAAATTTTTTTTAGGTGAAATTGTTATGCCTGTTACGCAATTCACAAATTCTTCTTTGTTACTAACTGTGTTTCCAACGACTGAATATGTTAACTCTTTCCATGTTTGATGTACATTACGATTCGACACTTTGTACGAAAAACAACCACCGTTTCTATTTCTAGTGTCCTCCCATGATGGTTTTATACCTTTTCGCATCATAAATAACATACAATTATCTATTAGAGAATCTGGTAAGTACTCTATAAGCGCGATCGTATACTCTAATGTATCAAATTCGGCTATATTAATATAACTATTCGGAGACCAATCTGTGTTGTGTGGTAGGTGTGCCCACAGCACCCAGGTATCTGACAACATGTGTTTTTCGGTGTTATTACATTTATCACTCTGCATGTCCATCACTGATACCATTATACTATTTATTAGTACTTTTGTTTATATTATTTTGTTATATTATTTCATAACCATCATCCAGTATTTTGACTGCTTTATCTGATGGGACTTTAACCGTATTTACATCTGCATCTATTATATTTATATTATAATTATCTAAACTATCTAAATCATCGATATTCAAATCACTATGCGTTTTCAATAAATACTTTACTACATCTTTATTTATTATATTGTTTGTCATGTAGTAGTTGTATTCTGAAGTAACAAGAGGCATATCTATCATTTTATCATTTACTTCAATCTCAAATAGAATGAACGTATAATTGGATAAATTTAATTCTAAATCTTTTTCGTTGTCATACGACTCCAACAATTTTTTATATGTAGGTTTACTATCATCATCTTTGTCTTTATAAGAAAATAGTATGAAATCGTATGTTTCAGACGATATGTCTAACTTTTTATTACCTTTTAAATCGGTATCGCTTAGTGTATTTACTATAGTTCCATCTTTGATAAAATGTAGCTTGGATGGATTACTTGATTCATCGTTTCTTTTGAATCTGCTTTTTATATTTTTGAAACTATCTATAAAATATCTACTGTATTTGTTAGTGGTAATTTTGTTTTTTAGTTTGTTCATCTGTATTTGACCATAGCTTAAAGTATAAATTCCAGAATATGCTAGTTTCATTAATTGTACCTTTAATGATTCTTTGTCGTATTTCAATATTTGTATTCTCTGTAAAAAAAAGAGTGTAAATATTACCAGGATAGGGCGATATACAAAGGGTGGTGGTATCAGTTGCATGTTATTCTTTAACAAGTAATTATATTTAAATTATATTTTATTTATATTTCTATTATTTGTATTTCTATTATTTCTATTTCTATTTATTGAATTTGGCTTTACCGTTTATAAATTTGCCTACTTCATCTCCAATTTCGTCATCATTTACTTCATATATTATTCCATTATTTTCATCGTTTGTACAATATGTTTTGTTGTTTATTTCGATTTCGAATAATTCTTCTTCATCCTCTTCCTCCTCTTCATCTTCCTCTTCCTCTTGTTCTTCGGTTTCAGTTTCAACTTCATCTTCAGCTTCTTCCTGTTCTTCCTCTTGTTGCTCTTCAGCTTCCTCTTCAGCTTCTTCCTGTTCTTCCTCTTGTTGCTCTTCAGCTTCTACTTCTTCTTCCTCTTCTTCCTCTTCTTCCTCTTCTTCCTCTTCAGCTTCTTCTTCCTCCTCTTCAGCTTCAGCTTCTTCCTCTTCAGCTTCTTCTTCCTCCTCTTCAGCTTCTTCTTCCTCCTCTTCAGCTTCTTCTTCTTCCTCTTCTTCTTCTTCTTCCGCTTCTTCCTCTTCAGCTTCAGCTTCTTCCTCTTCCTGTGTTGGAACAGTTACAGCATCTTCAACACCACCTTCTTGGTTATCTTTTACACTATTACATGATACAACACCATTCGTAAATGCATACTCACTATTGCATGCCAATCTACCATCATATTGAATGGTTTTGATTTCTTCTTCTGTACTACTATGCTTTTCATTAATTTCAAGTTTGATATTTTCGTCTGTTGTAGTACTACTACTACTATCATTTATACTACTAACGTCATCATCACTTTTATCATTTTCTGTAGTTTTAATATACTTTTTTAGGTTATCGATTTCTATTTGCATATTCACTATTTTGTACAACATAAACGATGATTCACAATTACTGTTACTGTTACTGTTACTAGCTAATTGTTCTGTTGTGTCACAACCCTTGTCTTCCATATTACGATTATTGTTATAATTCATGTACTCTGCAAAAGAAGGTAAACTTGTAATATCATTTGCCAATCTATCTAACAATAAATATTTTTTATATTTTTCTTCATGTTGCTTTCTAACCTCTTCAGTTATAATTTCATTTATTTTAGGCAAAGCATTATCTATATTGAACTCGGATGTCATTAATACTAATTTATAATATCATTATTCGTTTAATATGATTTAAAAATTAATTTATTTAGAACATATGGAAGAAGACACTATAACTATAGTAGAAAACGATAAAATTCCTGAATTAGTAGGTATGGTAATGAGACAAACCGACTATACCAAAGAGGAATCTATAGAACAACTTAAATTGTATAACTACGATGTAGAAAAAGTAATTAAAAAGTATCTAGGTATCAGTGAACCAAAACCACAAGGTAGTAAAGTGAATCTGAACCAAGAAATATACAAGCAAATGAGGTTCAAGCTAGATAATGCTATGCGTGACTATAACGAGCGAAAAGAAAATAATGAAACAAAATTAAAGTGATTATGATATTTTATCTGCAAATAAATAGCATAATCAATAAATATACAACCAATAATCATTTACATGCTTTCATGCTAGTCCAAATGTTTTGTTCAATATATCAGTTTTGACTTCTTTTTTATGATGCTTCTTCATGTTATAACTACTACAGGGTATCGTTTTATTACTTATTATAAAGTCGTCGGTGTCTTCATGCAACTCTGGTAATAATCTAGTTAATGGTTTATCCACTACCAAGAATAATCTGTCGTTTTTCAATAAAGACCTATACTCCTGTATCGACAAGTTACCGTAAAATTTATCCAGCGTATATTCTGGATTAGGTGCAGGTTTAATACTAGTTTTGTAGTCGTATATTTTAGAATAAATGTAATTCAACAAGTAGTATCTTTCGAATTTAGAAGATTTATCTATGTCTTCTTTCATTAAGTAAGCAGTAGCACACTCAGGACTGCAAAAACATCCGTAAACATGATAAGTACTTCTAATATGATACTTAGGTATAAAAATAGGCGGATTATCAAAATCATATGTGCACCAAAAACAAGCTGATTTTTTGTCGTCTATATTATTATTATGTAGATTTTTCTGCAAGTCCTTTAGTTTAATGTTAATCGCCTTCATGGTTTTTTCTTTATTTTTGTATTCGTTCAAGTCATCGCTGTCAACACTTGTATCATCTATTCCTTGAACGGGGTCAATTTCCTTTGTCACATTAATAAAGACACTATTATTCAAAGCAGGCATTTTGTCATTTTGTTTATTGTTTACATAGGATAAATCCAGATTAGAATTATTTTGAAAACTAAATGGGTCAATATTGTCTTCCATATGTGTATTCTCAGTCAAATCCTTCAAACAACATTTGAGATGCAGAATAATATTGCTAGGTTCATCATCTGCATTATTTGTTATTATTTTGTCTGGTGTCACTATTTTACCACCTTTGGGTTTACGTCCGCGTTTTTTTGGTTTGGGAGTTCCGTCTTCATTCAGTATATTTTCATTTATTGGTGCATTTGAAAGTGCTCCTGTATCAGGGTCTACTACATCTTTATTTTTAGGTTTTCTTCCTCTTTTTTTAGGTATTTTTACACTTTCGTTATCCATCTTATGTTTAAATTACCATTATTAATTTAAATTGTTTTATAATATATTAAAAGACTTCGGGAACTAAGTAGCATAGTCATAGCCATAGATATATCTTGGCATTATCTAAGTAAGATTACATGGGCAAAGTAAAACCTGAAATCTATGTGTAAAATGCCTATTATATTTAATAAATTTCGATTTAAATGCAAATGCATTAATAATATATTTATGAGTAAAATACCATGGGTTGAATATTATAGACCTACAAAACTTACTGATATAGTTTTGGAGGAAAAAAACAAAGAAATACTACATAATATCATATCAAATAATTATTTTCCGAATTTGCTCTTTTACGGACCACCTGGAACAGGTAAAACCACTACTATTATCAATTTGATCAACTCATATCAGTCAAAATACTACGGAAAAATATGCAAGGAACTAGTTACACATTTGAATGCATCAGATGAGCGAGGTATTGACATTATTCGAAATCAGATAAGTGCGTTTGTAAAATCAAAGAATTTGTTTAATTATGGTCTCAAATTTGTGATTCTAGACGAGGTTGATTATATGACCAAAAATGCACAACAGGCTTTGAAATATTTGTTGCAGAATAATTCAAATAATCACAACGTAAGGTTTTGTTTAATATGCAACTACATAAGTAAGATTGACGAAGGTTTGCAGAACGAATTTATAAAGCTTCGTTTTGACCAGCTACCAAAAAATGAAATAATTGGATTTCTGAATAACATATTGGTATGTGAGAATATATCAATCAAAGAAGATGTATTAGTATCTTTGTACAATATGTTTGGTTCTGATATTCGTAGTATGATTAATTATTTGCAAGCGCATAATATTAATGACACGTTGGAATTGAAAATAATCGATGTAAACGTACTAGAAAATATTGTAACAACTGTTAAGACACAATCACATGCAAATACTATAAGTTTTATATTTGATATGTGTAACAAATATAATATTGATGTCAAAAATATAATTAAGAAATTGTTGAGTCATATTATTCAAACAGGACAGAATATCTCGCCTGAGTTTTTAGATTTTGTTGAGTTGTTGCTGCATTCGGATATAACAAATGACCATGTGTATACATCGTATGCGCTATTAAAATTGCAACAATTTTTGTAACTACGTTTGCGTGTTGTGTATTGTGTATTTTTTGTGTATTATCATTTACGTACTTATTTTTTTGTAAATGATAATAAAAATATTCTAACTTAAGCACTAATATGATTACTACGGTTGCTGTGTTTGTTTATGCGAGCATATAATTTAATCATAAATTCGTCTGGTGGCGAAGATTTAGACGGGTCAAATAAATTACACATCAACGATTCCTGATAAGTATCTGCATTATAGTTTGTAAGATTATCTTTACTTGTGTTTTTTTTTATCTCTATATTGACTGACTTACTGTGGAATTGATTAATTAATTTATTGTTTAATTGATTATCTATTTGATTATTTAATTGATATTGTTTATTTGATTGATATTGTTTATTTGATTGATTATTTAATTTATAAACTTCGTACGATTCTTCGCCACACAACATACTTTTATATTCATATATTAATAAAAATAAATGAAATAAAATAAATCAGTTTAAAGAGACACATAAAAATAATGTGTACTATGGCGCATACAGATATAGATGATGAATGGGCTAATTTTATAAATAATAATTACGATGACGTGACCTCTTTTACAGATGACCACCAAGAAAATTATACTAATAATATCGAGTATAGTATAAATCAATCTAATGATTCAAATACTATTCCTAAACCTTCAGACATATACATATCAACCAAAACCAAAATAGCATATCTAAATCACCCTATTGATTTAAACACCGTATTTTGGAATATTCCTATTATAAAATACACACAACCCGTAAATGGTGTGGTAAAAAAACAGATAAAAATTAATACAACATGTCGTGAGATGTATGATTTAATCCAAACAAAATTAGAGGAAATCAAGTATTATGAACAGCATATTATATCTCATATTGACAACCCAGATGGTCGTATTAAGTTTAAGGATACACGAAAAATTAGTATTGGTATATCGAAAAAAGATATACTAAGCTATCGTTCCAAGAAAAAGAGTGCATTTTATAATTGTTTTGTTCTTATAATAAGATTAAAAGTAAGCAACAAGTTCTATGAATATCATGTAAAGGTATTTAACACAGGTAAACTAGAAATACCTGGAGTACAAGATAATGACTCATTTGAACTGTTATTGAGTATTACGCTGGATACATTAAGACCTCATGTGAAAATAGAGGATGATATGTCTGAGCTTAATTACAAAGAGAATACTATTGAAACTGTATTAATTAACTCTAATTTCAACTGTGGGTTTTACATAGACAGAGAGAAGCTGTATACGATACTGACAGATAAATACAAAATACAAAGCATATATGACCCTTGTTCTTATCCAGGTATCCAGTGTAAGTTTTATTTCAATCATGACACTAAAGAACAAACTGGACAACAGATATCAAAAAGTAATATCGATATTTATAAAAATATTACTAACGTTTCGTTTATGATATTTAGAACTGGTAGCGTTCTTATCGTTGGGAAGTGTAATGAATATGTGCTTTCATATATTTATAATTTTGTTAAAAATATATTGCACAACGAATATAATAATATACATCAGATCAATTATTCAAACACATCTGATGACAAATTACGAAATGTAGATGCCAAAAAGAAAAAAATAAGAAAAAAAATTATAGTAAATGTAATGTAAATGTATTGTAAATGTAATGAAAATGTAATGTAAATGTATTGTAATATTGTACAACAGATTGATATTGACGGTGTATAAACATAATAATAATTATTTGGTAAGTTGAAGTATTAAATTGGGTATTTTGGTTTCGTTGAAATCATTATATACATCAACGTCAATACTCATTATATTTTTTTCTACTGATTGAACTGACATACTATTCTTTTGTAGTCGTTTGAACAAATCAATACAAGTTTGGAAAAATAAATTACCATTCAAATTGCTAGAAATATTGCGAATAATATTACCTACGTGTGTTAATTCATCAACAGTATAGTCATTATTATTTAATAGGTCTATTAACTTGTAAAACATATTTATGATGTTATTAAACTCACTCTTTGTTTGTATATTCATGAAAGTGATTTTATAAAAAATACTTTTATACAAATACACATTTTTATTTATAAATTTAATTTTACTGTCATGATCATTAATGTATGATTCTACGGATTGTGTATCATATAATATTGGGTCATCAAGTTGTTTATCAGTAGATTGTATATCATCTGTTGATTGTATATAATCGTTTGTTGTATCATTTGATGTATTGAGTTGTTTTTTTGGTTCGGCGGTTATGACTGAGTTGGGGTATGTATTAACTTCCGTATTGGCATCTGTATTGTCTGATGTATTGGTGTCTTGTTTTGGTTCTGATGTATTGATATTCATATTCATGTTAGTATTATGGACATACCTATTATTTATATTGTATACTGTTTTTTTGAACACATAATTGCATGCATCACGTGACGACAACTGTAAAAATGATTTATCTTCTTGCGATACTTGCGAAATGAACTCAACGTAAAAATAAAACGATTTTTCGCTGTGATAATAAGCTAATTCTGGGTTTTTAGTATAATGTAACAAATGTAAAAAAACAGTTGTGATGGTCTCTATACCACGATTCGTCAAGTATTCTGTCAAATTAGAGGAACCTAAATTACTTTTATAATCAATCAAATACAACAAGTATTCTACAATAATCAGCAGATATTTGTGGATTATCTCATCTGATGTTCCGTTAATACTAATTTTATAATTGTCCTTGTTTGATAACAAAAAATCGTTTTTTTTTATAAACATTTCTTTCATTAAATTTCTATTATATTTTTTTTTTAATATTTACCCTAAATAACTATTTAAAGATATTTAAAAGTACATTATATAAAATGACATCTGCAACTAAACCTAAATTTGTGTTACCTACTGATGTTACTTTACAACATGCAGCAAGAATTAGTGTAACAGATGACAAACCTATTATGATGGATTACTGGACAGGATCATTAGACGGGTCTGTTTTGATTGGTGTAAAGAAGGGAGAATCAAAAGAAAAACTTCTTGTAAAAAGTGAGGAAGAGTACACTAGTACAATCAAAAAATTTTACCAATCAGGAGAAGAATATATTATTGTAACTGAAAATTCCATCTATTTAGCATCAAACAAAATTCCTACTCGCGAAATAATGTAATAACACTAAGTACTAATATTACTTTACTATTACTTTACTATTACTTTACCTATTGTACTATTATACTATTTTACAAAAACATAATATAATATCTGTATGTATTATATTATATAATGCCTAATAATGGAGGACAATTTTGGTATGGAAGTACTACAAACTTTCCTGGGTTTTTATACAAGAAAAATAGCAGAGTTGGTACAAAAAAAATAACACAATTTGCACCTGGTGGTAATCTAACTTGTAATACAAGTCAAAACGTATTTAATAAATATCAGCCTGGTGGTAATGGAGTAGGGGCACACAGTACTTCTGTAAGACGTGCTAAAATTAGGTTGGCTACTAATTGTAATAATGATATGAGAAGTTGCGGAGCGTTTTATAAACATTTAGGAAGGTATGCTAATTATACAAATAACCCAAATGGTTTTTTCATACCACGCCCACCATCTGCACCAGTTGTTAGAAAATTTAATCCATCAGCAACTGTTAGTATGTTTGGGGTGTTACCTCAACAATTATCTTAATATAATTTTCTAAGAGCTCTACTATACACTACTGGTCTAGGGTCGTTAGGTGTACTAATTTTTGCAGGATGATTATATGGCCTGTAATAGTGTTTTTTGTATTTTAAATTAGCGTCATAGTAATAAACACCAGGTCTTGTATAAGTATAATTAAAATTTGCAGTTGGAGTGAAACCAGCAGGGGTTGCTGTTTGTGAAGGGTTAATATTTAGAAAAACCATATTATTGTAACTTTTCTTTACTGCATTTGGGTCCTGATTACACCTTGCGGAATAAAAATCATGGTAATAATGAGTAACACCAACCCTAGGAGGTAAACCAGATTTCATGTTACCCGCATAGGTAGTATTATCTACTGCGTTAATATGCGATTGAATACATCTAACTATCTTAGGACGTCCTGCCATTATATATAACCATGACAAAATTATTCCTTTATGTCAGTAATAAATTTGGTAAAAAAAAAGATGTTTTTCTATTGTAATGCTTGTTGTAATCACAATAGAAACAATTTGCTTCATAGACAATCTCTTGATGTTCATAAGTGCGCTTTGTAAATATTTCGGATTGCAATTTAGTATCAATCAACAACTATTTAATAACATTCTCGATTTGTATCCTGAATTACTACTCAATAATTTGCTAAACATATTCGATGTACTAAAGCAAAAAAAAGAGCAAAATATAATATCTGGATGTATGCTTGCGTCTAAATACGACTACAATTGGAAATTCCTTGACTTTTTTTCAAATTATTTCAACGAATTGATTCAGTCCGACTTATTTGATTTGTACGTTTATGCTGAACAACAAACGTCGCCTTGTTCAGAAAAAGTACTTTATTTAACTACACAACATTATTTCATGCGGGGCTATGAAACCACCAATAACTATATGATATTAGATGAATACAAATATTATTATACTATGGATTCGATGATATTGCGTTTCCTGAATAGTAATGTTTGTACAATTCATGAACACCCTTCTGTCTTCGAACAAAAAATTAAACTAGAATTGAAAAGGCAAAAATATACTTATTGTAAAAATACACTTGATTCTGTACGTAATAATAATGAGATGTCTTATAATCTTATTAACATGCTTTCACGATTAGATAAACCAAGTAGAAAGCGTCGCATAGGGTAAATTTCAACACCAACACCAACACCAACACCAACGCCAATATAACTGCCTGCTCTTTATAATACTTCAGATAGCTTTTTGATGACATCTGCTTCGAGTTTTTGCGGGAATTCTACGTTGAACTGTATAACCATATTTCCAACATGATTATCTCTTTTTAGACCCATTTTTGGTATCATCTTTTTGTATCCAGGAGTTATGATATTTCCAGTATTATTATTTAGCGTATACGACTTACCATTCAGATGATTAAGCTCGAATGAAAAACCACATAGTGCTTGTTTGAGAGTAATATTTTTTTCTATAACAATATCTAGACCCATACGTGTGAACATAGTGTTATTCACCACCTTTACAAATATTTTTACGTCGCCAATAGCATGATTATTCAATACATTTCCTTTCTCGCGTAAAATTATCAGTTCATTATCGTCTACACCACATGGTATGTCTACGTATACTGTTTCTTTTTCGAATACTTTTACACCTTGTTCAATCGACCATCTTTCTATTTCTACTGGTTTTGTACATCCTTCTAAAATACTTTCAATATCAACCTCGACGTTTTTTATAATAGGGGTGGGCTTAGAAATGGATTGCTCGAAAATATTGTGTTTATTACCACCACCTAGATTACCATGAAACACATGAATCTTTGGTCCACCTCTACCATTAGCAGAAATATTTTCGCCTGGACCCATACCAGGACCCATACCAGGACCCATACCAGGACCCATACCAGGACCCATACTCATACCAAAAGGTGTCCCCATAAACGAACCTAAACCTCCTCCAAATAAAGAACCAAATAACTCATCAATATTTATTTCTCTACCCATCCTATCACCTGACATGTTAAAAAAAGGATTATTTCTAAGCATATCGTATTCTGTACGTTTTGCTTCGTCTCCTAAAGTTTCATAAGCTTCTGAGATACTTTTGAATTTTTCTTCTGCTGTCGATTTGTCAACTAAATTTTTATCAGGATGCCATTTCATAGACAATCGCCTGTAAGCTTTTTTGATATCCTGTGCGGTTGAATTACGGTCCACTCCGAGAATTTCATAGTAATCTTTATTCATAATATATTTGCAAAGATATACTTAAACAATATTTAACTAATAAATATTATATGACACAGGTAGAAAATACTATGTTAATTTATGATAAATATTACCCAAAATATTTTAACGATTATCAAGAAACTGAGGTGTTGGACACTATAAAATCATTTATACAGATTGAACACTTAAACCTATTACTAAAAGGCGGTGTTTCGACTGGCAAAAGTTGTCTTTTAAAAACCATCATAAAAGAGTATTATAAAGATATTGAACCTGCAGTTTATAAAAAAAACATTATGTTTATCAATACCATTAAAGAACAAGGTATTAATTACTATAGGAACGAAGTAAAAACATTTTGTCAAACATGTAGCATGATTAAAAATAAGAAAAAAATAATAGTAATAGACGATATCGACTTCATAAATGAACAAAGCCAGCAGGTATTTCGCAACTGTATAGACAAATATAAAAACAACGTTCATTTTATATGTTCATGCAGCAATATTCATAAGGTAATAGAAAACCTGCAATCCAGATTGACGATAATTCAGATGTCGCCTTTAACAAAACAAATCTATCACAACATTATCAACAAAATAAAAACAAATGAAGGTATTGATATTGAAGACGATGTGCAAGAATTTATCATCAATATATCCAATAATAATTTGAAAAATATTATAGTAAATATTGAGAAATTCAAGCTCTATAACAAGAAAATCACGTTGGAAGTAGTAATGCAATTATGCTTTGATATTAGCTACATTATTTTGACGGACTACACCAACTGTGTTCTCAATAATGATTTGGGCGGTGCGTTGAATATTATATACAGCATTTGCGAGAAAGGATACTCAGTAATTGATATACTAGATTCATATTATTCGTTTGTAAAAACAACTGAAGTATTAAGTGAAGAACAGAAATATGCGTTTATCCCATACATTTGTAAATATATAAAGATGTTTTATACAATTCACGAAGACAATATAGAATTAGCATTATTTACTAATAACTTATGTAAAATTGTGAAAAATATGCAAAATGTAGCATACTAACAATCCTGTAACATAAAAATATATTATACTAATATATTATACTAATGAAAAGCCAAATATTTAAAGATAATGTACCAAATAAATTGTTGTTTGATTTTTTGGAAAATACATGTGTAAAACACAACAATTATTATTTGTTTGACAAATGCGCGTATAAAAAAGCATTATTGAAAGATACAATATATGATTTTTTAGGTGAATGCAGGAAATATTATTATACGTCAAAATATAAGTACTTGGATAAACCGCTTACATTTAATTCGTTAGTAACTGTAATTAGACAAATATGCAAGTGTAATAATGTAACTTACACGTCAAAGATAAAATATGACCATTCTACCTATGATTTGTTGTACTATATTTATACTATATAATTATTTACATCTTTGAAGTAATGTAATACACATTTACAGAATATTTTTGTAAAAGTGTACTTGGAGTGGCTTATTTTTGTGTATGTTTGCCTATTTTGTTTATCTACCTGGATATGGGACTTGTGAGATTGAATCACCTAGATCATCTGGTTTCAATCCATATACACCGTTATATAAAGGAGTTTTCCAAAACCCAACCCATGAAGGTTTCATTTCTAATGGTTCTATTACACCATCTTTAATATTAGGCGCGTTATAAACAAGCAGATAATTACCAATAATTACGTTGGATTCCAATATTTGTTTAGCAGACATACGGGTAAACCACTGGTATTTACGGCGTTTAAGTAATTCGTCACATGGGATTAATATACCATATGTTGTTGGCTTGATTTTCAAGTAATTGTTGCCCATTAATTCGTCAATAACGATTGGTTTCATTTCGCTACTCTTGGTTCCGATATCACATCCATCTATAAGATTAATACTTCCGTTTCTGATTCTAGTGTTGCACCATCTGTTAAACTCACCTGCAAATTTGATATCTGCTGTGAAATTAGTGGATATAGACCTTTGAATAAAGTCAATCAACTCTGCTACAGTATTATTCTCTTTGGGTGCACCACAGAATTCTAGGTTTGGATAAAAGTTGTCGGTGGTTGAAGTAATATTTCTATTAACGGTTTCACATAAAAACAATTTACTGCCAGAAGTACCTTTCATATAAAGCGGATGCAAATCATTCATGCACAAGAAAGAAATCGGGCATATTAGACCACCATATAAATACAACAACTTCATCATACCCATGGTTCTGATATTATCTACTATCGGGCTACTAACCTTTGACATGTCTATATTCCAATTTGGTATTACCTTTTTAAAGACACTATCGTCAATTATGCATATAGTAAATGATTCAGCGCACTTGGTTATTATAGAACGTACGGTTAAGTACAAGTATGGCTGGTTTAAATCATAAGATGATCTTGACCCAAAACTAGCCCATTTACGCGAATTGTACTCATAAGGAACGTGAATCCATAGTATAGGTTTTGATGTTTTAGCTAAAGTAACTTCGTTCAATACATACTTGTTAATTACATCAATATCTTCCTTAGCTTCATCCATTCTACGTTTGTCCTCCATCTTTTTATAAAGCATACCTACAACTATCAATACAAAAAATAGTATAAATATTTGGGTTAATGATGATTTCATAATATATTATAGAATTAGATTTTATTTCTAGAATTGATTTAGAAATAAAACGGCGTTTGAAATGCAAAAAGGTCTACTTGTTATATTGATACTAATCTATTGTTAGTAATCTATTGTTAGTAATCTATTGTTAGTAATGTATTGGTTACTATATATTAGATGATATATAACAATATATAATAATTTATAATAATATATAATGTGCTATAGTGCAGAATCGTCATTAAATTCTTTTATTATATGTACAATTGCTAGTATATATTTATTGAATACAAAAAGTGATGTAAATAAGCACATTGGTGTGGTTTTTATAACGGTGGGTTCAATGCAATTTTTAGAATATTTAATGTGGATAGATCAAAAATGTGGTATTTTGAACAACTTTGCCTCTAAAATGGTAACCATAGTTTCGTTGTCTCAAATATTAGCAATTGTGGTAGGAGGATATTTATTCAATACAGTTATAGTAAGTAAAACAATATTATACTATGTAACAATATTTATTATAGCACTTATACTTGCAAATTTATACAATAATTTTGTATATGATAAAAGAAAATGGTGTAGTAAAACAAATAAGTACAACAATCTAGAATGGGATAAATATAATGAAATTTGGTATATCATTAAAATAATATACTGTTTAATAGTAATATGTTATCCTTTCTTATTATCAATAGAGAAATGGAAAGGAATATTAGTTGCGTTTACAGGTTTTATAACATTACTGTATACAAAAATGACACTCCCTCCATCAGGAAGTAGATGGTGTTATTTTGCGGCGTACACTCCTGTTCTACTTTGCATACTTGATGTATTACAAAAAGTAAAATATTAAATTTATGCATTCATTTTTGGAGGGTTATTTGCAATAGCAATATCCAAATGTTTACCACATCTGATAAAAAAGTTGTGTAGTTCAACCGCTCTAGTTCCTGTTACGCTGTCATCTGGGATGACTGTTGTGTTGCCTTTTTTGTAGCATAATAATACTGGTATTCCATTAACCATCTTTTTACTTTTTAATAAAGAATAGAAGTCAAAAGATATGTCGACATCAATATCGCAACAGACGACTGTTTCAGGCGATGAGGCAAAAAAAGCATTAACAACATGTTTAATTGTTTTGCAAGGACCACACCATTCAGCGCCTAATTTTATAACAATTAGTCCTGGATTATTGTTTAGTAAATGCATAAATGCCTGTCTATTGGGTATTTCAGTAATGACATTTTTTTCCATTTGTAATATTGAACATAATAAAATTTAATTTTAACTTTATTATTTTCCAAACAATCAATCATTCATTTATTCATGCTTATCTTCATTCATTCATGTTTATGTTCATTTATCTGTTTTGTCTTTCTCTAAAATAACCTCCTTTGACAAATTCTTAATTATTTTATTCTCTTTTTCAATATCATTATCGCCCTTGCCGCCCATACTTTCTATAAATATTTTGTTGTATTGATCCGAAATCTTAGATGTACTCTTGTTATAGTCAGGATATTTTTCTTTGAATCGGTTAAGCAGCTGACTATTTTTATGTGCAACGTGTTTGATTACATTACGAACCTTGGGATACCCATTTATTTCTTTATCCCATTTATCTTCGTCTTTGATATACAATATTTCGCGTTTTATGTCCGTACAGTGAATCGGGCGAGATGTTACGTCCATATCCTTCAGATTTCGCGCAATTATATTTGTGATTCCATTCACATATCCTATTTCTCCCATTTGCTCTAAATCAGATAGCTGCAATTTTAACGAGTTAACAAAGTCAGTAATGTTCATAGCATCTTTACACGTGTTATTCAAAAACAGTTGAATATTGAATGTTTTGTTGTGACTGTTGGTCACATGGGTTCCTTTCTCTAAAACATCCATCATCTTTGTGTGTGTTTCGAACATCTTATTCTGTGTATCAAGCATTATATTTTTGAGTTCATGATTTTCCTTGATAAGCGACGTCACTATTTCTTTATCCCCGATATATTGTTCAGATGACTCCATATTTGCTGATATTTTACATCGTAATTTATGTCTACTAAGACCACTCTTAAATTTATATTCACGACCGCATACGCACACGTTTATCCCGCGTCCTCCATTCGTGACCAGGGTTTCCTTCTTACCAGATATGCTCTCGTTTTTCAAAAAACGGCACTTTTCGGCACTTTTCGGCACTTTTGTTATCATTTTGTTATCATTTGTTATCATTTTGTGTTTATCGGTTGATAAATGTTTCATGTAATGACTTTTATGTGACGTATTATAGTCACAAGGTTCGCAGCAAAAAAATTTCGGCACTTTTCGGCACTTTTGGTTATCATTAGTTACCATATATAAAGTATATGAATTATTTTTCTAAATGACTATTTTAAAATATTTTTTTTTTATCGTAACAAAAGTTTTCACCGAAAAATGAAATTTAGAGCATTATGCTCTGATGTGACTTTTTGAGTTTTTTTCCAGGTCTTTTTCAGGAAATCCCAGAATTGGACATTTATTTTTGTCCAATTTTGAAAAATGGAAAAAACTTTCGGAAGAAAAAAACCCTCCACTGCGTAAAAATCCTGGGGTATGGATATTTAGGAATAGTTGAAAATCACTCATTACTAGATCTTTATCAATCTTGATATCACTTTTATGTAAACCATCAATTTGTTTGATTTCACTAACTGTATCATTTGTACTAGATATATTAC
>MDTG01144319.1_pt1 | contig 20390 bp, 14 predicted proteins | sample 811421 | NCBI WGS metagenome assembly MDTG01 (sample SAMN05326645, study PRJNA326480) | marine metagenome | isolation source: seawater | place: Pacific Ocean: South East | collected 2011
CAAACCCCCAGGAAGCCAACCCACCCCGGCGACGAAGGCGAAACGCAAGCGGCTTCGCGGGCCCAAAGATGGGGGTCTGGGGGGCGCAGCCCCCCAGGAGATACTGGGTCTGGGGGGCGCAGCCCCCCAGAAAATACTGCCAGAGGTGGGATTCGAACCCACACGCCCGAAGGCAGGGGTTTTTGAAACCCCCGAGTCTGCCATTCCTCCACTCTGGCCTGGCGGGGCTGAGTCTACCCCAGCTTCGGTCTCCGTCTATGCGACGGCGGGAGCCGCTTCGGCCGGCGGCCCCGAGGGGCCTTCAGGAGGGCTGTCGGGGCTCGCGGGCGGCTGGCCCTGCTTGGGGTTGAGCAGGAAGTAGGCGAGCACGCCCAGCACGAGCAGGCCGCCGGCGGTTGGGCCGAAGGCGCGGGCCAGGCTGGGGCCGTAGTTCTCGGGCTTGATCCAGTCGACGAGGGTCGAACTGATCAGGAGCGCGAAGCCGTTCAGGCCCTTGACCACGAAGTTGAACACCCCGAAGTACATCGAGGTGAAGCCCTCGCCGCGCTCGCGGGCGCACTCGGTCACGGCTTCGCCCTCGAGGCCCAGGATCGTGGCTGCCATGGGGCCGCCGGCCGCGAAGAGGAGGAAGGCCGTCTGCATGGGGCTGCCGACGATCCCCTGGCCGAGGAAGGCGGTCCCGGCGTAGACCGCGCCGAGGCCGATGGAGGCGACCACGACGCTCTTCTCCCAGCCGAAGCGGCGCGAGAGGAAGGGCACGCCGACGAAGGCCAGCAGGGCCGTGCCGAGGAAGCAGGCCAGGACCAGGCTGTTGTCGCGCACGGGCCGGCCGCTGCCGAGCACGTGCTCGACGATGAACACCGTCCCGGTGGTCAGGACCGTGAACGACATCTGGCTGGCGGCGAAGAGGAAGAGGGTCGCCAGGAAGCGGCGGTGCTTGAGGGCCGCGAAGAAGCCCGAGAGCAGGCCGGCCTCCTCGTCCTTGCGCTCCTCGGCGGCATCGCTGGGCGCTGCGGACACCGGCCCCGCGGCGGGCTGGGCGAAGAAGGGGAGGATCATCATGATCCCGGCGGGGATCGCGAAGATCACGGCCGCCTGGGTGAAACCGTAGGCGTCGATCGCGGGGCCCGAGGCCACCGAGCCGATGGCGGTGGCGCCCAGCATGCCGACGCCGAGCAGGTTGCTGAGGCGGCGGCGCTGATCGGGGTTCTCCGCGTAGTCGTCGATCAGGCTCCAGTAGGGGATCGCGTAGAAGGTGTAGCCGACGAAGAACACGAACATGCCGATGACGAGGAGCATCCAGCGCAGGCTGAGCCCCATCTGCAGCCCCGCCAGGAACGAGATCACCATGCCGGCCGGCGGGACGAGGAAGGCGAACCAGAGCAGCTTGCGCCGCTCGTGCCCGCGCTTCTTCCACACGTCGCTGATCTGGCCCGCGATGGGGTCGGTGACCCCGTCGAAGAGCCGGAACGCGAGGAGGATCACGCCGATCATGAACACGTCGACCAGGGGCTCGAGGCGTCCCGAGCCGCGGATCGTCATGTCCCAGGTCGCGGCCAGGTTCGCGCCGACCGCGCCGCCGAGGCTCGCGCCCGCCGCGCCGACTTCGCTCAACCCGACCACCGGCTTCTCGCTGTAGCGAATGATCCAGGTGAAGAAGAAGCGGAGGAGGGTCATCAGACCGACCTGGCCGCAGAGGAAGAGCAGGTAGCGGGGGAAATTCACGGGCGGGGAATCTAAACCGAGGGACCTCGCGTCGCCTCAAGAAGGCGTCTCGGCTGTGTAAGGGATTGGCTCCAATGGGCTTGTGGGGCCCGTCTCCTCCCGGACATCGAAGCGGATCCGGGCCTTGCTCGTCTCACGACGGCGAGACGAAGGGGCGTGGGGTATCGTGCCTGATTCCAAGATGAACGTGCTTCTGATCGATGACGACCCAGGGATCCGCAAGCTGCTGAGCCGCGAGCTCGGCCGGCGGGGCCTCTCGGTCACGACCGCCGCCAGCGGGGACGAGGGCCTCGAGCTCCTCGACCGGCAAGCCTTCTCCGTCGCCGTGTGCGACGTGAAGATGAAGGGGATCGACGGGCTGGAGGTCCTGCGGCGGATCAAGGAGCGCGACCCGGACACGACCGAAGTCATCATGCTGACCGGTCACGGCACGATCGAGACCGCGATCGAGGCCATGAAGACCGGGGCCTATCACTACCTGACCAAGCCCGTGAAGGTGGCCGAGCTGGCCGCTCTGGTCTCGAGCGCCGCCGAGCGGGCTCAGATTCGGCGCGACAACGTCCTGCTCCGGCGCGAGGTCAACAGCCAGCGGCTGCGGACGCCCGAGGGCCGGCCGGTCGGACCCAACGGGCCCTCGCTGGTGCTCGGCGAGTCCAAGGCCTGGAAGCAGGTCTGGAACGTCGTCGGCAAGGTCGGCCCGACCGACAGCACGGTCCTGGTGCTCGGCAAGAGCGGCACCGGCAAGGAGATGGTGGCCCGCGAGATCCACCACATCAGCGCCCGCGCGACGCGCCCCTTCGTGGCGGTCAACTGCGCGAGCGTCTCGGCCTCGCTGCTCGAGAGCGAGCTCTTCGGCCACGAGGCCGGCGCCTTCACCTCGGCCCAGAAGCGCCGGCGCGGCCTGTTCGAGCTGGCCCACGGCGGGACGCTCTTCCTGGACGAGATCGGCGAGACGAGCGTCGAGTTCCAGGCCAACCTGCTGCGCGTGATCGAGACCGGCGAGTATCGCCGGGTCGGCGGCGACGTCTCGCTGGTGGCCGACGTGCGCCTGATCGCGGCCACCAACCGCAAGCTCAAGGAGGAGGTCGAGAACGGCAACTTCCGCGAGGACCTCTTCTATCGGCTCAACGTGCTCAACGTCGAGCTGCCCGAGCTGCGCGAGCGCTTCGGCGACGTCGAGATCCTGGCCCGCCACTTCCTCGAGGAGATGGCGCCGGGCAAGCGCCTCAGCGACGAGGCGCTCCAGCTCCTCTCGCGCTACCCCTGGCCGGGCAACGTGCGCGAGCTGCGCAACGTGATCGAGCGGATGTCGATCCTGGCCGAGGGCCCGAGCCTGGTCCCCGAGGATGTCCCCGCCGACGTCCGCGAGGGGGCCGAGATGAACATGACCCCCGCGGGCGGCGTGGCCGCCCCGAACCTGGGGGAAGACGACGTCCCCCCTCCCTTGAGCGAGGTCGAGCGGCGCCACATCGAGGACGTCCTCCGCTTCACGGGGGGCAACAAGGCGCGCGCGGCGCGGATCCTCGGGATCACTGCCGCGACCCTTTACAACAAGCTCAAGATCTACAAGGCGCAGGACGCCGAGGGCAGTGGCGGGGGGGGCAAGCGCAAGTCCCCTCCCCGAAGGCCGGCTCGCTCGAAGGCTTGACGGTCTCCCGATCGGATTCCTAACACCCCTCAAAAATCCATAGACCCTGCGGGACCGATCTCGGGCTTTAGCGGCTGGCCTGGCGGTTGCTTAGTAAATGGCGTGGCCATGACCGCCCGAACTTCGCGCTTCCCTGCCCTGCTGGCTCCCGCCCTGCTTTTGGCTCCCGCCCTCCTGGTCGCCGCAGGACTGCTCGGCTGCTCGAGCACGCCGGATCCGGTGTCGGTCGAGGGCCCCGAGTTGACGGGCGAGCTGACCGTGATCGTGTGGAGCGAGGAGCTCCAGGGCCCTGTCGCGGCCCGCGGCACGGTCACCCCCGAGAGCGGGAGCGAGGTCCTGCCCTTCGACACGAAGCAGGACCCCGCCAACGGGCGGACCCTGACCCTGACCCCAGGCCGCTACTCGGTCGTGGTCAGCCACCGCTACCTCGGCACCGGCGCCCTGCAGCCCGTCACGGGCGAGCAGGTGCTCTACGTCGAGCCCGGCGCCCAGCACCGCGTCACCGTGGTCGCCGAGGACAAGGGCGAGATCGGCTGGCGAAGACCCACCCAACACACGAACGCGTCGGTTCCCCCTCTGCCCCTGGAACCGTCGTCAGGCTGAGGCACACACCGGCGAGGAAGCCCCTCGCCGGTGTTGCTTCTTTTCTGGGGGGCTGCGCCCCCCCAGACCCCCATCCTTGGGCCCGCGAAGCCGCTTGCGTTTCGCCTTCGTCGCCGGGGTGGGTTGGGTGGCGGAAGGGGCGCTCGGGGAGCGGGGGCCGCTTGGCTTGGCGTGGGGGCCCGGATCTACGCGTAGCGACGAAGTCGAACCGAGCGCGTTTCGCTCTGAAGTGTGGGCGAAAGCTCCCTCTGTGCTCGCTGTCGCTCGCAGTTCGTTCGAAGTCTCGGGGCATCGTCTCTCTCCAAGCCCAGTCGCTCCAGGCTCCAGTTCCGTGGACCGCAGGCTCCTGGCCCTGGCTCCTGGCTCCCTGACCCGCGGCCCTGGCCCCGGCTCCGGCTCCAGCTCGCTCCGCCTCCTGGCTCCTGGCTGGCTCCTGGCTGGCTCCTGGCCCCGGCTCCTGACCCCGGCCCCTGGCCCCCGGCCCCTGGCCCCTGGCCCCTGGCCCCTGGCCCCTGGCCCTGGCCCCTGGCCCCTGGCCCCTGGCCCCTGGCCCCTGGCCCCTGGCCCCTGGCCCCTGGCCCCTGGCCCCTGGCTCCCGGCTCCCGGCTCCCGGCTCCCGGCTCCCGGCTCCCGGCTCCGGCTCCGGCTCCGGCCCCGGCTCCGGCTCCCGGCCCTGGCTCCGGCTCCGGCCCTGGCTCCCGGCTCCGGCTCCGGCCCCGGCCCTGGCTCCGGCTCCGGCCCGGGCGCCGTTCCCGGCCCCGGCCCCGTCCTCGAGCGCGGTTCCGGACGGGTCCAGCCAACCCGGGGTGGAGCCGGCGGCCTCGGCGTGGCAAGCTCTGCGCCCCTCGTTGGACTCCCTCTAGCCTGGAGCGCTCATGGCCCTCGTCCGCCCCTTTCGTGCGATTCGTCCGACCCCTGAGGCCGCCGGCCGGGTGGCCAGCGTGCCCTACGACGTGTGCTCGACCGAGGAGGCGCGCGAGCTGGCGGCGGGGAACGAGGACAGCTTCCTGCACGTGATCCGCGCCGAGATCGACTTCCCCGCCGGGACGGACTCGCACAGCGACGAGGTCTACGCCAAGGGGCGCGACAACCTGGCCGCGCTCGTCGAGCGCGGCGTGCTCGAGCGCGAGGGCGAGGCCAGCCTCTACCTCTACCGCCAGATCATGGGGGACCACAGCCAGACCGGCCTCGTCGGCACCTTCTCGGTGCAGGAATACGACGAGGGCGCGATCGTGAAGCACGAGTTCACGCGCCCCGACAAGGAGGCCGACCGGACCAAGCACGTGCTCACGCTCGGGGCTCAGACCGGGCCCGTGTTCCTGACCCACCGCCCCCACGCGGGGCTGGCCGAGCGGGCCGCGGCGGATCAGCAGCGCGACCCCCTCTTCGACTTCACCGCCCCCGACGGCGTCCAGCACACGGTGTGGCGGGTCGAGGATCCGGCCGCCTACGTGGGCGCCTTCGCCGAGATCAACCCGCTCTACATCGCCGACGGTCACCACCGCTCGGCGGCCGCCAGCAACGCGCGGCGGACGCGGCGCGAGGCGGGTGAGCTCGCCGACGACGACGCCAGCCACCACTTCCTCGCGGTCGCCTTCCCCAGCGACCAGATGCAGATCCTCCCCTACAACCGGCTGATCCACGACCTGGGCGAGCGGACCCCCGCGAGCTTCCTCGAGGAGCTGGCGGGGACGGCCGGGGTCGAGGCGATCGAGCGCGACGCGGGCCCCGAGCCGGGCGGCAGCGACGCGGTGTGCGTGCTGGTCGCTGGCAGCTGGCACCGGCTGAAGCTCTCGGCCCAGGCGGACGATCCCGTCTCGGTCCTCGCGCCGGCCATGCTCCAGGACCGGGTGCTCGGGCCCCTGCTCGGGATCGAGGACCCGCGCCGCGACGAGCGGATCTCCTTCGTGGGCGGGATCCGCGGCACCGGCGAGCTCGAGCAGCGGGTGAGCAAGGGTGAGGCCCTGATCGCCTTCTCGCTCCCCGCGGTCACGACCGAGCAGCTGATCGCGGTGGCCGACGCCGGGAAGGTCATGCCGCCCAAGTCGACCTGGTTCGAGCCCAAGCTGCGCTCGGGCCTCCTCACCTACTCCCTCGGAGGTGACCAGTGAAGGTCCTCGTCGCCGACAAGCTGCCCCAGACCGCGCTGGCGGGCTTCACCGACGCCGGGTTCGAGGTCGTGGCGGACGCCGGGCTCAAGGACTCGGCGCTCGTGGCCGCGATCGCCGAGAACCAGCCCCAGATCCTGGTCGTGCGCTCGACCAAGGTCCCCGAGGCCGCCCTGGCGGCGGGGCCCCTCGGCCTCGTGATCCGCGCCGGCGCTGGCTACAACAACGTCGACTGCGAGGCGGCCAGCCGGCTCGGGATCTACGTGGCCAACTGCCCGGGCAAGAACGCGATCGCCGTCGCCGAGCTGACCTGGGGCCTGATCGTCGCGCTGGATCGCCGGATCCCCGAGTGCGTCAACGACCTCCGCGCCGGCCAGTGGCGCAAGAAGACCTACGGCAAGGCGCGCGGCCTCTACGGGCGCACGCTGGGCGTGGTCGGCCTGGGTGAGATCGGCCGCCAGGTCGTGGCGCGCGCCAAGGCCTTCGGGATGCCCGTCGTGGCCTGGAGCCGCTCGCTGACCGAGGCCGACGCCGAGGCGCTCGGCGTGTGCCAGGCGCACTCGCCCCTCGAGGTCGCTCGCCACGCCGACGTGGTCTCGGTCCACGTCGCGCTCACGCCCGAGACCAAGGGCATGATCGACAGCGAGTTCTTCTCGGCCATGAAGCCGGGCGCCTTCTTCGTCAACACCTCCCGCGGCGAGGTGTGCGACGCCGAGGCCCTGCGGACCGCCGTCGCGACCGGCCGCCGCGTCGCCCTCGACGTGTGGTCGGTCCAGCCCAAGGACGCCGAGGCCCCCTTCGAGGATCCCCTCGGCAAGGAGGAGGGCGTCTACGGGACCCACCACATCGGCGCCTCGACGCAGCAGGCTCAGGAGGCCGTGGCTGACGAGGCCCTGCGCGTGGCGGTCGCCTTCAAGACCACCGGCGAGGTGCCCAACTGCGTCAACCTCGCCCGCGCTACCCCCGCGCCCTGCACCCTGGTGATCCGTCACCTGGATCGGGTGGGCGTGCTGGCCGCCGTGCTCGGCGTGCTGCGCGAGGGTCAGATCAACGTCCAGGAGATGGAGAACGTGCTCTTCTCGGGCCAGGGCGCCGCCGCCTGCGCCACGATCCGCGTCTCCAAGCTCCCCGCCAGCGACCTGCTCGAGCGCCTCGGCGCGCTCGAGCACGTCCTCAACGTCGAAGTCAAGTAGGAGCCCTCATGAGCCAGCGCGTGTTCAACTTCTCCGCCGGTCCCGCCACCCTGCCCGAGGTGGTCCTCGAGGAGGCACGCGACAACCTCGTGTCCCTCGGCTCCCTGGGCGCTGGGATCTGCGAGGTCAGCCACCGCGGCCCGGAGTACACCGCGATCCACGAGGAGGCGGAGGAGCGGCTGAAGCGGCTCCTGGGCGCCGAGCAGGGCTACACGCTGCTCTTCCTGACCGGCGGCGCGAGCCAGCAGTTCTTCCAGGTGCCCATGAACCTCGGCGGGGACGCCGACTACGTGATCACCGGGACCTGGTCGGAGAAGGCCTTCAAGGAGGCCAAGCGCTTCGGCAGCCCGCGCGAGGCGGCCTCGAGCAAGGAGACCCGGTTCGACCGGATCCCCAAGAAGCTCGACCTCAACGGCGAGGCGCGCTACCTGCACCTCACGAGCAACAACACGGTGGCCGGCACCCAGTGGCAGGAGCTGCCCGAGGCCGAGGTCCCGCTCGTGATCGACGCCAGCAGCGACATCCTCAGCCGCCCCGTGGACCTCAGCAACGTGGGCCTGCTCTACGCGGGCGCCCAGAAGAACCTCGGCCCCGCCGGCGTGACCCTGGTCCTGATCCGCGACGACCTGCTCGAGCAGTGCAAGGGCGACATGCCGACCCTGCTCGACTACAGGACGCACGCCGAGAAGGGCAGCCGCTACAACACGCCGCCCGTATTCCCGATCTACGTGCTCGGGCTGGTCGCCAAGTGGCTCGAGGCCCAGGGCGGCGTCGAGGTCATGGCCGCCACCAACCGCCGCAAGGCGGAGCGCCTCTACGCCGCGATCGACGAGCTCTCGCTCTTCGAGGGCCTGGCGCAAGAGGACAGCCGCAGCCAAATGAACGTCACCTTCCGGCTGACGAAGGAGGGCCTCGACAAGGCCTTCCTGAGCGAGAGCAAGGCCGCGGGCCTGCTCGGGCTCAAGGGCCACCGCAGCGTCGGCGGGATGCGCGCCTCGATCTACAACGCCATGCCCGAGGCCGGCGTCGACGCCCTGGTCGGCTTCATGAAGGAGTTCGCGGGCAAGCACGCCTAGGCCCTGCAGGTCGGCCGATGTCATGAGCGACGCCGAGCTGCGCGCCCTGCTGCGCGACTACGAGCGCAGCCTGGATCCAGCGCTCCTGGAGCAGGCCAGCCGCCTGGCGCGCCGCAGCGGCCTCACGCTCCCGGCGGAGCTGCTGGACGGCGCGGTGCTCGCGCCCAGCAGCTTTCGCTCGGACCTCGACCTGCGGGTGTGGGCGCTCGTCCCCGACCTCGACCCCCTCGAGGTCGAGGTGGAGCTGAGCCGGCAGCGAGACCCGACGCGGCTCCTCAACTGCCCCGCGCCCGAGGTGCCGGGGGTCGCGCGCTTCGAGGTCGGCTCGACCCCCAACCTGCTCGAGCTCCCCGAGCGCTACCTGTCCTGGGTCGAGGTGGGGCGCCGCCGGGGCGGGCAGCCGCGGCATTCGCTGAGCGAGGTGCTGAGCGCGCTGCGCGAGCAAGGCGGCGAGGGGCTCGCGCTCGACTGGCAGTTCCACGGCCAGGACCTGAGCGCGCTGGCCGAGCTGGAGCAGCTCCGCTTCGTCGGCGCGAGCGGCGAGCACGGCCTGGAGCTGCTCGAGTCCCTTCCGCCGAGCCTGCGCTGCCTGCGCCTGTTCAACCCGCGCCTGCTGGACGCCGACCTGGCCGAGCTCGCCCGCCTGCCCGAGTTGACCTGGCTCAGCGTCAGCGGGGTGCGCTTCGGCGGCGGGGCCTTCGCCGAGCTGGCCCGCCTGCCGGTCCTGACCCGGCTCGCGGCCCAGCACCTGACCCTGGAGACCGGGCTCGAGCCGGCGGACCTGGCCGGAGCCCCCGCCCTGCGCCGGCTCCGGGTCGGACCCTGCGCCTGCGCCGCGCTGGCGCCGCTCCAGCAGCTGACCCACCTCGACTTCCTCGCCTACGACTCCGCGCTCGAGGCGCTGGCGCCGCTCCAGCAGCTGACTCACTTGACGCTGACCTTCTACAGCTTCCGGGAGGGAGGGATCACCCCCGCCCGGGTCGCGGACCTCGCCCGCAGCCTGCCGCGCCTGCAGGTGCTCGACCTGCGTCACGGGGTCCAGGGCCAGACGCGAGGCTGGGCGAGGCGGAAGTACCGGCGCGAGCTGATCCGGCTGATGCCCGAGGGCGTGGAGCTCCTGCTCTAGCGACCAGCGCGGACTCGGCGCTCAGTCAAGCGGCTGGCTCGTGCACTAGAGTCGTGCCACACTGAGGGCATGATCCTCGCAGCGTGCCTGCTCCTGGCGGCTCCCTCGCTTCAGCTCGTCTCCGCCTGGGTCGTGAGCGCGGTCCTGCTGCTCGCCCTGGCGTGGTGCCTACGCGGTGTGCGGAGCGGGAGGCTGCGCCCGCCCTGCGGTCAGGCCCTCTTCCTCGCGCTGCTGGGCCTCTCGGTCCTGCAAGCGCGCGCCTGGCTCTCGATCGAGGGCGGGGTGATCGAGGGTGGGGGCCAGGCGGGGCTCGACCTCGGCCTGCGGGTCCTGGCGGGGCTCCTGGGCGCGGGGGCTGCGCTCGCAGCCCTGACCGGTCTGAAGGGGATCGTGGACGAGGGCGAGGAGTTCAGCGCCGGCGGCGCCCACGCCTTGTTGGCGCTCCTGCTCGGGCCCCTCGGGCTGGGCCTGGCGGCCTTCGGCGGCGCCGTCCAGTCGGAGGGTCCCAGCGCGCCGACCGCGCCCACGCCCGCGGCGGGCCTGCCGGCCCTGAGGGGAGGGAAGCCGGTGTGGAGGGGGCTGCGGCTCGAGCAGGGGAACCTCTCGCTCAAGCTCCCCGGCGCTCCCTGGACGCGGAGCGAGACCCTCGCCAGCCCCGCCCTGCACGGGCTGGGGGTGGTGGGGCACCACGAGCCCGAGGGTCGGGCGCAGCTGACGCTCCGACGCCGCGACCCCGAGGTCACGCTCCAGGTCAGCGCCGACTTGCTCACCTCCTACTCGCCCTACCCGACCCTGCGCGAGCTCGTCACGGACGCCCTGATCAAAGCCAGCTCCTCGCTCCAGCTGCGCAAGGTCCAGGCGCACTACGTGAGCGAAATCAAGGGCCTGCAGCTGATGGGCACGGGGACCCTGCCTGGGGTCAGGGGGCGCGTCTACTTCGAGGCCTGGGTCGGAATGCTCTTCGGCTGGCGTTACGCGGTGTGGGCCTGGGGCCCGCCCAGCTCGGCGAACGACGTTCGGCAGAGCATGTACGAGCTCCTCCCCTCGCTGCGGCCGCTCGACCGGAGCAAGGCCTTCACCACCCGGCCCTATACGCCCACCGAGCCTTTCCAGAGCGCCTTCGGCTATCGGGTCCCCCAGCTGCGGGCCGAGGACTTCTGGCGGCGCAAGTCGGAGGAGACCCTCGCGCAGGAGAACTCGGCCGCAGAGGTCGGCTTCAACGCCGAGGGGAGCAGCCTGACCGTGTTCCCCCTCTCGCTGCTCGGCCACGAGGTGCACCTCGAGGAGCTGGTCGCCGCGTTCCTGGCCCAGGTCGGGCAGAGCTACCCGAGCGAAGAGGTGCGCAAGGTCGCCGCGCTCGAGCGAGAGGAGCTGCGGGGCGTGCTCCTCCGCTGGGAGCGCCGCGACGAGGACGACTGGGACTGGCACTACTACGCTTTGGTCGCGCGCGGCGGAGGCAAGGCCTGGCTGGTGCTCGGCGTGTGGCCGATGCGCGCCGACGTCGAGCGGATCAAGCGCGCGGTGGCCGCGGTCCAGCTCGACGCCTCGGCCGCGGCGCCGACTCGCCTGCAGCTCTCGCGCTTCCAGCGCGCCGTCCACGCCAGCTACTTCAACCGCCTGGCCGGGGCGCGCTGGGAGCGCGAGGACACGGAGGGAGCCCTGCGGCTCTACGCCCAGGCCCGCGAGCTGGTGCCCAACGTGGAGCAGGTGATCTACGAGCTGCGCTGCCTGCAGCGCCTCGAGCGCTACGAGGAGGCGCTCGAGCACATCGGGAGCCTGGTCCCCGAGCTGCAGGCCGACCAGCACATCGGCTCCTGGCGCGCCTTCCTGCTCAAGCGGCTGGACCGGACCCAGGAGGCGGCCGAGGCCTACGAGGCGATCTTCAAGGCCGGCTACCGCGACGACCGCGACCTGGACGACTACGCCCGGGCCCTGTGGGAGCTCGGGCGCAAGGAGGAGGCCCAACAGGCGATCGCGCGCTACGCGGCGGAGCCCGAGGGCGGCGCGCTGCGAATGCTCCCGATCGACCTGCACCTCGGCTCGGGGGACCACGAGGCGGCCGGCGCCTACCTCGCGAAGCTGCGGGCCAAGACCCCAGGCTTCGACCCGCAGCTGGTGCGGGCTCAGGTGCGGGTGCACCTCGTCGCCAAGGAGCACCGCAAGGTGATCGAGGTCTGTCAGACCCTGATCGATCGCGAGGTCGACGAGGCCGACGTGTGGTGGGTGAAGGGCCTGGCCGAGTTCGAGCTGCGCTGGTATCGCAAGGCCAAGGCCTCGCTCGAGCACGCCAAGCGCCGCTCCAAGGAGCCGCTCCCGGGGATCGACGACCTGCTGCAGACGCTGCGGGCCCAGGTCGGGGAGGGTGAGCAGACCGCCTCGCGCGAACCGATCGAGCCGGTCCTGCTGCCGGCGGGCCTGCTGAGCTCGGGCGCCTCGGCCCAGCCCAGCGAGACCGGCGCGCGCTACGACTACCACCTGCGCGCCGTGCACTTCGTCCCCGGCGAGGTGGCGCGGGTCACCGATTACCAGCGGATCCGCGCCCAGGACGCCGAGCGGGTGCGCGAGCTGAGCACCTTCTCGCTCGGCTTCGACCCGACCTACGAGCGGATCTACGTCAATCGGCTGCGCGTGTTCGACGCGCAGGGGCGCCTCGTGCAGGAGGGCGAGCGCTCGAGCTTCTATGTGCTCGACCCCAAGAGCGACATTCCGACCCTGGCCAAGGAGCTGAACGTGCCGGTCCCGGGCCTCTCGCCGGGGCGGAGCGTCGAGCTGGTCTACACCCGCGAGCGGCTGCACCCGCCGAGCAGCTTCTGGCTGGAGGAGCGCTGCCTCTCGCGCACGCACCCCGCGGCCCTGAGCGGGCTGCTCCTGCGCGGCGAGCTGGGCGCGCTCGAGGTGCGCAAGAGCGCGGGCGTGCGCGAGCGCCGCCTGGGCGAGGACCTGCTGCTGAGCGTCGAGGACCCGCTGCCCTATCGCGCGGAGCCCTACGCGCGTCACCCCTTCCGCTACCTGCCGACGGTCCGCGTCAGCGCGGCCAAGGCCAGCTGGGAGACGCTGGCGCGCGACTACCTGGTCCGCCTCGAGGACGTGCTGAAGCCGAGCCCGGCGGTCAAGAAGCTGGCGCGGGAGCTGGCCCAGGGCGCCGAGGGCGAGGAGCGCGCGCTGCGAGTCGTGCAGCACGTGCGCGAGCTCTTGCACTACAAGGCGATCGCGTTCGGGGTCCGGGGCATGGTCCCGGCGCGCTGCGAGCAGGTGATCGAGCGGCGCTACGGGGACTGCAAGGAGCATTCCTTGCTCCTCTACCAGCTCCTGCGCGCGCTCGGCCTCGAGGCCCACCTGGCCCTGGTGCGCACCGCCGCGCCGATCGACGCCAGCCTGCCGAGCCTCGACGCCTTCGACCACATGATCGTCTACTTGGCGGGCAAGCAGGGCGGGCGCTTCTTCGACGCCACCGACAAGAGCTTCTCCACGAGCCTGGTCTCGCCCTTCGCGCTGGGCGGGCGGCAAGCCCTGATCCTCACCCCCAAGGGCGCGCGTCTGCAGGCGATCCCCTCCCCCGCGCCGAGCAGCAGCCAGGTCCGGGTCGTGCGTCAGCTCGAGGCCGAGGGCGGGGACCTGCGCTGCCGCGAGACCGCCGAGCTGCGCGGCTTCTGGGCGGGCTTCCTGCGCAGCTACCTGCGCGGCAAGCGCGCCGACGAGCAGCGCGCTGGCCTCAGCTCCTTCCTCGAGCAGGCCGGCCCGGTCAAGCTCGAGTCCTGCGAGATCGAGGGCCTGGAGGGAGCCCGCGACCCGCTCCGCCTGAAGCTCCGCTACCGCCGCCCCGGCGTCCTGCACGAGCTCGAGGGGACCTGGGTCGGGCGCCTGAGCGAACCCTGGCTGGCCTACTGCCTGCCGGGGCCCACGCAGGGGGAGCGGACGGCGCCCTTCGGGCTGCGCTACCCCGTCGAGCTCGAGCTCGACGTGCGCCTGCGGGGCGAGCGCCTCGACCTCAAGCCAGCCCCCGCCGCCCCGCGCCAGGGGCGCTTCCTGCGGGTCGAGCAGTCGGTCGCCCGCGAGGGCGAGCAGACGCGCGTCCGCACGAAGGTCGCCTTGCTGGCCGGGAACCACCCCGCGCCGGCCTACGCCGCTCTGCGCAAGGAAGCCGAGGCCACCCAACGCGCGACCGAGCGCACCTTCGTGCTGAAGTAGCTCCGTGAGCCAGGTCGCCGAGAACCTGCAGCGCTTCCTCGACACCCGCAACGGCGGCCTCGCCAGCGACGCTCTGCTCAAGGGCGGCATGGGCCTCGCGTTCAGCTGCGCCACCTTCGGCGGCTTCTGGTGGATCGCCTGGCTGATCCTCGGCTCCTGGAAGAAGGGCCTCTTCGACCCGCTCCCGCTCGGCGTGACGCTGGTCTACGTCGCGGTCGCCTCCTGGTCGGCCTGGCGCGGGGTCGACCCCCTCGCCAACCTGACTCCTCTCACCCAGGGCAACGTCCAGCGCCACGAGTTGGAGGCCGCGGTGAGCGAGTTTGCGGGCACGGGCGGGCTCGAAGGCCTCGGGCGCCGCGAGGGCGTCGCCGGCTGCGCCAACGTGCTCCTCGCCGGCCCCCAGGGCGTGGTCGGCGGCTGGAACGCCTGGCGCAAGCGCGTCGAGCCCGAGCCCGAGCTGGTCGCGGAGGCCGCCGAGCTGCTGGCCTCCTTGCCGGCCGAAGCGGGCGGCGACCGCGGCGCGCTCCTGCTCCTCGTGCTCGGCCTGGCGCAGGTCGAGCGCGACGAGCGCGGCGAGCTGCGCCTCAGCACGACCCGCAAGGGCCGCGGGCTGCTGCCACGGTGAGGAGCGCGAACTGACGGACTCCCCTGACGAGCCTGAGCTCTTCCACAACCACTTCGAGGGCTGTGTGGTGGGCCCGCGCGCCTACTGCGGGTGTCTCGACCCGACTCGCCGACGGGAACTCGGCAGGGAGGGGACCCGGCTGCACCTCCACCCTCAGGATCGAGCGGGGCGCCCTTGGCTCACTGGTCTTGCTACGAAGGCTGGGGGTATCGAGCCCGATTTGCCTGCTCCTACTTCGAGTTCTGGGTCCAGCAGGAGGCCACGAGCCCCTCTTGGCACAAGGCCTTCGCCGATGAGCGGGTCTTCGTAACGGTCAACCCGGACCCCTCGGTGCGCTCCTGTTGGGTCGTGTTGGCCGAAACCGGCACTCGACACAGCGTCCGCTTGGACGACTGGTCCCAATGGCTAGACACCAGTCGTCCTGATCACGAGATCGTCGAAGCTGCCTTGGCGGTCGCGAAGGAGGGCCTCCGCACGGCGCTTCCCAGCGCTCCAGCGGTCCTGGCCGCAGTGAACCTGGAGGCAAAGGGGCCGCTGCTCGAGGCGTGGCGTCGGGAGCAAGAGCTGCAACAGAGGACCGCCGCGCGTTTGGCGAAGCGGCGGCGAACTGGGAAGGCGGAGCACAACGCGGAGTGCAAAGCCCTCGCCGAGAAGGGGCTGAAGGAGGGTCTGACCTGCCCCCACTGCGGTGAGAGCGGGAAGAGGTTTCGCTTGGTCCCCCGCAAGGGGAAGTGGCTGAACCTCCTCTGCCTCGGCTGCAACTCTCACTTCGAGCCAGGCGACCTCGATCAGGAGTGAGGTCCCGATCGCGTGCGCGCCGCCATACTCAGCAGCGCTAACCCTCCTGGCTGGCCTGGGCCTGCTGCCAGAACGCGCTCAGCTCGCCGTAGGGGTCGAGGCACACCAGCTCGCGGGGGTGACGCTCGTACCAGTCGCGCGGGAAGAGGCTCGAGTAGCGGGGCGTGGCGAAGCGCATTCCGACCAGGACCACCACTCCGCGGTCGCTCGGGGTGCGGATCACGCGCCCCGCGCTCTGGATCACCTTGTTCATCCCGGGATACACGAAGGCGTACTCGAAGCCGCGCCCGTAGCGCTCCTCGTAGTGCTGCTGGATCAGGGTCCGCTCGTAGTTGAGCTGCGGCAGGGCCGGCCCGACCACGATCGCGCCCACGCAGGCGTCGCCGGCGTAGTCGACGCCCTCGGTGAAGATCCCGCCCTGGACCACGATCAGGACCACCGGCGGGAGGCCGCGCTCGGGCCCCTCGCGCAGGCGGGTCAGGACCTCGGCCCGCTGGTCGGGGGCCATGTAGCGCTCCTGGCGCAGGACCTGAAAGCCCGGCAGCTCGTCGAGCAGAGGGGCCAGGCGCTCGAGGTAGGCGAAGGAAGGACAGCACACCAGGTAGTTGCCGGGGTGCGCCGCGACCACCGCCCGCACGGCGTCCTCCACGATCGGGAGGTCGCGCTCGCGCGCGTGATACTTGGTGCTCGGCAGGTCGAGCACCACGACCTTGCGCCGCGCGCGGTCGAAGGGCGAGGGGAAGGCCTTCAGCAGGGCGTCGGGGCACAGGCCGAGCACGTCGCGGTAGAACTCCAGCGGCTCGAGGGTCGCCGAGACCGCGACCGCGCCCCCGCAGGCGGCGAAGCGCCGGCCGAGCTGGCGGCTGGGGTCCTTGCAGAGCAGCTTGAGCACCCCGCCGCGGGCGTCGCGCCACAGGACGCTCATGTCCTCGCTCTTGCCCTCGAGCTCGAGCACGTTGGCGAAGCGCGAGACCAGCCGGCTGGTCGCCACGACGGGGTCGATCTCGTCGCCCGTGCGGGCGCGGCCCTCGGCGAACCAGGCCACGGCCAGCTCGTTCAGCTCGTCCCGGAGCGCCGCGAGCAGCTCGCCGTCGACGCTGACCTCGCGCTCGGGCGGGAGCTCGCGCCGCGGCGGGGGCGGAGCGGCTGGCTCCTGCTGCTGGGGCTGCGCGGGCGGGGGCAGGGCCGAGGGCGGCGGGCGATAGACCCCCAGGCGCCCGCTCGTGCGCCCGCGCTTCTTCTTGGGCGGGGCCTTGGCCGCGTCCGGGTCGTCGAAGAGGAGCAGGTTGTCCTGCTGCGGCTCGGGCTCGGGCTCGGGCTCGGGGGCCGCCGGGGCCTCGCCGCGCTGGATCTGGTCGAGGTAGGCCAGGAGCTGGCGCAGGAGCCCCCGCACCCGGCGCTCGACGGCGTGGGTCCGGCCGACCAGCGCCTGCTCCAGCTTGCGCAGGGTCTCGCGCTGGAGCGCGGGCGAGTAGTAGCCGCGGGCCCGCTCGTAGAGGTTGTGCGCCTCGTCGACCACGAGCACCACGTCCTCGGGCGAGCGCTCGACGAACATTCGCTTCAGCGCCGCGCCAGGGTCGAACACGTAGTTGTAGTCGCCGATCACCACGTCCACGACGTCGCTCAGGTCGAGCGCCGCCTCGAAGGGGCAGAAGGTGTGCGCCTCGCCCTCGGCCCGGATCGCGGCCGCGTCCGCCATCGGCAGCTTGCTCAGCCGCTCCAGCGCGCCGCTCTCGACGATCTTGCGCCCGTAGTCGGCCGCGTAGGGGCAGGCGTCCTCGTGGCAGTGCACGCGCTCGTTGAGGCAGGCCTTCTCCTTGGCCGTCAGCACGACCGCCCGCACAGGCGCGCCCCGGGCGGCCATGGCCCGGACCGTCTCGGCGAAGATCTGCTGCTGGGTGGTCTTGGAGGTCGCGACGAACACCCGGCCGCCCAGCTCGTAGGCCCGACGCAGGGCGGGGTAGAGCGTGGCCGCCGTCTTGCCGATCCCGGGCGGAGCGGAGATCAAGGCCTGGCCCGGGCCGGCCAGGGCCTCCTCGATCGCGGCCACGACCTCTTGCTGCTGCGGGCGCTGCTCGTCGTGGGGGAACACCAGCCGCGCGCGCAGGGCCCGCCGCTGGGCCGCGACCGCCTGCTCCTCCTCGTAGGCGGCCACGACCTCGCCCAGCCGGCGCTCGACCAGCTCGCGCATCGCGGCCGCGTCGTAGCCGAGGACCACGGTCCGCTCGGCCTTGCTCGGGAGCGCGATCAGGAACAGGTGCAACGCGATCTCGGGCGCCCCGTCGCCCGCGAAGTCGAGCCCGCTCGAGCCCTCCTCCAGGAGGTAGCGGTAGAGCTGCAGCTGCGCGGAGTAGTGGGGGAAGGTCTCGGGGCCGGCCGCGGCCAGCTCGGCCTCGGTCCCCACGATCGTCTTGACCTCCTCGATCACGGTCTGGCCGGCTTCGTCGGTGTAGATCCCGTCGATCCGCCCCTGGACCACCACGCGCCAGCCCGAGATCGTGGTCTCGTAGCGGAGGCTGCGCTCGCGCCGGTAGCTCTTGATCTGCTCCTCGCGCGCGCCCTGGTGGTCCTCGTGCGCCACGCGGCCCATCTCGGCTCGCCGCTTGAGCGAGACGGGGGCGGGCCCCGAGAAGCGGTAGTCGAGGTCGTCGGCCAGGTCGCGGACCGAGAGCGAGAGCGTGCGGCTGTCTCCGTCGAAGCGGATCACGACCGGCCATCGTAGCCCGCCAGCGCTCGGGGTAGGCTCACCGCCGTGAGCGAGTTGATCACTACCGATCCGGTCGAAGGGACCCGCCTGACCACGGCCCGCTTCGCCTTTCTGCGGGCGGAGTGGCGGCGGCTGTGCCTGGTGACCTACGCGCTCGAGCCCGCGCGCCTCGAGCCGCTGGTGCCGCCCGGGCTCAGCCTCGACCTCCGCGAGGGCAAGGCCTTCGTCTCGCTGGTCGCCTTCGACTTCCTGCGCACCCGCGTGCTCGGGATCCCCTGGCCCGGCTACCGCGACTTCCCCGAGATCAACCTCCGCTTCTACGTCCGCCAGGGCGAGCGGCGCGGCGTGGCCTTCGTGCGCGAATACGTGCCCAAGCGGCTGATCGCCTGGATCGCGCGCTGGCTCTACAACGAGCCCTACGTCTACGCGCCCATGACCAGCAGCACGCGCGCGGGCGAGGGCGCGCTCGAGATCGAGCACCGGCTGCGGGTCGGCGGCAAGGACCAGGTCCTGCGCGTTCAGGCCGACGCGACCCCCGCCCTGGCGCCCCAGGACTCGACCGAGACCTTCTTCAAGGAGCACACCTGGGGCTACGGGACCTCGCGCCGCGGCGGCCTGGTGACCTACGAGGTCCGCCACCCCCTCTGGCGGACCTACCCCGTGCGCGACCTCCAGCTCGAGTGGGACTGGGGCGCGGTCTACGGACCCGAGTGGGCCGACCTGGGCGAGCTCGAGCCGGCCTCGGTCGTGCTCGCGGAGGGCTCGCCGGTCGCGGTCTCGCCCTGCTGAGGTGGAACCTCGGCCGGGGCGTCGGGGAAGAGCCTCCCAGGAGGCTCTGCCCGTGAACCCCAAGCTGCTGCGCGTCCTCTTGCTCCTGGGCGTCGCCGCCTGGATCGCCGCGCCCGAGTCGGCCTCCTCGGCCGAAGACGATCCGGTCCAGGGGGCGCCCAACGAGGTCGAGATCACGCTCAAGGGCGCCTACCGCTACATCTTCTCCAACGGGCTCCCCGATCACCGTCGCGGCGCCTTCCCCAACCGCGGCAACCCCAACCGCGTCCAGGCGCAGCCCTACCGCTTCCGCGTCCCGCTGAAGCCCCAGCCCGCGCAGCAGCGCACCCGCCTGGGCCACTTCCCCTTCGGGGTGGCCCTCAACGGCGTCCCCTTCGACCCCGGCGCCGCCGAGTGGTGGCGCAACGACCGCCGCAGCGGCTGGCAGATCGAGCCGCTCTCGGGCGCGCTGAACCTCGGCCTCGACGCCAGCCTGGCCCACGTCCAGCCCAACGGGGCCTACCACTACCACGGCCTCGGCCAGGGCCTGCTGGCGCGGCGCAAGCCCGGCGCCATGACTCAGGTCGGCTGGGCCGCGGACGGCTATCCGATCTACCTCCCCTGGGCCCAGGTGACGCGCGCTGGCGGCCACACCCAGTCGCGCGAGCTGCGGAAGGTCCGCCCGAGCTGTCGCCTCAAGGCGGGGCAGCGGCCCGGCGGCGACGAGGGCCCTGGCGGGCGCTACGACGGGACCTACGTGCAGGACTACGAGTTCGCGCGGGGCAGCGGCGACCTCGACGAGCACAACGGGCTCGAGTGCGTGACCCCCGAGTTCCCGCAGGGCACCTACTGCTACTTCCTGAGCGAGACCTTCCCCTTCGTGCCCCGCAGCTTCCGCGGCACGCCCGATCCCTCCTTCCAGCAGCGCGGCGGCGCCGGTCGCGGCGGACCTCCCGGGGCCCGAGGCCCTGGCGGGCGGCGCGTTCCGCCCCCGGGCTGGGGGCCCCCGCCGCACCACCGCGGCCAGGGTCCGCGCTGAGGACCTGGCCTGAGACCGATTCGTTGCTACCCCAGCTAGCGACACAGCAACGGAGGGATCGAGCGGGAGCGGTCGACAGTCGCGATACCAAGGGATACCATTTCTTGGTACTGGAGGCCACGTGGCTAAGAACACCAGCGTCGTTCTCGGAGATCACTTCGCCCAATTCGTCGAGGCCCTCGTGGCGGAAGGGCGATATGGCTCCGCGAGCGAGGTCGTTCGAACCGGCCTGCGGCTCCTCGAGGAGCGCGAGGCCAAGCTGAGGCTTCTCCGTGATGCCATTCGAGATGGCCTGGAGAGTGGTCCCGGAACACCCTTCGACGTCGAGACCTTCCTGGCCCGAAAGAAGAACGCTGAGCCCGGCTAGTGGCTGAGTTCGTTCTGCGTCCGGCGGCGCATGCTGACCTCGACGGGATCTGGGAATACACGCGGCGAACCTGGGGGGAGAGCCAAGCCAACGCCTACGTCCGGATGCTCGCCGCGGCGTTCGAGTCTCTTTCGACGGCTCCAGGGCTTGGTCGACAGCGAGACGAACTCCACCCTGGCCTGCGAGTGTTCCGCAGTGGAAAGCACTTGATCTTCTACTTGGCGACTGAGCCGCTGGACGTGGTTCGAGTACTCCACGAGCGCGTGGACTTCAGCTCGCACCTGGGTGAGCTAGGCGGCGAGTGACTCCGAGGGCTGGAACTAGTGGTCCTTCAGGCGCGATTCCAGCGGCCCTCGCGCAGGCATCGTCGTCGCTGGCAAGGCGCGAGGCGGGCGCGAATCGGGCATTCGTAACCAACG
>MDTG01146815.1_pt1 | contig 20389 bp, 12 predicted proteins | sample 811421 | NCBI WGS metagenome assembly MDTG01 (sample SAMN05326645, study PRJNA326480) | marine metagenome | isolation source: seawater | place: Pacific Ocean: South East | collected 2011
CTTCAGCGGTCTGTCGCCCACCCCCAATCCAATTCTTTCCATCGAGCGAGCCAAGGTGTTGCTCAAACTTGGTGATTCCATCACCACCGACCACATTTCACCCGCAGGTTCCCTTCCCGCCGACGGCCCAGCCGGCCAATGGCTGGTTGAACGTGAAGTAAAGCGGGCTGATTTCAATTCCTTTGGCAGTCGACGTGGCAACCATGAGGTCATGATGCGTGGGACGTTTGCAAACGTCCGAATTCGAAATCAAATGGCGCAGGGAACGGAGGGTGGCTACGCCTTGAATCACGAAACGGGTGAGGTCATGTCGGTGTACGAGGCCGCACAAATTGCCGCCCCCAAGGTTGTCCTTGCTGGGAGTCAGTACGGCACTGGCTCCTCGCGCGACTGGGCTGCGAAGGGCACGTATCTGCTCGGTGTCAAAGCCGTGATCGCAACCTCGTTTGAGCGAATCCATCGTTCCAACTTGGTCGGCATGGGCGTGCTTCCTCTGACCTTCAAACCGGGTGAATCTCACGAAACGTTGGGGCTGACCGGCCACGAATCGTTCACGATTCCATTGACCAACGACGTCCAACCTTTGCAGTGGGTGACCGTCCACGCAGAGGCTGATGACGGTGTAACGACGACGTTTGAAGCCCAAATACGTCTGGACACACCGGTTGAGGTCGAATACTACCGAAACGGCGGCATTCTCCACACCGTTCTTCGCGAGATGGCCCAGCCCAGCGCTTGAGTCCATTAACTTGAAAATCTGACGACGCCCAGCGGGGACCGATGGCTCAACTACGGGGCAACGTTCGGTACCGCTTTCGGTCCGACGACCACGACGTGAACATCGTCATCGAGGGCGAAGCGAGTTGGGTGCAGAAACACATCGAAGAACTCGGTCTGGTCGGTGTTGGGTGGACCATGCCCACCGGCACCGAAGTCAAGGCAAACAACCTCTCCAGCATCAGTCGAGATCGTCAGGAAGCCGGCATTGACATCGAAATGGAGGACGCTCCTGAATCTCAACGGCCTGCGGACATGGGGCCAACGCCCGACCCGAGTCGAATTCCCGTGGTCCGTCGACCCATCGGGGAACTCAACCTCCAGGAGAAGCTCGATCGGGCAGGTCTTGAACCCGCTGGACGACCCGATCTGATCGAATTGATGGACATCCTTGACGACATGGACCCGCCCACGCCTGTCCAAGGGGCCACCAGCGTTGACCCGATGGCCGAAGCTTGGCTGCGAGAATTGCTTGAACTCGTGGTCCGAGATCACGGCATCACGGGGCTGAGAACAGAAGACATTGAGGAGATTGCCAGCAGCAAGTTGGGTGGTCGTGAGGGGACGGCGCTCGAGGTCTGGTTGGGCTCCCTGTTTTCTGCGGGAAAACTCGTTAAAATCCACGGGGGAGACGCCATCGGGTGGGGTCCATCGCCCAAATGGTTGTCCGGCCGAATTTGAATCGGCCGAACTCTGCGAAAATTGAGCGAGAAAACGGCGCAAATTTTGAACATAAACGGGGGCTTGCGCCCATGCCCATCCGGAACTGGAGTGCAAAGGCATTATATCCGAACAGGCCGTCGCATAAGCAAGTGATGTTCATGCTAACCCAAAATGACCTCTCTAAAGCCCGAATGCGCAGCATCTTCCTGACGCTGCTGATGGTGCTCAGCACCACCGCTGCACTGGCCACAACGGCCAGCGCATCGGTTGCCCGAACCTACACCACCAATCGCGATCCAATGGACGTCGCCATTGGCGATTTTGACTGCGATGGCCACAACGACATGGCCATTGCAACAGACGGTACGCATTCAATGACCGTCCTCTACAACGACGGGAACGGTAATTTCAATGAACGCCAGGACATTTGGGTGGCTGGCAACCAAAGCCGCAATGCGGATTGGGACGAGTTTGCGAACGTTGAGCAGGTGGAAGTGGGCGAGTTCACCGGCGACAACGCCATTGACATCGTCATCTACCAGAAGAACAACCCCTTCAAGACCAACGACCAAGGCGCACCGGCCGGCGAGCCGGGTAACGTGACCATCATCGAAAACGGCGGTTGTAACACCCGAGATTGGAACATCGGCGAGCGGTTCTCCCACTTTTGGGTGTGGGACATGACCGTCGGCGACGCAGACCAAGACGGAAACGATGACATCTACGTCCTCGACCTGCTGGCTGACATCACCACACAGCGCGTGGTCAGCTATCGAAGCCCAATCACCTCGGCCACCAACGGCATCCCAACCACGCTTGGCTCATCGCAATCCAACACCTATCGAGTGATCGAAGTCGGGGACTACGGTGAATCCCAGAGCGGCCTCACCGGCGCCTGCACCGACGACGACATCTTCCTGCTTCGAAGCGAAGGCTTGGACTACTCCACGGGCCAATCCACGAATCCAGGCAACGACGACAACATCACCATCATCGAGTACGACTGTCAGCTCCAAAACTACCCGGCAACCTACAGCTACGGCACGAACCAAGCCAACACCCACGTCATCAACATGGGCGTTCCGGCCACCGAGGACTTCTCGATTGCAGACGTCGGCGGTAACGGCTACATCGACACCATTGCGGTGATGGACGGCAACTTGGAGAACGTGAGTTTCAAAACCGCCACGTCTCAAGGAACGTTCGGCAGCTCCCAAACGGCTTACTTCGGGCCCTACATTTCCTGGACCATCATGGTCACCGACCTCAACGGAGACGGCGAAGCCGACTTCATCAACCCCACCATCGCTTTCCAGCAGAACTCTTCAGACTCCGCAGGTGGCAGCACCTCCAGTTTCTTCTTGAACTTCCCCACCACCGTCCAGGTGACGCTTTCCGACGGGAACGGCGGCCACGTTAGCCCCCTGTCGTATCCAGCGGGGCGACGTCCATCTGCGGTTGCCGTTGGCCAACTCCAGGGCGGCAGCAGCTCTGCACCGGACCTCGTGGTCGGCCACACCAACTACAACTTCAACGGATGGCGAGACAACTTTGGTTGGGAAGGCCAATACGACACCCTCACGGTGGTCGAAATGGACAACAAGGACCTCGCTGTGACGGACCTTGAAATCACACCAACGGACCGATTCTTTGGACTGGTGGGTGAAGGAACTCGCAACATCAACGTCACCGTCACCAACACGGGCATGGACACCCTCAACGGCCAAACGGCCGACCTCAACGTCGAACTCAAGATCGTTGACGAGGCCAACTCCACCAACAACACCGTGTACGCCAACGATTGGGACTCTCCTGAGGACAAGACAGGATGCGGCTCGGGCTGTTCTTGGTCGTTTGAGGAATACGTCGACGGCGCCACAAATTGGCACCTTGAAACCAACCATTCCACCGGAGCGACCGGTACGGGCAACAACGACGCCAACGTTTCAGCCAACTATCAAAATCCAACCGACTTTATGTGGGCCGGCGATATGCAAACCAACGCATCCGGTGATACATGGAGCGGCTACGGAAAGAACTGGGACGACGCCATGGTCCTCAACGACGTTGACTTGACCGGCGCAGACCGTGCGTTCATGAGCGTCGAACTCTTCCGCCATCTTGGCCTTGGAGCCTTGGGCAACGTTGACGGCACCGGCGGCTTCATTGTCGGCGATGTCTGGGACGATCTGGCCATTGTTGAGGTTGGAAGCGAAAAAACCGGATGGAGCCTTATTGGCTGTCCCCAACAAGCGGCCATCGAGGGCGCATGTCCTTCGGGAGAATCCATCTGGGGCGGCTTTGACCTCGACCGCCAGTTCAAAGAGAACAATTGGGGCCAGCCACCTGAGGCGATCGTCTACTACGGCCTGTACAGCTCAGGCACCTACTACGGCTGGGACAACTTTACCGAAGAAGACCTTGGTGTGTTCGACCTTTCGTCTTGGGCTGGCGAAACCGTCGACCTTCGTTTCCGATTCCGAACCGGATTTACGGGTTCAACCGCTGACGACAACGAGAGTCGGTGGAGTGGCCGAGACGGCTATGCGGTTGACAACCTGACCATCTGGAAGCAGAACACAGCGTTCCTGCCCAACCCCCAAACGCAGTCGACCACCATTGGACCGCTCAGTTTGCAACCCGGTGAAGACATCACGGCTGCGATTCAGGCCGACTTACTGAACGACACCACCTACCGGATTTCTGCCACCATCTCCAACAACGCATGGGACGAACAAGCCATCAACGACGACGCTGTGGGCTTTGTAACACCGCTGAATTTGTACGACCCGACCGTTGAGTCAATTGAATACTTCAACCCCGGTGGACTCTACGCCGAGGGCATGTTTGACATCGCTGTGACCACCAACAACTACGGCAACACACCGGTTGACTTTGGTATTGAAGCCACGGTCTACTCTGCTACACCGTCCGACGTGTACTGCGGCACACCAACCGCCGTGTGCGAGGAAACCTTTGAAGGTGGAAGCGAAGGCTATCGGTACGAGGAAAACCAGCAGCCCAAGGGCGCCATTTACAACGAGGACACGTGTTCAACCAAGATTTTCAACAGTAACGCCTACTGGTTCGGCCATCCCTGCGACACCGGCACGTTGGGCTACGACGATGCCTGGGCCAACGAAACCCTGACCATCCCCAACATCGACCTGACCAGCATGAGCGGCGACTTCGTGTCCCTGAACTTTGAGTACTACGCTGACACCTTCTTCACCATCGACCAGAGCGGCGGCATCGACCCCACCGACTACGCCACCATGACCGTGGATTACGACAAGGACGGCGCCAACTACACCGGCCTTGTGTTTGCACAGTGGAACGACTACAACGAGGACGGTACTTGTCAGAACGACGACGACGACAACGGCATCGTCAACGCCACGGAGTCGATCGATTTCTCTGAACTGTCGTACATCGGCGACCCCGCCAACACGGACGGCAGCGGCAACTACAACGTGTTCTTCAACTCCGACGAACTCGTCAAGACCACCAGCATCGACCTAACGCACTTGTACATTCAGAACCGCTCATCACCCGATTCAACACAGTGGCGTTCTGAGTGCATGTCGCTTCAAGGCTCAATCGTGGACGTTCACTTTGAGTTCCAATCCGACGATGACGGTCGAAACGGTATCAACGACGGATTCAAGGGCATCGGTTTCAACAACATCTCGCTCCAAGAATACACCTTCGTGCAGGACGCCGTTTACACCGATTCCCGCACCAACGTCGACGCCGAGGAGCCAGCGACCAACATCATCGCCAGCCATGAATTCTTTGCGGGCGTCTATCGGCTTGACGTGAAGACGGTGTTTGACAACTCAACCGTCGGAAAACCGTGGTTCAACGACAACGAATTGTCGGAAGCCAACAACATCGAACGCGTCATCTTCAACGTTGAATCTGTGGACATCTCCATCGGTAAGCCCAATATTTTGGCGTGCCACGACGACCAAACCCTCGAGTGTGTTCTCCCCATTGACAGCGCATTGACGCATTCATGGGAGTTCCAAGCCACCAACGGCGTGCTTGCTGGGGACTACATGTTCTACATGGAGGTCACCGATATGGCCGACGGAAGCCAAGCCCACCTCGTTGATTCGGGTCAGGCGGTGACGTTGCAGAGCCAGGAAAAGACGTCGGTCTCCTTCACACCGTGGAACGGCTGGATGGACGGCTCAACCTACAACATCAGCTTCTACGGTCGCTTGGCAGACGGCTCTGAGACGGGTAACACACGCTACTTCCATGCAACGTTTGCCGACCATGTCGACATTGCCATTCTCTCCGACACCTCGTCGCGCACCACCGCCATCAAGCAGGACCTTGCTCTGCTGGGCATGTCCTACACTCAGTACGAGATCAACGACTGGAGCACATACTTCGATGCGAGCTGGTTCACCCATTACGACAAGATTGTCCTGCCGTGGCAAGACATCTTGGTCGCAAAGGACACCCAGTTTGGCGGCGACGGCTACTACCAGTACCTCGGTGAGCCAGCACGTCGAACCGTCCTCGAGAACTTCATGTCAGCGGGCGGTACGATTCAGGCCCATTTGGGTCCACTCGGTAGCCAGATTTACGGCACCGACCAAGGGCTAGCGGGCCGCCTACCGTTTGGTTTGGACATCCAAAGCCGAGACACGGCCAGCACCCAGGTCACCTACAACACGATGGATCTTGCTGACCCATACCACCCCGTGATGGACAACATTGACGTCAACGCTTTCCAGGGCTTTGATGCCGACTCCGGTGTGGCTCAAGCGGTCTTGAACACCAAATCGGTCAGCACCAACAACGTGCCTGAGACCTGTAACGGCTACATGGAAGACGGCGGCTATTTCCAGCGTCTCATTCGCTCCACCGAAGACATCCAAGACACCGTGCTGGGTGTGTGCAGCTACTTCTCAGGTGGTATGATCATCTCCACCATTGACGTGGCCACCCATTCCGAGCGTGCGGACAGCACGACGTTCCCAATGCTGGGCAACCTGCTCAAGTACAAGGTCAACCCCTACCCTGATGGCTTTGGGACGCTCAACAACGGACTTGATTTGAAGATCAACGATCAAGAACTCTCCATCGACCCCAGCACCGGCAAGTACGCTCTCCGCTACATGAAGAGCGATGCCACGCTGACCTTCAGCTACACCACCGACACCACGGCTTCCCTTGAGGCCGATTGGATCATCGACGGACCGACCAACTGGGACGGCACAAGCCTCGCCAGTGGTGTTACGGGCCATTCCACGGAGACCTCGCCCAGCATGACCTTCTGCAAGGCCGACTTGGCTTCGCAGACCGGATGCGCTCAAGGCGAGCAGTGGGACATCACCCTGATGCTTCACGATGAGAACGGCCACGCTCGAATCATCGACGTCACCGTGGAGACCAACGACGTCTATGCGGACGAGTTCCGTCCCGAGGCGGACGCTGTCATTGACATCCGCCAAGAGTACGAAGACAACGTTGAATTCGTTGGAACCAAGACGGTTTCCAACGTGGAGTGGGACGTCCATCGTCTCATCCTGCAGGGTGAGGGCGACGACGCCGAACTGGTGATTCACTTTGACGCCAGCAATTCCACCGACCAGGACGCCCTGGACGGAAACGGCATAGAGACCTACGAATGGAAGGTTCTCTTTGACGCGCCTTATGGGGACGACTCGTTCGATTTGGACGGACACACCTTCACTCAGACCGCAGCGAGCGGTGGTCAGTGGTCCTACAAGTTCCAGAACGTGACCGTCGACTCGACGGGCACGACCGAGAACCAAATCCGCATTGAGCTGGTCGTCTACGACAGCGCAGGAAAGTTCTCTGAGAAGCACCGAATGTACTTCGTCGTTGTGCCCGACGGCTTCGGCGACGAAGCGCCCGATGTCCAGTGGAACGACGCCAACCTCAACAACACGAAGTTCGTTGAGGACACCATCACCATCTCCGGTACGGTCCTCTCGGGCTCCGAAACCGGCGAAGTGTACGTTGAGGCGGCGTTCTTCCAAGACAACCTCACTGCATCGGCTGCTGTGAAGTACCAACTCGGTCTGCAGCAACTCTGGGCCAAGAGCGACAACTTGGGCGACGGTGATACCTTCGAGCTGACCCTCGACATGACCAGTTTCTACACGAACACCTCGACCAAGCAATCGGTGTACATCAAGTATTACGAGGGCACCTTCCCCAACGAGCGATGGGTCACCATCAAGTGGATTGAACTTGACCTCCCAGCCTGTCAAGGTCTGGAAGCCGACCCACGGGCAGAAGAAGCCGGTGGAGAGTTTGTGATCGATGCAAACGGCGATTGTCAGTGGAACGGTGCGTGGTCCTACGACCCGATCACCGGTGAATGGACCGAGCCGCAATCCGCTGAAGCCGGCGACTCCGCCTCCGGAGGTCTGGATCCAATGATGTTGATCATCGCTGGAGCCATTCTTGTGATCATCGTCGTTGCTTCGTTGATGTTCATGCGCCGTGGTGACGAGAAGGACGATGCCTTCACCGGTATGGAAGACGCCTTTGGTGCCGATGCCTTGGATCCAACCGAGCAGTACGTGCAGCAACTCATCGCCCAGGGCTACCCTGAGGAAACCGCACGTGCCTTTGCAGCTCAATACGTCGGTGGCGCCGCCGCACAGCCTGCAGCCCAACCGGCTGCTGCGCAACCGGCTGCTGCACAACCGGCGGCTGGCTACGACCAAGCGGTCTACGAGCAGTACTACCAGCAGTTCGTATCGCAAGGGTACGATCCGGCCACGGCAGCTGCCTACGCCCAGCAATACGCTGTTCAGTACGCACAATCCCAACAATAAGCGTAGAAGCCTGAGGTGGCCTCAACGCACGTTGAGATTGAGCATCTGGATCGGTGAATCCATTGAGCGGAGCGTCCGTTGCTCAGCAAATGGCCTGCCATTGTTGGGCGTGCTTTGCTTGTCGGGTTAGCTGTGCTGTGTCGACATGGTGACATGACCGTCAACCGTTGTTCACTCTTCTTCGTAAGGGTCGAGGGACGGCTCTTCCTCGATGGGGGTGGACCCTTCCGAATCAAGGTGTGAATCAAAATCAGGCATTCGCATTTTCCAGTTCTTTGGAAGCGCCGTTCCTTTGTCGATGATCTTGAGCATGCGCTCCTGCCACGCAACGGGCTTTCGCTGCATGATGAACATGTAGAGAACGGACGTACGGATTTCTTCTTCGATGACGGTGTACCCTGTTGACGCCTCAAAATTCATAGCGCGGAGCAGGTTAAACGCCGGTCGATTGATGAGTTGGAACCAACGTTTTGCGTTCCGAATGCAGACCAAGATGACGATGAGTATCACCAGCGTGTTGAAGCACAACGTGGTGATGTTCAGTGAAGGGCCGCGGACCCTTTGGAGCAAGATGATGAGAATCAGCAGGACCGGAACCGCCGTGATGAGGAAGAGCGTGTTTTCAGAAATCGGTGGTTTTGTCATTTTCTGGCGAATGGCGTGCCATCCATCGTGATGTTTCTCGTTTGGCCGGAAAATGTCCTGTTGTTGTTGGGCGGCGGCCGCTTTGACCAGCTGGAGCAGCGAGTTGATTTTCCTGAATTGCGTCATCCCCACGTCCATGTTGTCGTCGAGAATGGATTGGAGACGCAGCTGAGCCTCAGCGTACTCACCCATGTCGGCCAGGATGGATGCGATCTCAACCACAGGCGTGACTTCGTCAGGTGCCACCTTTCTGCACGCTTGCCACCAGTGAAGGGCATCGTGTAGCATGCCGAGTTCGTCGGCCATCAAACGTCCACCTCGGACCCACATGTCCATACGAGTGGGGTCAACAGCAACGATTTTCTTGATGGCTGCTAGAGCTCGCGCGCCGTCTTTCATGCTCACTGGCGCGCCTGCAGGCAGGCAAGCATCGACGTAGACCGACCATGCTTCAAGATGTTCGGGGTCAATCACAGTGGCTTTCTTTGATTCACTTATCGCACGGTCTCGGTCGCCCTCTTCGAGGGCTTCAAGTGCATTCAGATAGTGAGACTCAGCGCTCAATCCACCACGTCCGTTTACTCGTCTTTTCGCTCAAACCTGCGGGGTGTTCGGAAGTCCCTCGGCGGTCTGTTGTGAGCGTGCCCGGGTCGCTTGCCTTTGGAACGACGGAACTTCCCGTCCGATGCCCCTCGCTGCTGGGTTCGGCCGCCTCTTCGGTCGTCGCCTCCCCCGTCCCGCTGGCCGTTGCCCCGGTCGTTTCTTCGCTGCCAATCGTTTCCTCCGTTGCCTTGGGGTCGGCCTCTGTCCCGACCCTCGCTGTAGCGTGGTCGTCCGCCGTCGCGGGAGTTCCGGTCGTCTCGACCTCCTTGTCGTCGGTCGTTCCCACCCGAGCGATAGCCTCCGCCACCGCCACCTGAGCGATAGCCTCCGCCACCGCCACCTGAGCGATAGCCTCCGCCACCGCCGCCTGAGCGATAGCCTCCGCCACCGCCTCGTGAGCGTTGACCTCCGCCGCCTGAGCGAGGTGCTCCGCAACGGTTGCATTCCGTTCTAAACGAGAAATTGACGTTGTTGCAGCTGCTGCAGGTCCAATCGTTGTCGCTGAACGTCACACCGGGTTGGCGATTCCCTCGACGATCGTTTCTGAAATTTCGCTGATCACGACCCGCTTGTCGTCGGTCGTCTCGACCTTGTCCTCTGCGGTCGTAGCTTCCTCGGTCGTCTCGGCGTTGTCCACCACCACGGTCGTTGTTTCTTCGATCGTTGCGGAAGCCTTGGTTTTCACGACCCCCCTGCCGTCGGTCGGATCGGCGTTGTCCACCGCGGTCGTTACTTCTTCGGTCGTTGCGGAAGTCTTGGCCGTTGCGACCGCCTTGTCGTCGGTTGTCTTCACGTTGTCTTCCACGGTCCTCACGAGGTTTCTGCTTTGCTCGAACCGTCAGTGCAACGCCAATGAGTGTGTCCATGTCCAGGGACCGGTCAACGTGGGCAACGTGAGCCAAGGGATGGTTTGTGCTCCCCAACACGCCATCCACTTTTCCGACGTAGGTTCCGTCATCGGCTCGGACCATGATGGCGTCCAGGGCGGGAGAGGATCCGTCAAAGTTCACGAGCAAGCCACCCTCGTGGCTTTTGGATTCCACCGTGCCTGTGAACATCTCAAGACCTGAGCATTCCTGCGGCCAAGTCCTTTTGGTGTTGTCGGTTTCAGTCGTCCCTTCGTCGCTGAAGCAACAAGGCAGCTCCGAGCATCGATAGGGTGGCCAAGAGCGAGATGGAAGGCAACGCTCCTGAATCGTCGTCCGAAAGGGAAGGGGCAGTTTGGGTTGGTTCTTCCACGACAGGGCTTGGGATGCCCACGGTGATTTGCGTGCTGGCTTGCGATTCATCAACCGCCGTGATGAGAACATCGTAGTTGGTGAGTCCGTTGGCCATGCATATGGCCGTTGAAACTTCCACCACCCAATTGATGCCGTCGATAACGAAGCCTTGGTAGTCCGCACCGCAGATGGTCAAGCTCATGGTGACCGCTTCCAAATCTGGGTCGGAAACCAACCCGTACATCTCGAATTTGAGCTGACTTTCGTCCCATGTGGCGTTTTCACCGTCAAAGTTCACGGCGACCTGCACCACGGGCGGTGAGTTGGGTTTACTCAACTCGAGGGAGAATTCTCCTTCGTGAATCAACATGTTCGTTGCTTCCGCGGTGACGCTGAAACTGAACGCACCCGGTCGGATGGCTTGCAAAGGAACCACCGTTGTGACCGGTGCTGAAGCGACGGTGATGGTTTCTCCAGAACCGCCCAACAGATCGTTCTGTGCAGCGCGTGCCGTAAGAAGGAATTCGCTCACCAATCCGCTCGGAGTGACGGTCAAACGAGCGGATTGCCCGTCCTCATCCACTGTACCTGTGGCTGTGTACAGTGTGCCGAAGGTCCACGTCTTGGTGTCGTTTTCATCCACGGCACCCAGTGGATCAACGGCGGTGCAGACAGCGGTTGATTGACTGCTGCTCGCCGGTTGCGTGACGAAAAAGTCTCCGAGCACGTTGGTAAACACGCTCCATCCCTCTTCGTCAAAGTCGCAGTCAAGGGACCATCCGTTCTCGTCGCTGGCCCATCCGTTGCCGGTGTCAGCGGATGCAAAGCGCCACGTTCCCTCTCCGGGTGTTGGGACGACGGTCCCGTTAGCTGGAACGGTGCTCGTCCACACCGGTGGTACGTTCATGTCGGGTTCTTGGGTGGTGAAATCGATGAACATATTACAGTACAATTCCCATTGCGTTCGATCAAAGCTGACAAGTTGGGTCACCTGCAACGCCCCGTCAGGGAGGTAAGTGAACGAGGGTTCGTCGATGTAGTCGCAGGTTTCGCCGCTCTCGGGTTGGTTGTCAATCACTCTAAAGCCGTACATCCGAAGCCCCTGGAGCACCGGGAAGGTCACCACCAACGCAGCGTCGCTCATGTTGCTGATGTTCATGGCCAGCGTGAAGTTCGACACGCCGCTGTTGGGGAGTTGGTCCCAGCGGACATTGTTGTCGGGGGCATCCTCACCGTCGGCCAAAAAGAGGCTGATCTCCAAGTCGTTGGTGGTTGAGGTGGGGACCTCCGTGCAGTCGGCGCCAGAACCTATGTTTTGGCATGTTCGGGCATCCGGGTGCCCGTCAGGGACCAGGTTGACCTCGTCCAATCCGATACCGTCCTCAACGAATTCAAAGTCGTTCCAGTCAACGCCACCGGAATGGGGGATGCCTTCACGCATGCCGATTCGAGTGTCCATTGCACCGATGCATTTCGGCCCAATGCCCCGCACAGCGTCCCGTTCATCGGTGCTGATCCACGAGTTGTTGCCGCCCGGTAGACCATCGAACAGGCCGTCGAGATTGTCTCGCACGGTGGCAGAGTTTGAGCCGTTCACCCACGCATTGGCGTTCATTTCTCCCGTCGCCCAATCATCATGAACCTTGAGTTCAAACAGGGCAAAATCGTACACGAAGAGGTCCTCAAAGGTCAGTCCACCGCATTCTTCAGCGATTTGATTGTCGAGCGCTTGGCGGCCCTCGGCGGGCGAAACCACGGGCGCATCCGTGTAGGATGTGAGGACGGGCCCGGTGGTGACCCCGAGCAGTACAAGCGCGACAAACAAGGTGAGCATCGGTGCGAGGAGGCGGCGTGTCATGCCTTACCGTTGACTTTCGCCTTCATGAAGCATTGGTTGTTTTCGTCATGGTACGAGGCGTTCCATTCGGCGGTGCAAAGCCCACCAAGGAAGAACCGTCCACAACATCGCTGCTCCCCACGACTGCCACGCTTCAACACCTCGTTCAACACTCGGAAGTTGGGTTTCGAGCAAATGGTGGTAAACACCGTTGGGCGACAACAGGTCGAGCATGCCTTCAAGCGCAACCCACGCAGGGTCGTTTGCCTCGCCCACCGCCACACCAGAGGCGTAGGCGACCATGGTCGTGACCAACGCCCAAAGGAACGTGAAAAAGAACCACACGCCGATTCCAAATGCGATGGCCGTCCCTTGTTCCCTCGCCGAGGTTGATGCCAGCAAGGCGAACAACGTGTACCAGAGCACGACAAGCCCCGTTGATGCGGCGTACACCAGCACTTCCTCCACCGAGGGCCACTCGCCAATACGGAAACGAACAACGATCACAGAGGTCGCAAGAAGTGCGTACACAGGGACAAGAATGCTTTGTGCGTGTCCAAGAATCAACGCCGTAGCCTGATGCTTTCGAGGCATGGGCTGGGCCAAGCGGACCTCCAGCATGCCGCTAGCTCGGTCCTTGCTGACCCCGTCAAACGCCATGAGTACTGCGCACATCGTGGCTCCAAAAACCACGCCAAGCGACGCATAGAACAGCACTTCCATCGCGGTGTCGGGTTGGTGTCCGCCGGGCAAGACGATGTTGGTGTCCGAAAAACCCCAAGCCATGCCGGGGAGAAACAGCAACAAGATGGGCAGGATGATTTTGAGTCGGACGCCCGAAAAGCGCTCTCGACGGATGCGCGATGCGACCCGAAGGATGCGCTGCACATCATTCACCTTCGTCCACCCCCGCAACCTGCATCGGCAACATCGCCGATGAGACGACCTCGAGAGACACGTCCTCTGCGCTCATGCCGGTTGCTGCACACAACCATTCCACGAGGTTCGGGCGAACCGGCGCCCAGGACGTCAACACAACGTCAGCGTCGAGGGCTCGCTGGAGCACCTTCTCCTGTCGATCGTTGACCGTTAATGTCCATCCCTCCTCGTCCGATTCAAAGGACACGACGTCCTCAAGATCTGCGAGCGTTGCCGGTTCAACCTTCCCTGCACCGGAGATGGCGTAGCGTCCGTGAAGCCCCAGGCGTTGCTCAACATCACCCAGCGGCCCCTCATCGAGAAGTTGACCTCTGTGGATCAACGCTACGCGGTCGATGAGTCCTTCCAGTTGAGCCACCATGTGTGACGAGATGACGACGCTCACACCCTTTGAGGCCAGTTTGCGGATCAGGCTTGCAAAGGCTTGGGCCGCTACGGGGTCAAGGCCGTTGAACGGCTCATCGAGCAGCAACACCTTGGGCGAGCCCAACAGCGCAGCAGCGATGGACAGGCGTTGGCGCATACCCTGACTGAGGTTGTCCAGAGGTTCTTCGCGTCGGCTTCCAAGACCAACCAGACCCAACAATCTGTGAATCCTTTTTTCCGATGTTCCACGCATCTCGCCGAGTTGGGTCAACGCCTCCGCAACGGATGCTCGTCCCTGCCAGCGAACCTGCTCGGGCATGTGGCCCACCCATGGCCGTAAATCACTGAGGTTCGTCCATGAGTCGCCCTCAAACCGAGCCTCAATTCGGCCTTCCTGGACCGGTAAAACCCCTGCCATCATCCTGATCAGGGTCGTTTTCCCCGCTCCGTTTGGCCCAATGAGGCCGAGAACGGCCCCCTCGTAGAGGTCCAGAGAAAGTCCGACGATGCCCGGTCCGGGACGTTTGGCCCATGGCCGAGTCAACCTCGGAGCCGGAACGGCGTGCCGGTGCTGAACCGACTTGAACGAAAGAAACGCCTCCGGCATAAACAAACCCACGTGAAACCCTCGCATCAACCTTGGTGAGAGGCGAACCTCTATGTCGGGCTTGCTGGGATTTGGCACCGGTACTCACGATGTGGCAGGGCATGCTCTCAACCTTGGCGCCCATCGCAAGCGGTGCCTTGGCTCTGTATCTTCATCACGGTCGGCAGACGGACCGTTCAGATGCCCAACATTGGACCCACGCTGTGGGAAGAAACGGCATCGTTGTCGTCGGTGTTTTTGCGTTGATGATGTGGCTTGTCCCAGCAGGTGCACTGCTGGCTCTGCCCCTGATGCTCGCTCTTTCCGTTCTCAGCCCAGCGGCTCGAGAGGAGTGGACGGAGCATCGGACGCCGCGCCTTCTCGCGCTCGGTGTGGCTGTTGTTTGCCTCGGGGCTACGGGGCTGCTTCCCGTTGCTCAACCGCCCGCACCCGAGGAATGGGGTCAGCCTTTGTTCATCGAAAATCCGCACGCTCCGGTGTACCCTGCAAGTCAACAATACACGTGGGTGACCAACGACATCGTTGTGCTTCAATCCATCACGATGAGGTTGCCTCATCAGCCCGGAGCGATCGGAGCGGAGGGTGTGGCGCTCACGCTTGCCTCGGTGCTGGGGATGGAGACGGCCCGCATGCACCAAGCCATCGAACTCATCGATGCAGAGGTGGCCTTCGTTCGTTTGAACCCAGATGAAATCGTCCTTGTTCCAGTAGCATCACCCACATCGATGGACGTCCGCCTTGATTCAGATACAGTTGAATCGGTGGCGCTCCGGAAATACGACATCAAGACCACGGCTTTCGGAACGGACACAGGCGGTGCGAAAGTGGGTGAGGTTGTGGCCGTGGCCAAAGCTTCGTGGGGAGGTCAATTGGACGTGCTGGTGATCGTTCGTCCGCTGGCCCATCCGACGCTGACCACGGATGGTTTGGGTGAAACGTGGACGCAAGCTTGGCTGAGCGCCCGGTAATCCCGGTGTTCAGTATCGGACCTTTTGACGTGTGAGGGTTCGCCAGATGCGCTGCAGCGGGTCGTAGTATCGGTCCACCACCCGCTCTTTGAGCTGAATGATGGCGTCGTCGGTGATTTGGATGCCTGCCGGGCAAACCTCAGTGCAGCACCGCGTGATGTTGCAATATTCAACGCCGAATTCCTTCTTGATCTCAGGGACTCGGTCCTCGACGTCCAAGGGGTGCATCTCGTACTGAGCGAGGCGAACGAGGTTGCGCGGTCCGGCGAAATCGTCAAACAGTTCGTGGTCTCGGAGCACGTGGCAGGTGTTTACGCACAGGAAGCACTCAATGCATTCGCGGAAATGTTGGACTCGATCGGCTTCCATCTGATTGAATTCCCAGTCCATGGCTTCCGGACCGTTGATGGGCGCAATGCGCTGGGCGACCTCGTAATTCCAACTGACGTCGGTCACCAGATCTTTCACGTGAGGAAACGTCTTCATTGGGCGGATTTCAATGGGTTGGCCAGCAGGAGTTTCAGCAACAACGTCGCTCATTCGAGTCATGCACATCAGACGTGGACGTCCGTTGATCTCAGCGGAACACGAGCCGCATTTCCCGGCCTTGCAGTTCCAGCGGACCGCCATGTCAGGCTCCTGTTCGTGCTGAATGCGATGGAGGCAGTCGAGCACAACCATGCCCTCGTCGAGTTCAAGGTCGTACGCTTCGAGTTCGGCTTCTTCACCCTCGCCTCGGAGGATGTTGAACGATTGTGTGGTGCCTTTGAGGGACATCAATTCCCGCCTCCTGCTTCTTCTGCTCGCTCGGCGATCATCGTCTTCACTTCAGTCAGAGCCTCGTCGAGGTCGTCGCGCATTGCCTCAACGGTTTCTTGTCGAATCTTCATTTCCCCGTTTTCCATCCAGATGATGTTTAGGGTCTTGCCCCAATATTCGTCTTCCGGCGTGGGGAAATCGTCTCGCGTGTGCCCGCCACGGCTTTCCTCGCGGGTGATGGCCGCCAAGGTCGCTGCGTGGGAGACATCGGCCATGTTGATGAGGTCGAGGGCTTGGTGCCATCCTGAGTTGTATTTTCGGGACGTTCCGGACGAACACGCCATGGCCCGCTGCTTGAACGACTTGATGTCGTCCAAGGCTTCCTCAAGTTCAGATTTTGTTCGGATGATGCCGACTTTGGACTGCATCATGTCGCGCATCTCGTCGTAGATCAAACCGGGATTTTCTCCGCCTTCTCGCATCAGTGGAGCGAGCATATCGTCGATGGCCCGTCCGACCTGGTCTTCGTCGATGCTCGGCTGAGCGAGGTCCTTTGCACGCTTTGCGGCGTATTCGCCCGCACGCTTCCCAAACACAATGAGGTCGGAAAGCGAGTTGCCGCCCAGACGGTTTGCACCGTGGAGTCCTGAGGCCACCTCACCGCACGCAAAGAGGCCGGGAACGGAGGTTTCCTGGGATTCGGCGTCCACGACCACACCGCCCATGACGTAGTGTGCGGTGGGTCCAACCTCCATGGGCTCCTTGCTGATGTCAACGCCTGCGAGCTCCTTGAACTGGTGGTGCATGGAGGGGAGTTTCTTCAAAATCGCTTCTTCACCACGGTGAGAAATATCGAGGAAGGCTCCACCGTGAGGTGAACCTCGACCGGATTTTACCTCTGAATTGATGGCCTTCGCCACGACGTCTCGGGTGAGGAGTTCGGGCGGTCGTCGCACCGTGGCGAGTTTGCCGCTGACGACTTCTTCGACCCACTGGTCGGATTCTTCGATCGAGTCGGCGTGATCGCCGGCGAACATTTCTGGGACGTAATCGAACATGAAGCGGTTGCCTTCGCTGTTGGTCAACCGTCCGCCTTCGCCGCGCACACCCTCTGTGACGAGGATGCCTCGAACGGATGGAGGCCAGACCATGCCGGTCGGATGGAACTGCACAAACTCCATGTCGCGGAGTTCTGCACCTGCCCAGAGGGCCAGTGCGTGCCCGTCACCGGTGTACTCCCATGAGCCCGAACAGACCGACCAACAACGCGTGATTCCGCCGGTCGCAAGAACGACCGATTTGGCTGAAAAGGCGTGGAAATCGCCTTCGACACGCGTGTAGGCAACGCACCCTGTCACTCGGTCGCCTTCCTTGAGGAGGGTTCGGACGGTGTACTCCATGAAGATGTCAATTCCTTCATGGATGCCTCGCTCTTGCAGCGTGCGGATGATTTCAAGACCCGTGGCGTCGCCGACGTGGGCGAGACGGGGAAAGGTGTGTCCACCGAAATTTCGCTGGTTGATCAGGTTCTTTGGTGTGCGATCAAAGACGGCACCCCACTGCTCGAGTTCACGCACTCGGTCGGGTGCTTCTTTGGCGTGATACTCGGCCATTCTCCAGTTAGCAAGCCACTTGCTGCCTTTCATGGTGTCGTGGAAGTGGACCTTCCAGCCGTCTCTGGGGTCGGCGTTCTGTAGCGACGCAGCACAGCCTCCTTCGGCCATCACGGTGTGTGCTTTGCCAAGCAACGATTTGGTGATGATCGCGGTTTTGGCCCCGCTCCGGGCGGCTTCGATGGCGGCTCGTAGGCCGGCACCGCCTGCGCCGATGACGATGACATCGTAATCGTGGTTGGTAATGTTCTCTCCCATTTTCCCACCTCAAATGACAAGAATCACCATGTCGCTGATTCGCCCCTCGGCCACCAGTAGCACCCAGATGTCGCCGAGGAATACAAAGGTTAGGGATGTCCAAAACCAGAATCCGTGAGATCGGTTGGCAATGCTGATCTTCCCAAAGACGACGCCGCGTACACGGCTTATGCTTGATGTCCAGCGGTCCAGCATGCCGCCTGCAAGATGGCGGAGGGCGTGGCAGGAAGTCACGTACATGGTGAGCAGGAAGGCTTCAATTCCCATGACGAACGTTCCGATGGAGACGCCGTAGCCGTTGTGCGCTGAGGAATGGAAGTGCATGGTGTGAGTGACGTCCCACCACTTGATGAGGATGATGATCATCGCTGCGTACAGAAAGTAGCGGTGAAGATTGTTGAACAGGAACATCCTTCGCTCACCCTGGTAGCCGATGGCCTTGTTGATCTCGGGCTCGTCAACCCAACACGCTGTTGGGCTGGCGAAGAACGTCCGGTAGTAGACACGTCGCATGTAGTAGCACGTGCCTCGGAACCCAAAGGGAATCCACAAAACAAGAATAGCGGCGTTCACCCATTCTGGGTGGTTCCAAGCAGAGAGCCCGAAAAGATTCCATTCGAGCACGTTGGGTGAGAAAATAGGCGACATCACGGTGCTTCCGTGAAGCTTGTAAGAGATGTCTGCATCGTAAAGAAACAATCTCCAGAAGGTGTAGATGAGGGCGGCGGTCAATCCGGTTCCCATCGTGACGGGTTGGCTCCACCAATTGTCGATTCGGTTGGTGCGACCCAAGCCGTTCAGGACAGGGAGTTTCACGCCTTCTCCCATGCCATTTCACCCCTGTTCCCTACGGAAACACTCTATCCGAGAGGGGCAGGGTCTTTGAGGTTCACCATTGAGCCGTATGCCGTTTTTGAAACATTTTCAGGCCAATTCAGACCAATTCACTTCGGCCTCAACCATTTCAATTTCGTCAACGTCCATTTGGGCCAGTTGAAGTTTACCCGAAAGTTCGTCGTTCACGGCGTGCCAGTACGAATACGCTTCGATGACCCAGATGCCCGATTCTCGTGTACCGTTGCCCGAACCCTTGACGCCGCCAAAGGGCAGATGGGCTTCAGCGCCGCTGGTGGAATTGTTGATGCTCGTCATGCCCGCTTTGATGCCGGTTTTGTACCGGTAGGCTTCCAGGCGGTCGTTGGTGTAGATGGCGGATGAAAGTCCGTAGGGGCTGGCGTTGGCCAAGTGGAGTGCGTGATCAAAATCCGTGGCCTTCACAATGGTGACCAAGGGACCGAAAATCTCCTCGTGGAAGCACTCCATGTCTTCTGTGACGTCCACGAACACGTGAGGCCACATGAAGACCCCATCGCTGGCGTTTCCGAGGAAGTTTTCTGGAGCGCTTTGTGCGGTGATGGGACCCTCACCCCAAAGATGCGTGGCACCGCTGGCTTTGGCCATTTCGAGGCCGACCATGAAATCCTTGGCGTACTTCTCGGAAAGCATGGGTCCGTAGAGCACGTTCTTGTGAACCAGCGAATCGCCGATTCGGGTCGATTTTACCTTCTCCATGAACTTCTCCATGAACGCGTCGTAAATGTCCTCGTGAACAATGAGATTGCCCAGACTGGTGCAGCGCTGACCAGCGGTGCCGAAGGCCCCCCAATAGGCCCCCTCAACGGCGTTGTTGAGGTCCGCTGAGGGCATGACCACCAGCGGATTTTTGCCACCCAGCTCGAGCGAGCAGGAAACGAGGTTGCGGCCGCAAACCTCGCCGATCATTTTTCCAACGCCGGTTGAACCGGTAAAGGAGATTTTGTTGACAAGACCCTCGTCGACGGCATCAACGAGGTACTGGCCAGCTCCACTGCCCTTGCCGTGAACGAGGTTGATCACACCGTCTGGGATTCCGGCTTGGTGCATGATGCGAGCCAAGGCGAAGGACAGCAACGGGGCATCTTGGGGGCTTTTCCAGACGCAGGTGTTGCCGCACATGATGGCGGGGATCATCTTCCAGAAAGGCACGGCCGACGGAAAGTTGCATGCGTTGATGATACCACAGACGCCAAGAGGGCGTCGGTAGGTGAACAACTCCTTGTTGGGCAGCTCAGAATTGACGGTTTGGCCGTACAATCGTCGCCCTTCGGATTGAAAGAACAGGCAGGTGTCGATGGCCTCTTGTATTTCGCCACCGGATTCCTTCAGCGTCTTGCCAATTTCCCGTGTTTCAAGGGCCACAAGAGCTTCCTTGTGCTCCATCAAGAGTCGGCCCATGTTGCCGATGATTTGTCCCCGGGTCGGTGC
>MDTG01319871.1_pt1 | contig 20389 bp, 19 predicted proteins | sample 811421 | NCBI WGS metagenome assembly MDTG01 (sample SAMN05326645, study PRJNA326480) | marine metagenome | isolation source: seawater | place: Pacific Ocean: South East | collected 2011
ATTTTATTATTCATTTTCACTTCCAATTTCAGCGTTTTTTTATATTTTTATGACTTTAAATTCAGCGTTTAATTATACTTTGGGAGGTGGAAATATTTGGAAGGGGAGGAAATATTAAAAAACAAGAAATAAATGCGAAAAAAATTTCTGGAATTTTGTCAGGGAAAACATATTCCGATGAAAACTTTCCAGTTTCTTCATTCATAATGAAAAGAGACTTGGGACTTTTGATTAAAAAATTTTATTTTTTTGCCAGAACAGCAGATGATGTCGCTGACAATGAAAAATTAAGTTCTAAAGAAAAAAAAGCAATACTTAAATTTTTTGAAAGAACCCTCAGCAATAGCGAATATACTGACTTGAAAGCATTAAATGATTTAATATATTTGTTTCCAACAATTCCTTTCGGTAAAAAATATTCAAGGCATCTTCTTAAAGCATTTCTGTTGGATGCTCATAAAAAAGAATATAAAGATTGGGATGAATTACTTTATTATTGTAAATATTCTGCTAATCCAGTTGGCAGATTTGTAATTGATGCATCTCATCAAAATCAAAGAAAAAATAAAAATTTAAAAAAAATCTACCGAGCATCAGACAAATTGTGTTCTGCACTACAAATAATCAATCATCTTCAGGATTGTAAAGATGACTATTTGAATCTGAAAAGAGTCTATATTCCCGAATCATTTTTTAAAAAATATCATCTTAATACAAAATGCCTGTCATCAAAAGAATCATCTAAAAAATTTGTTAAATTGAAATTGGAATTAGTTAAAAAGGTTGAAGATATGTTAATTAATACAAAACAAGGTCTTAAATTAATTACATTGTGGAGATTAAGAAAAGAAACATTAATAATATTAAATATTGCCAAAGGGTTATGTAATTTGCTAAAAAAACATGATCCTTTAAAAAAAAAAATCAAATTATCAAGGATTGATTTGATTTTTTGTTTTATAAAAGGGATAATATGGGATTAAATAAGATAAGAATTAAGTAGAGCTATAAATTAGTGTCATGAGTTACAAAAAAAATTTATTAGACAAAGTTAAGTTTCCGAAAGATTTAAAAAAATTCAACGATTCTGAATTAAAACAAGTTAGCAAAGAACTGAGAGATGAGGTGATTGATGCTGTCTCAGTCACGGGTGGTCACCTAGGTGCAGGCTTAGGAGTTGTGGAACTCACAGTCGCAATTCATAGTGTATTTAATACTCCAAAAGATAAACTAATATGGGATGTGGGACATCAGTGTTATCCCCACAAAGTAATAACTGGTCGAAGAGACAAAATTAGAACTATTAGACAACCAGGTGGGTTGTATGGTTTTACAAAAAGATCTGAAAGTGATTACGATCCATTTGGTGCAGCTCATTCATCAACATCAATATCTGCTGGCTTAGGTATGGCTGTTGCCCGCGACTTAAAAAAAGAAGATCACCAGGTCATCTGTGTTATTGGTGATGGAGCTATAAGTGCTGGAATGGCCTATGAAGCTATGAACAATGCAGGGTCAATGAATGCTAGGTTAATTGTTATTTTGAACGACAATGATATGTCAATTGCACCGCCCGTAGGAGCAATGAGTGCATATTTGTCCAGATTATTGTCTGGCAAAACATTCCAATCTGCTAGAAGTCTTGCTAAACAAATGGCTAAGAAATTTCCTAAGAGTTTTCAAAATATGGCTGCCAAAGCTGAGGAATATATGAGAGGTATGGTAACAGGGGGCACTTTATTTGAAGAACTTGGTTTCTTCTATGTAGGTCCGATAGATGGTCATAACTTAGATCATTTACTACCAGTTTTGAGAAATCTCCAAAAATCAAAATGGGACGGCCCGGTTTTTGTTCATGTGGTAACAAAAAAGGGTTACGGTTACGAACCTGCAGAAAAGTCTGAGGATAAATATCATGGAGTCGGAAAATTTGATGTTATAACCGGAGAACAAGTAAAATCTTCATCAAAAGTCCCTGCTTACACAAAAGTTTTTGCAAATGCTCTAATCAAGGAAGCAAAAAAAGATAAAAGTATAGTTGCTATTACAGCAGCTATGCCATCAGGTACAGGGTTAGATTTGTTTGGGAAAGAATTTCCAAATAGAACATTTGATGTTGGAATCGCAGAGCAACACGCTGTTACATTCGCTGCGGGAATGGCCACAAGAGGAATGAAACCATATGCAACTATATATTCAACATTTCTTCAACGAGCTTATGATCAAGTAGTTCACGATGTAGCAATACAGTCTTTACCTGTCAGATTTGCAATTGACAGAGCTGGACAAGTTGGGGCAGATGGTGCCACACATTCAGGTTCCTTTGATCTCACATATTTGTGTACACTTCCAAATTTTATAGTAATGGCGCCAAGTGATGAAAACGAATTGTGTAATTGTATCGCTACTTCAACATTAATTAACGACAAACCATGTGCATTTAGATACCCCAGGGGAGAAGGTGTAGGTGTTAAAATCAATGAAAAACCTGAACCTTGGGAGATTGGCAAGGGTAAAATTATTAGAAAAGGAAGTAAAGTATGTATCGTTTCTTTAGGAACAAGATTAAAAGATTCGATGATAGCATCAGAGATACTTGCTTCTTATGGTTTATCAACTACCGTAGTAGATGCAAGATTTGCAAAACCAATTGATCAATTATTGATAACTCAACTTGCAAGGGACCATGAGGTCTTAGTAAGCGTTGAAGAGGGTTCAATAGGTGGGTTTTCTGCTCAAATAATGTCTTTCCTGACAAAATCCGGTGCTTTAGATAAAGGACTTAAATTTAGACCAATCTTTTTTCCTGATATTTTCATTAATCATGGAAAACCAGATCAACAAAATTCAGAGTGTGGTATTGATTCAGAAAGTATAGTAAGAATTGTTCTTGGGGCCCTTGGAATAGCTGCTCCTGCAAAGTTTTCACTAGAAAGAGCCTAAAGTAACAGACTTTTTTATTTAACTAATGTCACCTAATGATCAACTTTTCGTAGAAAGAATAGTAAAAAAATCTGGTTCATCTTTTTACTGGGGAATGAAGGTCCTTGAAAATTCCAAAAAAAGAGGCATGTTTGCAATTTATGCTTTTTGCAGAGAGGTAGACGATATTGCTGATAATGAAGGAAGAAGAGATTCTAAAGAAAAAAAACTTAAGGAGTGGGAAAAAAGAATTCACTTACTATTTAATAATAGTGTTCAAAAATCCAGTTTATTGAGAGAATTATCCTTTTCAATTAATCAATTCAAGTTAAAAAAAAAAGATTTCATGTCTGTGATTCAAGGAATGAGAATGGATGTAAAAAAAAAGATTCAATTTCCTAATAAAAAAGATCTTGAATTATATTGTCAAAGAGTTGCTGTTTCCGTGGGCTTACTATCAATAAGAATATTTGGTATTAAGTCTAGTTTAGGAGAAAAATACGCTTTATCACTAGGTATGGCTTTTCAAATTACAAATATTGTCAGAGATTTTTCAGAAGATTTAGAAATCGGTAGATGTTACATACCTTTGGAATTAATTAAAAAATATAAAGTAGAGAAAAATTTACAATTATTAAAAAACAATCCAAATATTCAAAATATTCTTCAAGATTTATTATTTGAAGCTAATGTTCATTTTCTTGAATCGGACGAGTTATCTGAGAATTTTAGTAAAAAAAATATAATCGCATCAGAAGTTATGAAACTTTTTTATAGAACTCTTCACAAAAAAATGTTTAAAAAAAAAATAGATTTTAACAAAAAAATTGGTTTAAATCTCATTGATAAATTCTTTATATTTATAAGATTTGCACTGAGGTGAAATTATCATTAAAAAAATATACATAATAGGAGCTGGAGTTTCTGGCTTATCCACAGCTGTCTACGCAATTAAAAATAATTTTAATTTTGAATTTTTTGAGTCATCTAAATTCGCGGGTGGAAGGTGCAGATCTTTTTATGATAAAAAAATGGGTATAGAAATTGACAATGGTAATCATCTTGTTTTTTCAGCTAATGAAAATTTTCTTGATTTTTGTAAAGATATTGAATCAAAAAGAACTCTTAAAGTCTTTCCTCCATGTTTTGGTTTTTTTGATCTTAAAGAAAAAAAAAAATGGGATCTAGGCCTTGAAAATAGTCTTTTCAAGATTCTTTTTTCTCAAAAGAAAACTCTTATTCCAGGTTCAAAGATCTTTGACTATTTTTCTTTTTTAAAATTTCTAATAACAAATAATAACAAAAGTGTTTATGAATTAGTTGGGAAATCAGGAATTTATAATACATTTTGGGAACCCTTAACAATCGGCGTTATGAACACATCCCCAAAAGAAGCTTCAGCCAAAGTATTATCTAATGTTTTGAAAAAAACTTTTTTTAAAGGACAAAAATTTTGCAATATTTTGCAACCTTCATTAAATTGGGAACAAACTCTTATTAAACCATCATCAGAGTTCATAAAAAAAAAAGGTAATCAGATTCAATTTAATAGTTTGTTAAAAGAGATAGAAATAAAAAATGATATGGTAACTAATTTAATTTTTAATCATAAGAAAATTAATATAGGTGATAATGAAAAAGTAATTTTATGTATACCACCCACAAATCTCAACAAACTATTGCCCGAGATTATATTACCTAAAGATTACAATACAATTTTAAATATTCACTTTAAAATTAAAAAAAATATTCTTAGTAAATTTAAACAACCAATTTTTGGACTAATTAATTCAATTTCTGATTGGGTTTTTATTAAACACAATCATATTTCTGTAACAGTCAGTAATGCTAATTCAATGAACTCGATTGATTCTGATAAGATTGCAAAAAATGTATGGGAGGAAATTTGTTTGTATCTTGGAGAAAAGATTGAATTTTTGAAATTTCAAGTTGTAAGAGAAAAAAAAGCTACTTATCATCAGTCAACTAAAAATCTTAAATTGATAAAGAATTTAAAGAAAATTCCAAACAATATTTTACTTGCTGGAGACTGGACTCAATATAATTTACCATGTACAATTGAGGCCTCTATCCTTTCAGGTAAAAAAGCTATTGAATATTTAAATAATTGAGTTGATAAAAATGCATAAGTTAAATCAAATTATTAAGTCTTTTGATTCAAAACTTAAAAAAAAACTTAGTGATCAAAGTAAATTTAAATTAACTGAAGGGTGTTTTGTTTACGAGTTAGAAGCTGATTGTACTATACCCGCAGAATATATAATGCTTATGCACTTCTTGGGTGAAATAGACCTAAAATTAGAGAAAAAAATTTCAAAATATTTACTGGAGTCTCAGTCTAATGACGGTGGCTGGCCATTATTTTATAACGGTGAATCAAATATCAGTGCATCCGTAAAAGCGTATTATGCGCTAAAATTATCAGGGATAAGTCCTTCGACTACTAAAATGAAAAAAGCAAAAAAATTTATCCAGAAAAATGGTGGAGCTGAAAGTGTTAATGTTTTTACAAAAGTTTCCCTTGCCTTGTTTAATCAAATTTCTTGGAAGGCAATTCCTTACATGCCAATAGAAATCATTAAATTCCCAAAGTGGTTTCCCTTTAATATTTATAAAATTTCTTATTGGTCAAGGACTGTCTTAATTCCACTTTTAATCATTCTGCACAAGAAACCAATAGCTAATAATCCGAATGGTGTATCTATCGATGAGTTGTTTCTTGATCAAGATAGAAGACCTAAAAATGTTAGAGAAATTGAAGACAAGAAAATTATCTCGTATATCTTTTTGTTGATAGATAAAATTTCTAGAAAGCTTTTTCCAATAATTTTCTCCAAAAACTATAAACAAAAGTGTATAGAAAAATCATATAAATGGATCATAGAAAGACTAAATGGTGAGGACGGCCTGGGGGGTATTTTCCCAGCGATGGTTAATGCACTTATTGCAATGAAAATAGATAAAAAGTCAAGATTTGATCGAGATATTTTAATTGCAAAAAAAGCAATAAATAATTTAGTGGTTGAAAAAAGGGATTCAGCCTACTGTCAACCATGCGTCTCGCCCGTATGGGATACTGGATGGATGGGTCATGTGTTAATGGAGAGCAATAAAAATGTTGATGATTTAGTTGATTGGTTTTTAAGAAAAGAAATAAAATTAAAAGGAGATTGGTGCGTTGGAAAAAAGGAAATTAGCCCAGGTGGTTGGGCATTTCAGTTTAATAATGATTTCTATCCGGATGTTGACGATACGGCTTTAGTGGGAATGTTCCTTGATAGATATAATAGAACTAAACAAAACAAAAAAATTAAAGACTGTTTAGAACGAACACGAAAATGGATAATTTCTATGCAATCAAAAAATGGGGGTTGGGGTGCATTTGATGTAAATAATGATCACAGTTATTTAAATTCAATACCATTTGCAGACCATGGAGCACTTCTGGACCCTCCAACTGCTGATGTATCAGCCAGATGCATTAGTTTTCTGAAACAACAGAATGACTCAAGAAATGATGACTCTATAAAAAAAGGTCTAAATTATCTCATTTCTGAACAAGAAAACGACGGAAGTTGGTTTGGTAGGTGGGGAACAAATTATATATATGGAACATGGTCAGTTTTATGTGCTTTAAATCTGTTAGAGTTTCCTAAGAAAAAAGAGGTATTAAAAAAATCAACTGAGTATCTCAAGTCAATGCAAAGAAATGATGGTGGATGGGGAGAGGATGCAAAATCATATTTCAAAGGCCATGAAAATTATGTTAAGGAAAGCACTCCCTCGCAAACTGCATGGGCAATAATGGGTTTAATATCTGCTGGAGAATTGGACTCCAGGGAGGTTGAAAAAGGTACCCAATATTTATTACAAAATAACCTTGAATGGGAAGAAAAATACTATACCGCTGTTGGGTTTCCAAAAGTTTTTTATTTAAAATATCATGGTTACTCAAAATATTTCCCTTTACTTGCAATTTCAAAAATACAAAATCTATTAAATAAAAATTCATCAAATCCATCATATGGTGTCTAGAAATATTCAAAAGCCTTTGATTGGAGTCGTCGTAGGATTGGATAGAGAAAAAAAATTAATTAATAAAAATAAAAATCTAATAATTGAATCTGGGTACGGGATTAAGGCTATAGAAGCAACAAAAAAATTATTAAAAAGAAATGTTGATGTTATTTTAAGCTTTGGTCTTGCCGGGTCGATTGATAAGAGTATAAAAAATTCTGATATCTTAATTCCTAAGATTATATTTCATAAAAATAAAAAAGGATTAAAGACTTCAAAAAAGCTTAATATTTACTTCAAAAGAATTTTAAATGATTTCAAATTTTTCGATAATAATTTACTAACTAGCTCAAATATTGAAAATCTTAGTGAATTAAAAACTAAACCTTCAATCGAAGGTAAAAATATCTCAGCTGTTGATATGGAATCATATTTTATTAATGATCTAGCTCAAAAAAACAAAGTTGAATTTTGTGCGATAAGAGTGATATTTGATGATCTTGATTTTTCTATACCCCTATTTATTCATCGCATGATTGATCAAAATGGAGAAATTATTATAAAGAACTTATTGATTGAACTGGTATTAAAACCAAAAAGAGCTCTGCAGTTAATTAAATTGATGAAGTATTATATAAGATCAAAAAAAGTGTTAGAGGACATTGGTCAAAAATTAAATTAATTTTATCCAATACTCTCTTTTTCTTTATGAATCTCATTTAACATTTTTTGGACATGAGAATCAAATACGAAATCAGGGTCTCTGGAATTAGAAAGATCAATTTCAGTTGCCATAGGGCCATCTGTTTTAGGACCTTTTAAAGCAACATTAATTGCCTTGATTGGACTTGAAAAAACATCAGTAACTGCAGAAGCTTCATAGCCACAATGCGCCATACAATCAGAGCATTTATCATAATTACCTGTTCCATATTTATCCCAGTCAGTTGTTTCCATAAGTTCTTTGAATGTATTCACATAACCTTCACCAATCAAATAACAAGGTTTTTGCCATCCAAAAATATTTCTTGTTGGATTCCCCCATGGAGTACATTTATAAGATTGATTACCAGCAAGAAAATCAAGATATAATCCTGAGTGACTAAAATCCCATTTTTTGAAATTTTTTGATTTGAAAACATTCCTAAAAAACTTTTTAGTATTAGATCGTTTAATGAAATGCTCTTGATCAGGTGCTCTTTCATATGCAAAACCAGGAGAAATTGTAATACCATCAACTTTAAGGTTATTTGTTGCATAATCAAGAAATTCTGTTAGAGCTTCTTCTTTGACATTATCAAATATTGTGCAGTTTATGTTACACCTAAAGCCCAGAGATTTAGCTTTTGTTATTGCTGAAACACATCTATCAAAAACTCCATCCTGGCATACAGATTTGTCGTGCTCTTCTCTCATTCCATCCAAATGAACCGACCAGGTAAAGTAAGAACTGGGTTTATAATCACTCATCTTCTTTTCCATGAGTAATGCATTAGTACAAAGGTATACGAATTTCTTTCTTTTTATTAGCTCATCAACGATAATTGGCATTTCCTTGTGAATCAGTGGCTCACCTCCTGGTATAGAAACAATTGGAGCACCACATTCCTCAACAGCTTCAACACACTGTTCTACAGATAACCTTTGATCCAAAATTTCTTTAGGATAGTCAATTTTTCCACAACCCGCACAAGCTAAATTGCACCTAAACAAAGGTTCTAACATTAAAACAAGAGGATACTTTTCCCTACCTAGTATCTTTTGCTTTATTATGTAAGCTCCTACTCTTGCTTGCTGGATTAAAGGTATACCCATAATTATTTAAACATCCTATAAATTTATCTAATTTGCTATTTCAAAATTCAACAACTCTTTTGGCAGTTTAAAAACCACATTTTCTTCTTTTCCAGATTGTTTTTCTATTTCTATAGAAGTAAAAGTTGAGATTTTATCAATAACTTCCTTAACAAGTTCATCTGGGGTGGAAGCACCAGATGTGATGCCTACTGACTCTACATTTTTAAACCAATCCAGAGACATATCATCTGCTGTTTCAATCAAATGTGTTTTTACTCCAGATTCTGAGCCAATATCTTTTAATCTGTTAGAGTTAGAGCTATTTCTTGCTCCAACAACCAAAACCAAATCAACTTCTTTTACCAGATCTCTTACTGCTGATTGTCGATTCTGTGTAGCATAACATATATCTTTCACATCTGGCCCAATAATATTAGGAAATCTATCCTGAAGAGCATTAATAACATCCTTTGTATCATCAACAGATAATGTAGTTTGACTTACATATGATAATTTATCTGGATTCTTTACTTTTAATTTTTTTACATCATCGGTGTTTGAGACAAGGTAAACTGGACCAGATATCCTACCCATTGTTCCTTCAACTTCAGGATGACCCTCGTGACCAATTAAGATAACCTCAAAACCACCTTCTGAATACCTCTGTCCTTCCTTATGAACTTTTGCAACAAGAGGGCATGTCGCATCTAATACAGGAAGATTTCTTATATTCGCTGTATCTTCAACTTTTTGTGCAACACCATGAGCACTAAAAACGGTCACTGCACCCTCTGGTATCTGATCAAGCTCCTGCACAAAGACTGCGCCTTTAGAACTTAAATTATTAACAACTCTTTTATTGTGAACTATCTCATGTCTGACATAGACTGGGGGACCATAAATTTTGAGAGCTCTTTCAACTATTTCTATTGCTCTCTCCACTCCTGCACAGAAACCTCTAGGTTGAGCCAAAACAATTCTTAACGATTTTTTTTCTTTAAAAACTTTCATTTTAATCGATATTATTTAAAAAATTAGATTTTGTCCAGTTAACAGCATCTTTTATAGCATTTTTTATGTTTCTAGGTCTATAATGAAGTTTCTTTTTTGCCTTATTTGATGAAAAAAACATTTTTTTTTCTGACATTTTCAAACCATCAACAGTTAAAGAAGGATTGTGGTCAAAAAAATATTTTGCGAAAAACTCATTTAGATAAGCCAAAGGGTATAAATACTTTTGGTTCAACTTTATATTAGTTTTTGGTACACCACCCGATTCAGCAACTAAATCAATAAAATTCTTAAAATCTAGGTTTTCTCCACCTAAAATATAGTTTTCACCTACTTTTCCATGTTTCAGAGCTAAAAAATGGCCCTCTGCAACATCTTCAACATGCACAAAATTTAGGCCGGTATCAACATAAGCAGGCATTTTTTTTTTTAAAATATCAAGTATAATCTTTCCAGTTGGAGTTGGTTTAATATCTCCAGGGCCAATAGGTGTTGAAGGACTAACTAAAATGGCTTTCAATTTCCTCTTTTCAATTAATTTTTTAATTATTTTTTCAGCAAGAAATTTAGATTTTTTATAGTCACCAAGCATTTGGTCAAAATTTCCTAAACTCATTTCATTAGATATTTCACCTTTAATAACATCAAGGGTTGCTACACTTGATGTGTAAATTAGAAATTTTTTGAGTTCCAGTGCTTTCAACGCAACATTTTCAGATCCCAAAACATTGGATGAATATATTTCGCTAGTTTTTCTGGCCCATAATCTATAATCAGCTGCAACATGAAAAATAACATCACTATCAAAAATAGCTTTGTGAATACTGTCAATTTTTCTTATGTCTCCGTAATATATTTTAATTTTAGATGAAATTTTTTTTAGATTTTGCAAATCAGAGTTCTCTCTTACCAATACATTTATTTTAAAACCTTTTTTAATTCCAAGTTTTGTAATTGCAGAGCCCAAAAAACCATTAGCACCAGTAATAAGAATCTTTTTAGTCATTTTATTATTTATATGAGTTTAGTTATGAGTTATAAACATTATCAATGTATAGTCTAATATCCAGTTTTTTTTCATATTTTAAATCTAAAGTTACTTTAATTTCTTTTATTTTAATTCTATTTTTCATTGATACAGTCAGCTTCTCTGAGGAAAAACTAAAAAATATAATTCTATTACAAAATGGGTTGATTGATATCAGCAAAAATAAAAATAAAGATTTTTTAAGATCCACACTAATACTTGTGGAAAAAACCTATAACTCAGAAAAAATGATAAGAATGATAATTGGAAAAGAATGGAATGAATTTTCCCAAAGTCAAAAAAAACAAATTCATAAAGTTTTTCTAGAATACATTTCCTTAAATTATAATAAAAGATTCAGAAAGATTAATGAACCTAATTTTCAAATTGATGGAAAAAAAAAAATAGGAGAAAAATATTTTTATGTTCAAACCTCACTAATAATTAAAGGTCAGGAAAAAGTAGAAATCAATTATTTACTAAATCAAACAGAAAAAAAAGAATGGAAAATTTTTGATGTTTTGCTGGCTGGTTCAATTAGTGAAATAGCAACAAAAAAATCAGAGTTTAGTAAGATAATTAAAGATAAAGGAATTGATCACCTGATAGAATCTCTTAAAAAAAAAAATGATGAACTTAAAAACTAGCTAGATATTTTTAATAAAAACTTCTCCAAGACCATTAAGATTTTTGTCACCTGAGAATTTTATAAATCTAATGTTTTTTTTTGGAAATTTAATGAGATATTCCTTAAATAGATATCTCTCAATTAATCTAATGAAGCTAAGGTCAAATTCACCAGATTTTATAAAATTATTTGCATCTACAAAATTAGCTGTATAAAAAATTAAAGTACCTCTCCTCATAGAAATACCAAAGTTTTTCTCGACATTCCCAAATGCTATCAAAGTTCCAGAAATCATGTTAAAACAACAGTATACATCCACATTTCCTTTAATTATTACCAACCCTCTTCTCATGAAATTACAGGCATATTTTCCGATATCACCAGAAATAAAAATCTCCCCTCCATTCATTCCTATTTTTTCACCAAATGATGCTGATCCAACATAATCTTTTGCATTTCCTCTTATAATTATTTTTCCACCAAGCATTCCAGAACCTAAAAAATCCTCAACTGACCCTTTTACCCTTATTTCCCCACCTTGCATTTTTTTTCCAACATATGATCCAAGATTAGATTCGACAGTTAATATATCTTTTTTCCATTTGTAACCTAAATAATTACAAAAACTGTTGCAGCCTTTGACATTTATTTCATTCTCTTCCTTTTGATTTTCAATAATTTTTATTGAGAAAATTTCGGATAACTTAATTTCTTTATTTTTATATATCAAAAAAATTTGACCGATATTTCTATTATTTATTTTTTTATCATTTATAAGGCTCAGATTTTTTAAATTAAGGAGCCCGTCTATTTTCTTCAATAACTTAAGTGTAATTTTTTTCATTTGACTATTTTGAGTAAATTAAATAAATAGGGACCAAGTTTTCCACCATAATTTCCAGCTGAAATCGCAAGAATATCTTTATTTCCTGAGTGTAAAATAGTATTGATCCCAACCTTCATTGCTTTTTCAATATCCTTCTTTTCCAAACCGTCAATTACAATTTCTAAAACACAACCTGCATTCTCACTGATCTTTACCTTGACCGTACCCCGCAAAGTAGGGCAGTAATCAAAATTTGTTGATGCTATTAAACTTTTGTATTTAGAACCAACTTTTGATCCAGACCTAACAATACCACCGGGGAATGGTAAAATTATATTTTTAATTTTCTTTAATTGATTTACAGCATTTTCCGCTGCCTTGAGAACTCCATCTATGTTTTTACCAATAATTAGAAAGTTTCCACCTCCAATAGCTGGTTGCTGATATGCAAATTCTTCACACAAAAATTCACCATCCATGACGGGAATTCTCCAGAATCTTTTTCCATTGACAATCTTAGAAATTTGGTAACCATCACCAAAATACCTTAATGATTTTCCTAACTCTATTTTTACATCTCCATCATTACCAGAAAAAAGTGATGATGTCGGAGATGTCATTACACATTGTCCTGCTCTATTTAAAATTTGTTTTGCAAGTTCTTTAGAAGACATAGAAAAAACTAAAATGGATACCCCTGGTCGTCCATCAGGCGTTTCTCTGAAACTAAGAATTTTTTCTATACCTGCTTCGCAACCGCAAGCTATAACTGATGTTGCAAAACCAGTAAAGGATTCTGCTGCTTTGATTGCCCAAGAGTTGTTGTGTGCTGTAATTATCAATCTTGAGGCCTTCATTGGAAACGCCTCTGCAAATGTATCTTCGATAGCAATTTTATTTTTTATCATTTTATCTTTATATTAAATTTAAAAAAATTTTTGATGCTTCTATGTATTGAGACTCTATGAATTTTTTTAATTTTATAATTTTAACCCCATCTGACCTAACCACCAAACCCTCTGAATCAATTCCCGGGGTGGTTGTCGGAATATATACATCAAAAAAAAACTTATCTTTCAAATTTGGATTTCCAATAAATACATTTTTTTTGAAATATTTAATTTTTGGAGAACTTTCAAAACTTGAAATATAAATTTGTAGGTCTTTATATTTACTCATTTTAGATACATCAATGTTGTGAGGTTCATATTCGGCTCCAATATCACAGAAATTTATGCCATTAGGAAATCCAGTTTTGGTTATGCATGAATTAATAAAACCAGCTGAATTGTCAGGTCCGAACAAATTAAAAAGTCTAACTCTTTTTTTTTTACTCGTGAATTTTATGAAATCTAACAATGAGTTTGTCAAAATTTGGTCATCCTCCTCAAGATTATAAATTATTACTGGATATTTAGATTTAGATAATAAATTAAAAAAAGGTTCATCTTTATTATTTGTTTTTTCATTCATCAATGATTTTTTTGTTAAATTAAGAAAATTTACTAATTTTTTTTCTGGTAAAAAATGATTATTAAAAAAAAAAGATTCAGCCCTTGATTTGTTGAAAAAGAAAAAACATTTTTTCATTTTTTGATTGCTCCATTCTAATTTTCTCAAAAAAAGATCACATATTGATTTTTCATTTATATTTATGAAAATTAGAAAATCAGATCTATTTTTGAGTTCATTAAATGAAACAATTGATCCACCATATCTTTGAAAAGATGAAAAAAAATTATTTATTTTTTTCCCATGCATATGATTAATTGAACATTTCTTTTGTTCTGCAAACCTCAGTGCACTCTTTATTGTTTTTTGATCACAACTAAATCCTTCAAGATGTATATCTTCGCTGGATTTAACTATTTTTCTAAATTCCTTAATCGCCTTTTCAATTGTTACAACTTTTCCTTTGATCATTGGTCTAGAATTAAGAGAGTAATTCTGAACCCTGTCTATATATTCCAAACAATTATTGGTAGAATTTTTTTTATTTAATTCTCTTTGAAAATCAAAACAAAATGTTGAACAAAAATTACATTTTTTAGAATTATTTCTTTTTGTATTTAACATATGAAAACTTTGGGTCATCAGGTGTCCCTTCTAAACTTGAATTAGAATCTTTTGGATTCCATAAAACAACTTCATCTATTTTTTTTGCTAAATCAAAATCTAATTGAGTTATTCCTTTTTTACCATGATTCATTAACTTAACTTCCACAAAAGCATATGAAACTGCTAAATCAGGATGATGCCAAGCCGCCTCTGCCAGATGTCCAATTGTATTAATTACCATTAGAGTACCTTTCCAACTAGTAGTCTTATATGTTTTTCTGATCCATTTTCCATCATATGTCCAATCATCAAAATCTTTATCGAGAATTTGATTTATCTCTGATTCTTTAAAAACTCTGATTTCTCCTTTACTCATTAAAAATCTCCAATTAAAAATTAAAAAACATGAAATACGATTATAATTGTATAATCATAATCTATAATAATGAATTATAAAAAATTTATATAGGTGAAAAAAAGAATAATTTTAAAAAGCCCTTCGAGAATACATCTGGGTTTCTTAGAACTTAATCAAAGTTCTCCTCGGATTTTCGGTAGTTTAGGACTAACGATTTCAAAATTTGAAGATATAATTACTATTCAGGAAAATGAAAAATTTGAAGTAGAATCAAAAAACTTTGATGTAAAGTTAAAAATTCTGGACATACTTGCAATTTTTTCAAAAATTAAAAAAATTAAGAAATGTAAAATTATTGTGAAAAAATTCATACCCACACACCAAGGGTTAGGTTCAGGAACTCAGTTATCTTTGTCTGTAGGTTTTTTAATATCACAGCTAAATAATTTGGAAATGGATATTAATCAGATATCACAAGTGCTAAACAGAGGAAATAGATCTGGAATTGGAATAGAGGCATTTGAATCTGGAGGATTCATCATTGATTTGGGTAAAAATAAAAAATCAAAAAAGCTACCGTTAAAATTTCTCAATTTAAAATGGCCAAAAACCTGGAAAATTATTCTTATATTCGATAATACATTAGCAGGAACTTCTGGAACAAATGAATCACAACAGTTCAAAAAATTAAAGACTGTTCATTCAAAATTCGTTAATCAAAATTGTAAAGCTGTTTTAATGAAAGTAGTTCCAGGGATTTTAGAAAAAAATTTTGAGGAATTTTCTGAGGGTATAAGATTGGTTCAAAAAAATATGTCAAAAATTTTTTATGGTGATAGTAATCTTTATGCTAGTTCAAAAATAAAAAATATTTTCTCTCATTTAAATAAAAAAGGTATTCAAGGTTATGGTCAATCATCCTGGGGACCTACAGGTTTTGTTTTTTGTAAAACCGTTAAAGAAAGAAATGAGTTGTTTAATGAATTAGAAAGTTATATTAAATTAAAACAATTTAAGGAAATTTCATTGACTAAAACAGATGGAAGAAATATAGGAAGAACACTTAAGAGTTAGGGGAAAAATGCAGAAGAAAAATATTTTACATATGATAAGCCCACAAGAAAATGTAAGTCCATTCGATGTTAATATGGCCTGTGATGCTGGATATGACCTAGTAATTCCTTACACAAATGTAAATTTAACTGATGTTAAAGGTCTTGTTCAGGACGCAATATTTTCAAGATCAGTTTCCAATGCAAAAAAAACTGGTATTTTTATTTGTGGGAAAGATGCATCACTTGCACTGGATATGATGAATACGGCAAAGGATTCTATGGTTCCTCCTTTTGAGATTTCAGTTTTTCCAGATCCTGCTGGCTCATTCACCACTGCTGCTGCTATGGTTGCATGTACAGAAAAAACACTGAAGGAAAAGTTTAATACTGATTTTAAAAATAAAAATATTATAATTTATGGTGGGAAAGGAATAGTTGGAGGAATATCTGCAATTATGTGTGCAAAAGAAGGTGCCAATTGTACTATTGTTGGATATGACGGAATAAATAATGTTGCTAAAAAATCTGAGGAGTACAAATCAAGGTTTAATGTTGATATAACTCCCGGAGATGGATCATCTGACGAACTAAATTCATCATATCTGCCAAAGGCTGATATAATTTTTTGTGCTGCCAGGGCTGGAACCCAGGTTATAAGCTTGGAGCAGCTCAATAACGCATCAAAAGCAATGGTTCTAGCTGATGTTAATGCAGTGCCACCTGCTGGTTTGGAAGGTATTGGATTACAAGATGATGATTTAAAACATCCCTGTGGTGCTCTTAACATTGGACCATTAACATCAGGTGATATTAAAGTAAAAACTCAATACAAAATGTTTGAAAAAATGTGTGAAACTGAAAAACCCCTATACCTCAATTTTGACGAAGCTTTGAAAACAGCAAGAGAAATATTAAAACTTTAAAACAAAAAGAAATTATTATTATTTGTAATGCTTGTGAGGATTTGGCACGAGAACTTCATAAACTCAAATTTACAATTTTTGCATTATGTATACACAAAAGTCTGAATCTAAAAAAATATTGTAAAAAAATCTTCACACTTAAAAATTTTGATGAGAAAAAAATACTCACTATTCTTAATTTAATAGATCCAAAGAATAATAAAAAAATCCTAATTGGTTCTGGTTTTGCCGAAGAAATTACAAAAAAAAATATAATAGCTAACAGGCAAAACCTAGGGAATGATTATGAAACTATAAGTAAAATAAAAAGTGGTTTATTTTTCAAAGAATTAGAAAAGAATAATATCACTCACCCAAAATCTACTAGATCTAGACCAAAATCCTCGGATTGGCTTGTTAAAAGTTTTGCTTCAGCCGGAGGAACAAATATAAAAAAAATAGATGAATCTAAAAAAAAATTAAAACATGATGAGTATTATCAGAAATTTCTTGAAAATGGTGAACATTTGTCTGTTCAATTTTTTTGCAATAACAATACAGCTTTCATAAAGAGTATCTGTGAACAATTAATGTCTAAGAGAACAAAAAACCCATTTTTAATCGAAAGTTTAATAACAAAAAATGTAACTTCTGATTTTTTCAAAAAATTAAAAAATTTAGTAAATAGAGTATCATATATTTTTAAACTAAATGGTTTAAATAATATAGATTTGGTTTTACATAAAAAAAAAATTTATTTGATTGAAATTAATCCAAGACCTGGTTTGAGCATGAATATAATTTCTCAATTAAGTAAAGATTTTACAAATTATGAAAATAGTAAATTAAAAAAAATCTCAAAAGAATTATATTTTTCGACAACAATTCTTTATGCAAGTAAAAAGATTTTTATAAATAAAGATAAATTTAAATTTATAAAAGAGTTAGACTCTACCAAAAATTTCTCTGAATTACCTAACATTTATGATAAAATAATGCCGGACGAACCTATTTGTCTGTTACACCTTAAATCTAAACAAAGAGATTTATTGAGTGAAAAAATAGAAAAAATGTCTTATAAAGTTCTAAGTCATCTTGAAAAATATTAAAGTTAATATAATGGAATATAAAATTAATAAACATACAAACAAGTTAGTAGGTATGTTAATTAAAGAAAGCAAAAAATTAAACCTCTCCATAACAAATGGACCTATGGGTTGCAGAATAATTGATGCAGGGATAAAAGTAGATGGAAGTATTGAAGCTGGTATAAAAATATCAGAAATATGTCTTGGTGGTTTAGGCAGGGTGAGTTTAGTTCCAGATCAAAAAATCAATATAACATCCTATGGTATTTCAGTTTTTTCATCCCGACCTGTTTTGGCTTGTCTAGGATCACAATATGCTGGTTGGAGTCTGTCAACTGATGATTTCTTCTCTCTTGGTTCAGGCCCAGTTCGCTCAATCGCACAAAAAGAAAAAATATTTAAAGTGTTAAATTATGAGGATAATTCAAGTTCAACCTGTGTTGTTTTAGAAGTTGATAAATTTCCACCTAAAGAAATAGTAGAAAAAATTTCTAATGATACGAAAGTCAAACCTAAAAATTTAACTTTTATTTTAACCCCAACCACTTCTATTAGTGGAAATATTCAAGTAGTTGCCAGAGTTTTAGAAGTTGCTATTCATAAAGTTCACGAATTAAAATTTCCACTTGATCGAATTACTCATGGACATGGTTATGCTCCATTGCCACCAATTTCGAAAAATTTTGTAATGGGTATGGGTAGAACTAATGATGCCATAATATATGGTGGAATTGTTCAACTTACTATGAAAGGACCAGATAAAGATTTAAAAAATTTATCAAAAAATTTACCTAGTAATAAGTCTAAGGATTATGGCAGGCCTTTTAAAGAAGTATTTGAGAGTTACGGAGGTGATTTCTATAAAATTGATGGATCTTTGTTTAGTCCAGCAGTAGTGATAATTAATTCTCAGGAATCTGGCAAATCCTTTTTATCTGGAAAAGTTAATGAAAAATTAATTAAAACTTCATTTACTTAAGCAAATGCATTTGATTGGTATTCTATCAGATTCACATGATTGGCATAGTGAAGAAATAGATTTTTTTTTAAAAAAAAATAACTGTGATGTTATCAAACTAAACTTTGATGATTTTTTATTAAAACTTAAAAATAACAAAATTACATTTTTGAATAATAAAAGAATAGCTAAATTAGATGGAATCTGGGTAAGATATATAAATACTGGATCCATAGAGGAAATAACAACAAAGTTAACAATTCTTCACCTTCTTGAAAAAATGAAAATTTATGTTCACAACTCTGCGACAGTAATTGAGAAAACAGTGGATAAAATAAGAACGACTGGTTTATTAGAAATACATGGATTAAAATCTCCTGAAACATTTGTTAGTATAGGAAATCAATTAAAAAAGTTTCCTACAAATAAAAAATATAATTATCTCCTAAAACCTATTTTTGGTTCACAAGGCAAGGATATATTTCTTATTTCAAATCCAAATAAATCAGCAAACATTAAAGCGAAAGGAAATGTCTTTTATCTTCAAAGATTTCTGAAATCAGAAGAAAAAAAATTTTCAGATTATAGAGTTCTTGTAAGCAATCATAGAGTGATATCTGTAATGGAAAGATCCTCAGAACATTTTATTACAAATGTTTTTCAGGGTGCACAAACAAAAAAAATCACTGTAAAAAATAAATTAGAAAAAATTTGTATCAAAGTCTCTAAAATTTTTAATCTAGGTTATGGTGGGATTGATATTAAGCTCCACAAAAAAAAATATTATGTGATTGAAGTTAATGGGATACCATCATGGAAAGGAATTCAAAAAATTGAAGAAAAAAATATTTCTGAAATTTTAGTAAAAGATTTTCTAAGAAAAATATAATAAATGTCTTATATTAAAAAATTATTCTACGATTCTTGTTGTGAGGAATTAAGAATTCTAAAACCAGGAAATCACAGTATTCAGTCAAAAATAATTGGTATGGACCATAAAAAATTTGAGAGAGCAGCGAAGATTTCATCTGAAATCCTTGCACAAAAGCAACTAAGCTTGGGAGAATCAATTTATGAATCTGCATCAAAATGTTTTGAAGAGCTTGGGGAAAATTATAATTTAGGTATAATTTTATTGTGTGCACCGATTCTTAAAATTCCGTTATCTCGACTTAAAAACTTTAAATTGGAATTAAAAAATATTCTAAAAAATATTTCCAGAAAGGAGGGTGAACTTATATTTAAAGCAATAATGAAGTTAAAACCAGCAGGAATAGATAATTACAAAGGAAAGGGTAATGTTGCAAATAAAAATAATAAATTAAATTTCAGAGAAATAATGAAGATTGGAGCTGGTTGGGATCGAATTTCTAGATGTTATGTAGAGGATTACTTTGAGATTTTAGAGAGAGGCCTTCCTTATTTCATATCTTTAAATAAAAAAATATCATACCACAAGGCCACAACAATGCTTTATATGAATTATCTTTGTCTCGATGTTGATAGTCATATTTCAAGAAAATTTGGAAATGAAAAAGCAAAAAGAATAATGAAAAAAAGTCAATTAATTCAAAAAAGCTTAAATTTAAGAAAAAAATATGATTTTAAATTATTAAAATTAGATAAATATCTGAAGGTTTTTCACTATAATCCAGGTACTTGCGCTGATTTAACTGTTACAACCTTGCTAATCAATAAAATAAGGGATATATTCAAATTTC
>MDTG01325724.1_pt1 | contig 20389 bp, 21 predicted proteins | sample 811421 | NCBI WGS metagenome assembly MDTG01 (sample SAMN05326645, study PRJNA326480) | marine metagenome | isolation source: seawater | place: Pacific Ocean: South East | collected 2011
ACCACCCGGGATTACACCTTCGACGGCGCTGAAATTACACCACGTGCGTGGACGCTACCGGCTTACGCCGCCTGATCCTCCAGGATTCGCGCCGCAATTCCGGCAATCACGGTCACGACGCACGATGACGCCATGACGAGAACCATGGGCCAGATCGTGCCGGGCCAAAGGACTCCGGAAAGCAGCCAACCGCAAAGAGCCGAAGCAACGGCCCCGGCCCCGATCTGAAGCGATCCGGAGAAACCGGAAGCAGCCCCGGCCAGATCCGGCCGGACACTCACCGCGCCGGCGATCGCATTGGGCAACGTCATGCCATTGCCGATACCGACAAGGAACATGGGCAGGAACAGCGAAAGCGGGTGGATGTAGCCGAGACCAAAGCTTGCCGCGATCGCACCGACTGCAATCACGACGGTCACATTGCCCGCATTGATCATGCGGCCCAGACCGACACGGGCCGAGAAACGGCCCGACAGCCAGTTCCCGACGATATATCCGCCCGCTACCATCATGAAATAGAAGCCGTATTCGGACGGCGTCATGTCCAGAAGCTTCACGGAGACGAAAGGTGCGCCCCCGAGAAACGTGAAGAACACGCCCGAGGTAAAGGCCGCCGTGGTGGCATAGGCAAGGAAAAGCGGTGAGCGAAGCAGCACCGCGTAGGTGCGCGCCAGGCCGCGCAGCCCGCCTTCGCGAACGCGCGCGTGATTTGTCTCATGAAGTTCGAAATACGCCCAGGCAAACACCGCAAGCCCGGCAACCAGCATCAGCCATGAGTTGGTTCGCCATCCGAATTGCTCGTGCAGCAGACCACCGATGGCCGGTCCTATCATGGGGGCGACCGCAAGCCCCATCGTGACATAGCCGATCATGCTCGCCGCCTGCGAGCGGTCATAAAGATCCCTAACGATCGCACGGCCCAGCACGATTCCCGCGCATCCACCCACGGCCTGCAGCACCCGCCCCGCGATCATGACCGAGATTGTGTCCGCAAGCGCGCACACAAGGCTCCCGATGACGAAGATGCCAAGTCCCCAGACGAGCACCGGCCGCCGGCCATGCCGGTCGGACAAGGGACCGATGGCAATCTGTGCCACGGCGACGGCAGCCAGATAGAGCGAGAGGATAAGCTGGACCACACCCGCGCTCGTGTCGAACACGCCCGCCAGCGAGGGCATGGACGGCAGATAGATGTTCAGTGCGAGGGGATTAACGGCGGAGACGGCAACGAGCAGGGCGATCGTGGGACGCCGCGCCGCGACATCCGTCGGAAGGCTTTGGGTCATGCGCTTTCCTAGGGTGCTTTCAACGTTCTTGGCAAGAGAGAAGCCGCGCGACCGCGCAACCATGCGATGCGTTCGGCCTCACCGCAGCGGCGTGGCCTTTGCGGCCGGCCCCGGCTTGCGCAGCAACTTGCGTTCACGCATCAGGCTGTAAAGGCCGGTCACCACAAGGATTCCGATGCCGATGAGAGTCTGACCGTCGGGGACGTCACCCCATACAAGGTAGCCGATCAGAATGGCCCACAGAATGATCGAATACCGGAACGGTGCCACCAGCGAGATATCACCGGTGCGCATCGCGCTGATGATGGAAACGAAACCGACAAGAATGAAGCAGGCCGCCGCGGCCAGCGCCGCCATGTCGCCAGCCCTCGGCGTCACCCAGGTCTCGACGCTGGAAAGCCCGGCGCCGGCGGCCGCGACACCGGACAGCGAGGCAAGCGTGATGATGTAGGTGGGAATGTTCCGTGGCGTGCGGCTCGTCAGCAGGTCGCGCGAGACAACACAGACCACGGCCGCAAGAGCCCATAGCGACCAGGCGTCGAACCCGGCCATGCCCGGCCGGACAATCAGGAGAACTCCGCCGAAGCCGACGGCAATCGCGCTCCATCGACGCCACCCGACCGGCGCTCCCAGAAACAGGGCCGCACCGGCCGTGATCGCAAGAGGCTGCACCTGCATGATCGCCGTCGCGTTGGCGAGCGGCATGTTGAAAAGTGCCTTGAGGTAAAACAGGGCGCCGAGAACCTCCGCCAGGACGCGCAAACCGATCAGCGGATTGAACACAAGGCCGAGCTTGCGGATCGAACCGTCCAGAAAGCACAGCACGAGCAACAGCGAGATCGCCATCAGGCCGCGCAGGAACATGATCTGTCCCAGTGGCAGATGGTCGGCCGTCAGCTTCGTCAGACTGTCGTTGAAGATGAAACCGGCCATGGCAGCCAGCATGAAGAGAATGGCCCGGCCATTCTCGCCGGAACTCACACCCGAAGTCGGGCTGGATGACATGAAACGGTCTTTCGGTAGCCGCTCAGTTGCGGCGCCGCAGTGGCAGGTTGGTCAGCAGGTTCTGCGGTTTCATCCGCAGCTTGCCGTCGCTCCCCATGGCCAGACCGAGCCAGACCGGCTTTCCCCGCATGGTTTCGACAACATCGCCCCGCTCCTCGAAATCGAGCCGGAACAGGGCAATGATCCGGGAAAGCGCGCCCTCGTCAAGCATCTTGCCTTCATACAGGGCATTGAGAAGGCGAGTTGCCTCCGCATCCAGTCCAATGTGCCAGGACCAGCGTTCATCACGGATTGACTGCTGCGGTTGCACCCGCACGCGCAAACCGTGGAAGTGAGCGACCCAGGTCTCCACAACGCGCGCGAAGGCATCAAGCGCCGGTTCGGTGAAGCGGAAGTCGATGGCGGTATCGAACCGGTCCGACCTCTCCCAGTAGAGGTCGCGATTGTCCTCTCCCAGAACATCCAGCGAAAGCCCGCGCATGGGCGTACCGCTCTCGGCCAGAAGCGCCCCGAGCCCTCCGAAGCCGCCGGTCTTCGTCCAGTTCTCGACAATTTCCGCATCCGCGAGCATGAGTTGCCCGTCGCCCGTGGTAACGACCTGTTCCCGGAAGAAAAGTTCGCCGGCGCGCGCCCGCATCGGGTCGGCGATCCTGCGCAACATGTTGTGCACGATGAGATGGACCAACTGATCCAGGAAAACGGGCGGGATGCTCAGCGGCGTCGGCGAGGAGAACAGCGCGGCGTAGGCGGACTCCACTGTTCCATGCCGCACGAGGTGATCGCGAAACGCCAGAAGGAGCCGGTAGTTTTCGGCCGCGTCCCTGTCCTGGATTGCAGCGATCTCCGCCTCGTCGACCTCCGCGAAAGGTTCCGCCATCAGACGCTCGAACAGCGCATGCTCGGCAAGACAGCTTTCCTCGACGGGATGGATTTCCGGGCGAGTGTAATAGGCGCGCAGGAAATCCGGCGTGACGGTCAGCCAGCCGTTGCGATCACGCTCGAGCAAGTGAATGCCTGATGATTTCCAGAAATTCGGCATCACTCGTCCTCGCTCACATCCCACACTCGCGCATGATCTCCGGAACTGTCATGTGCCACGAGATGAAAGCGCTCGCGGATGGTTCCGTCTTCGTCCATTTCGCGTTCGATCGCCAGCAGGGCATTGACCTCGAGGCCCGAGGCGATCTCGCAGGCATCGGCGATCTCTGCCTCGGCCACCTCTCGCGCCGCATCCACGGACGGCGCGCCATGCTCGGCGGCGAAATGCTCCGCCAGACGCTCGACAAGCGCCGCCCGGTCGTCGTCGCCGATTTCGGCCGGTGTCGCCAGTGTGGTCCAGCCGAAGTTTCCAAGGGACAGAAAGCCGGAGACGAACGCCTGACGCTCCTTGCCGGAGAGCCCCTCGTCGGTGAAGGCACGAAAGGCGAATGTGCCCGGAATGACCCAGTCATCGGGCTCAGCCGCAAGCGGGAACACTCGCGTGTCCGACAGGTCGAGGCGGATCGCCTTCAGCATTCGGGTCATGATCGTGCTCCGGGATGAGTGTTGATGAGGCAGGTCCCCACTTCCGTGCCGTTCAAGGCCTCGTCGGACGGAAAGGCGGACGCCCAAGCGGCCCTACAGGGTTTCCATCTCGGCCAGCGCCGCATCGAGCATCACGACGCGGGTGCCATCGATGGGCCCCTCCTCTTTCAACAGCAAGTTGCCCTGCCCGTCGAGACCGAGAAAGACACCCTCCACCATTCCGTGGCTGACCTCCACGGCGATCCGTTCGCGATAGCCTTCCGCCCGATAGAGCCAGGCGTCGCGCACCGGAGACAAACCGTCATGCTCCCAGGTCTGGATCCAGCTCAGGAGATGGCGGCAGACGGCCTCGAGAATGCGCCCACGGTCCAGTTCGCCCGCCTGTTCCCCGGCAAGGCTCGTCACCCCGGGAATCTCTCCCGGCTCCACCGCAGTTTCCGCCTCGGCGATCTGTATTTCCACCCCGATCACAAGCCAGAATGGGGCGCCATCCTCGTCAAGCGCATCACTCCAGCAGATGCGGACACGGCCAAACTCACCGCCGTTGGCAAGCAGGCGCGCGGGCCAGCGGTGCGTGAGAGCTAGCTCCGGACGAACGCAGGCCCCAAGTGCCTCGACCACCGCGACCATGGTCAGGAACAGCATTTCCGGGCATCGCGCGGGTGAAACGGTAGGCTCCAGAACGATCGCGGCGGCGAGCCTGTCTTGCGCCCGCGACCACACCACATCACCGGCACGAAACTCAGCCTTCCCTGCGCCTGCCATCGCGTGGGCGAAGGGATCGCATTCCGGAGCCACCGGATGACTGGCGAGGATCGGCGGCAAAACGGGCATGACACCCGGATCCGCGTCAGGACCGGCAGCGTTCGACAAGAGTTGGCCTCGGTGTTTCAACCATTGAAAGCATTGTGTTGACCAAGCGGTATTCGATCAATCGGCCGACACGGTGGGAGCGCCGGCAGAAGCTCGTGGACTTGCTCCGGAGCGAGAAGAGGCGCCTCGCATGTCTCACTCGCCCGGGCGCTTGCCGTCACCGGGTGAAAGACGAACAGCTCCAGGATTGTCGCTCGAGTAGATCGTGGCGGAGGAATAGTCCAGACCGTAGGACAGGAAGAGACCGGCCCCCACACCGATTACCGCCACGGCGATCACGGCACATGCAAAAGCCTTCATCGCGTAGGTGTCCTCTCAAGGAAGGGCGCGGACCGGTCGCGCGGTGCCGCCGCCCGTTTCAGGAAGGCAACGGGCACGATGCGCCCGGCCGAACTTTTCAAACGACGCAGGTTCCCATCGCCTACTCGGCGGGCTGTGCCGAGGGCCCCTGCCCTCCCGACCGGGCCTCGCGGGCCTGCACTTCTTCAACCCAGAGCGAATGGTGTTCCTTGGCCCAGTTCAGATCGACTTCACCGGAGCCCATCGCATCGAACGCCCCCTCCATGCCAAGCGAGCCGATGTAGATGTGGGCAATGATCACGCAGACTAGGAACACGCCCATGATCGAGTGCCAAAGCGTCGCGAGCTGCTGCTCCTGCAGCACCGTGAGCGGTGTCGCCAGTTCCGTCCCCGCCACCGCATTCACCAGGGCGAACGTGTCGGAAAAGAAATGGGTGGTGTAGGGAAACAGCAAGGACCAGCCGGAGATGGAGATTGAGGCGCCACCAAGGATGGTCAACCAGAAGATGACCTTCTGACCGGCATTGAACTTCTTCGCCGGCGGGTGAAGGTGCTTTGAGAAAAGCCCGCCGGCCTGCAGCACCCACTTGATGTCCGTGCGGTCGGGAATGTTGTGCCGCACCCACATCAGGAAGATCATCACAAGGCCTGCCATGAACGCAAAGGCCAGATAGTTGTGCAGGTGCTTGCCCCACCACGTCACCAGCGAGAACGCGTCCGGGCCGATCACCGGCAGCAGTACATACCGGCCGTACATGACATTCAGGCCCGTCAGTCCCAGGACAACGAAGGAGACGGCGGTGAGCCAATGTCCGAACCGCTCGATCGCCTCGAAGCGGGTAATGGTCTCATCCGAGCGGCCGTGCTCGATCCGGATGCGTCCACGCAGTGCGAAAAAGAGGCAGAGCATGACGACCATGCCGAGCAGCGCCCAACTGCCGTAAAGCGCGATCGGGCCGTTCTTCAGAGCGCGCCAGAGTTCACCCTCCGACTGCACCAGCGTCGCGGACTTCTCGTCGGGAATGGAGACCTTGCCGGCGGCACCGCTGCGCACGGCACGCCAGAGGTCGGAATCCGAAGTCGTCCCGAGCGTGTTTCCAGGGACATGTCCCTGCACCGGGTTCTCGCTCGGGATTTCCTGCGCGACACCCTGTTGGGCCAGCACGGGCCCGCTCGCAGCCAACGGGCCGCCAAGAACCGCACCGAGGCAAAGGGCGAGCACGGCGGGACGGCAACGCCTCACGCCGGACTCGGCGAAACGGCGTACCGCCTGCAACAGGCCATGCCCCGGGATCGAAAGTCCGGACATTCTCTTGCTCCTCTCCGGGCATGCACCCGGGCTTGCCGTTCAGGTCAGAACTGCTGGCGCAGACCGCGGTGGCGCAGTTCGCGGCGTTCCTCATCCGTCAGCGGGCGATCCGCCTTGCCTTGGTAGACGCCTTTCTCAAGATGCAACGGTCGGTTCTGCTCGTCCTCCCGACATCCCGGCACCAGCGCCAGGACGATCGCCGATATGGCCAGGGCGCCCCATCCTGCACGTGCGGATCTCACATCAATGCTCCTGCTTCATGTCGCCCGGCGCCCGCCGGGGAACCCCGCCTGCCTGCGCCACAGGGATGCCCGGTGTCCCGGACATCCCTGTCTTGCGGCCATGCTGGCCTGCATCCGGTCAGAAAAGGCCCGTCCGTCCCTGGGCTCTTCCCTTGAGCGCGGGCTGTCACATTCAGATATTGCCAGCCTTCTGCTCATAGGCAGTGCCCCAGCCCCAGGCACCCGAGCCGAACCCGCGGGCAACAATGCGCTCGCGGTAGATCGACGACACGACGTCGCCGTCACCGGCAAGAAGGGCCTTGGTCGAGCACATCTCGGCACAGAGCGGCAGTTTGCCCTCCGCGAGACGGTTACGGCCGTACTTGGCGTATTCGGCCGAAGAGTTGTCGGCCTCCGGGCCACCGGCGCAGAAGGTGCACTTGTCCATCTTGCCGCGTGAACCGAAGTTGCCGGCCTGAGGATACTGCGGCGCGCCAAAGGGGCACGCGTAGAAACAGTAACCGCAGCCGATGCAAAGGTCCTTGGAGTGAAGGACCACGCCCTCCTCGGTCTGGTAGAAGCAATCCACCGGGCAGACGGCCATGCAGGGCGCGTCGGAACAGTGCATGCAGGCAACCGAAATGGAGCGTTCGCCCGGCTTGCCGTCATTGATGGTGACGACCCGGCGGCGATTGATGCCCCACGGCACCTCATGCTCGTTCTTGCAGGCGGTGACGCATGCGTTGCACTCGATGCAGCGCTCGGCGTCACAGAGGAATTTCATCCGTGCCATGATCTCTCCTCGTCATTTTCCTGAGGCTCGGGCCCGCGGCGAAGGCTGCTTCGCCGGCCGCGGGCGGCCATATGTGTCAAGCCTCAGCCGATGCGCTCGATGCGGCAAAGCGTGGCCTTGGTTTCCTGCATCTGGGTGACGCTGTCGTAGCCGTAGGTCTGGGCGGTGTTCGTCGCCTCGCCGAGCACGTATGGATCGGCGCCCTTCGGGTACTTGCTGCGCTGATCCTCGCCCTGCCAGTGACCGCCGAAGTGGAACGGCATGAAGGCAACGCCGGTGCCGACACGTTCGGTCACCATCGCCATCACCTTGACCTTGCCGCCTTCGGGACCGTGCACCCAGACCATCTCGCCATCGCGGACGCCCAGATCGTTGGCATCCCGGGTGTTGACCTCGATGAACATGTCCTGCTGCAGCTCCGCCAGCCACGGGTTGGAGCGGGTTTCGTCGCCGCCACCTTCGTATTCCACCAAGCGTCCCGAGGTGAGAATGATCGGGAAGTCCTTGGAATAGTCCGTTTTCTGGATCGACTCGTAGCGGGTCGGGACACGCCAGAAGGTCTTGTCCTCGTAGGTCGCATACTTGTCGAGCAGGTCACGGCGAACCGTGTAAAGCGGCTCGCGGTGCAGCGGCACCGGATCAGGGAAGGTCCACACGACCACACGGGCCTTGGCGTTGCCGTAGGGGGCGCAACCGTGTGCGATCGCAACGCGCTGGATACCGCCGGACAGGTCGGTCTTCCAGTTCACGCCGCCAACCTTCTCGTCGTAGTCGGACGGCATGTCGCCTGTCTGGGAGGTCTCGCCGACCTCTTCCGAAGACGGACGAGCATCACGCATTCCCGCGACCCACTCGATCGTCTGGCGCTCGTAGGGCGTGAGGTCCTTGTCCCAGCCAAGCTTGATCAGCATGGCCATGGTGAACTCGGGATACCCGTCCTCGATCTCCGATCCCACGGGCCAGGAGCCCTCGGCGAGCAGGTTGTCCCCATTGCGCTCGACGCCGAAGCGGGCCCGGAAGCCCATGCCGCCTTCGGCGACGGGAAGCGAGGTATCGTAGAGAACGGCCGAGCCGGGATGGTTCATCTCCGCGGTTCCCCAGCACGGCCACGGCATGCCGTAGAAGTCGCCGTCGGCCGGGCCGCCGCGCGCGCGCAGCGTGGTGCGGTCGAACGTGTGCTGGTTCTCCATGTGGAGCTTGAGGCGTTCCGGCGACTGCCCGGTGTAGCCGATGGTCCACATGCCCCGGTTGAACTCGCGGGTCAGGTCCTCGATGAGCGGCTCTTCGCCATTGACCTCGATGTTCTTGAAGAGGTCTTCCGCGAAGCCGAACTTCTTCGCCAGCAGATAGGCGATGACATGGTCGGGCTTCGACTCGAACAGGGGCTCCACGACCTTCTCGCGCCACTGGATCGACCGGTTGGACGCCGTCACCGACCCGTAGGTCTCGAACTGGGTCGTCGCCGGCAGGAGATACACGCCGTCCTTGCGGTCATGCATGATCGCCGACATCGTCGGGAACGGGTCCATGATGACGAGAAGATCAAGCTTCTCCATCGCCCGCTTCATGTCCGGCAAACGGGTCTGCGAGTTCGGGGCATGGCCCCAGAAGACCATCGCGCGGGTGTTGTCCGGCTGGACGAGGTTTTCCTTGTCCTCCAGCACGCCGTCGATCCAGCGCGACACCGGGATGCCGGTCTCGAACATCATCTCGCGATCCGAGCCGTCCGGCTTCTTCATGGTCGCGAAACGGCCGGCAAGGTTGTCGAAGGAAACGTCCCAAACGCGCGCCCAATGCCCCCAGGACCCCTTGGACAGGCCATAGTAGCCAGGCAGCGTGTCGGCGAGGACACCAAGGTCCGTCGCGCCCTGCACATTGTCATGACCACGGAAGATGTTGGTGCCGCCACCGGCCTTGCCCATGTTGCCGAGCGCGAGCTGCAGCGCACAGTAGGCACGGGTGTTGTTGTTGCCGTTGGTGTGCTGGGTCCCGCCCATGCACCAGATCAGCGTGCCCGGACGGTTGTTGGCCAGCGTGCGCGCGACGCGCTTGAGCTGCGAGCCCGGAACGCCGGTGACACGCTCGACCTCGTCGGGCGTCCAGTTGGCGACCTCGGTCTTGATCTCGTCCATGCCCCAGACACGCTGGCGGATGAACTCCTTGTCCTCCCAGCCATTCTCGAAGATATGCCAGAGGATGCCCCAGACGAGCGCGACGTCGGAGCCCGGACGAAACCGGACATACTCGCTCGCGTGCGCCGCGGTGCGCGTGAAGCGCGGATCACAGACGATCAGCGGCGCATTGTTCTCTTCCTTCGCCTTGAGGACGTGCAGAAGGGAAACCGGATGCGCCTCGGCGGGGTTGCCGCCGATGATCAGGATCGCCTTGGAATTATGGATGTCGTTGTAGGAGTTCGTCATCGCGCCGTAGCCCCAGGTGTTGGCAACACCCGCGACCGTGGTCGAGTGACAGATACGCGCCTGATGGTCGACGTTGTTCGTCCCCCAGAAGGCGGCGAACTTGCGGACAAGATAGGCCTGCTCGTTGGAGTGCTTGGCGGAACCGAGCCAGTAGACGCTGTCGGGTCCGCTTTCGTCGCGGATCTTCATCATCTGGTCGCCGATCTCGTTGATCGCCTGCTCCCAGGACACCCGCTCCCACTTGCCGTTCACGAGCTTGGTCGGGTACTTGAGCCGCCGCTCGCCATGAGCGTGCTCACGCACGGACGCGCCCTTCGCACAATGAGACCCCAGGTTGAACGGGCTGTCGAAACCGGGCTCCTGCCCGGTCCAAACACCGTCCTGCACCTCGGCCAGCACCGTGCAGCCGACCGAGCAATGCGTGCAGACGGTCTTCTTGATCTCTGCCGTCGCAGCCGTAGGACCGGCGGCTTTCGCCTTGCGAACCATTCCGCCCGTCAGGGTGCCGGCCGCGGCGAGACCGCCGGCGGCAAGACCCGAGCGACGCAGGAACGCGCGACGGTCCATCGCGCTGGCGCCCATCGCCTCGATGGCGGAGGCAAGCCGCGTTCGGCTGGCGACGGAGCTCGTCTTCTTCCTCAGCATCCCGTTTCTCCCTCGATCCGCCGGCGGCCAGGGCCTTACCCGCACCGACGTCCTGTTTGAATTGTCTGGGCCACCGCGCCGGACCAGCCGGCGCACGGCATCATCAGTCGATCAGAAGCGCGCCGTCTCGTAGGCTCGCTTCACGTGATCCGTCTCGCGGTAGCCCGCCGCCTTCTCGGACGGGGCCTCGGCCGCCTCGGCACCTCCGGCCACAAGCGTCATCGGCGCCGCCGCCGCACCGAGGCCCGCGAGCTTGAGAAAGCTGCGGCGATCGGCTTCCACGGCCGTGTCCTTGCGTTTCATGCTTCTCTCCTCATGCTCGGCCCGGTCGCCACTGTCTGGCCTCGACCACGCCGGTTGTTCAGTCTGGTCGCCGCACCTGGAACTTCCCGGCGCGGCGTCTGTGTGAGAACGGATCAGGTGGCCCGAGCCGCTCCCTCGTCTTCGAATATCGTGTTCAGGTCCGCCTCGATCGCCATGAAGGACACACCGAGCCGGCCGATCGCCGGATAGAGGTCACCAACGGACGTGGCGGCAAGATCGCGGAAGAAATACGGAGCCCAGATTCCCAGGTGGTCCCGGAAGAAGGTCGACGCATCACCCTCCGCCCCTGAGCCGAAGTCTCCCAGGATCAGCCCCGCCATGATCTGGCACTCGGCGGCGATGTGGTCTTCCGGCTCCTTCACCTCGGGATCACGCTCAATGCCGAGGCGCCGCATTTCCGCGCGCAACCTCGCAAGCGGCTTTTCGTTCAAAAAGCCGGTAAGGTAGAACGATCCATAGGGAATGAGCTCACCGCGTCCAACGCCGATGAAGAGGTCGTGGTAATCGCGGGCCAGACGGGCAGGATCGGCTTCGCGGGCCAGGCGGACAACATCGGCGAGCGCCATGCCGACATCACCTTCGGCGCCTTCAAGGGCACTAACGACGGAAAGCCACTCGGAGCCGACCGGCGCTTCCAGTGAACTCGCCAGAAGGCCATAAAGCGTCGCACGGGCACGATCCTCCCCGCCTATCGGCGGAAGGCTCGCGCCACCATGGCCCATCGTATTGTCGACCGCGCCCGAAACGGCCTTTGCCGAACGGACATCGCTGCCTGCCGTCATGCAATTCTCCCTCATTGTCAGAATAACCGGTCCTATGCCGTTGCGGCAAACGCTTTCCGTGCTGCAACGCCAACGTCAAAAACCTTTTTTCGTCCATGAAAACAGTTATTTGACGAACAAAAAATCACAAAACAACACGAGAAACAGTCCCAGCTAGGCAAGCCACATTGTGCACCGCACAATCACCCGATCTAGGTTGGTAACCACTCCGTTCAGACATTCGCGATTTTCGCGGTAGTGCCCGGGAAACACACGCCGACAGAGCAAATCGGACAGAATCTCTCAGGTTTAAAAGTCACTTCGCGCCGGTCTCGCCTCACGCAAACGCGAACGCCCGCTGTCGGCCACCTGGAACAGGCACCCGACAGCGGGCGTTCAATCTTCTCTCGTACGACTTTGTCGGAAACCGACGTCTCAGCTCTCGATCACGATATTCGGCGCTGCGCGATGCCCATCTTCCCGGTTGCGTTCGATCTCGGCCTGAACCTTGGTCGCGATATCGCGGTAGATGCGCGCATGCGGGCCATCGGGCGCGGATACCGTCACCGGCGTGCCCGCATCGGAAGTCTCGCGGATTTCCATGTCGAGCGGAACTTCGCCGAGGAACGGAACCCCCAGACGCTCGGCCTCCGTGCGCGCGCCGCCGTGACCGAAGATGTCATGGCGATTTCCGCAGTCGGGGCACAGGAAATAGCTCATGTTCTCGATAATCCCGAGAAGCGGGACATCCACCTTGCGGAACATGTTCAGCCCCTTGCGCGCATCGATAAGCGCAAGGTCCTGCGGCGTCGAAACAATCACGGCACCGGCCAGCGGCACGTTTTGCGCCATGGTAAGCTGCGCGTCGCCCGTGCCCGGCGGCATGTCGACCACCAGAACGTCGAGATCACCCCACTCCACTTCACGCAGCATCTGCGTGATGGCCGATATCACCATGGGACCACGCCAGATCATGGGCGTTTCCTCATCCACGAGGAACCCCATGGACATCACCTTGATGCCATAGCCTTCAAGCGGCTTCAGAATACGGCCCGATACGGGTTCAGGGCGCCCGGTGACATGGAAAAGCCGGGGGATGGACGGGCCGTAGATGTCGGCGTCCAGAACGCCGACCTTCAACCCGTTGGCCTGCAAGGCAAGCGCCAGGTTGCAGGTGGTCGTGGACTTGCCGACACCGCCCTTGCCCGAGGCCACGGCAATGATCGACTTCACCCCTGGAACGCCGGGCTTCGCCGTTGAGCCGCCCGCCTTCGCGCCAGCCCCCGCTCCTCGCGCCTGCATGGGCGGGGGAACGCTGCCGGCATCGCCCGCCGCGGGCGCCGGACGCACAGGCTGGGCCTGCTGCGGCTGCCCCCCGCCGCCCTTGCGCTCGGATGTCAGCGCCACCAGTGCCTTTTCGACACCCGGCATTTTCGCCACCACGCGCTCGGCGGCCTGTCGCAGCGGTTCCAGTTCCTGGGCCCGTTCGGCGGGAACCGTAATCGAGAAGATCACCCGCCCCTCGGAAATGAAGACCTCGGACACCAGCCCCAGCGAAACGATGTCTCCCTCCAGGTCGGGTCCCTTGACCTTGGAAAGCTCCTTCAGAACGTCCTCGCGCGTCGGCATCCCGCTCCCTCGTGATTTCCAGAACATGTTTTCCTCGTTCGTTCTTGATGCGCAACGTAAGGGGAAAGTGCCTTCCGTCAATGACGGATCGCGCCACGACGCCTCCTGCTTCCACATGCCGCGTTTCGTGAAATCTGTTTCAGCCTGTCGAAAATCGTGATGCGAAAGATCGCATTTTAGTCCTTGCGGCAGCCCTCGCTTAACCGTTCCCACAGGTTGTCGTGCGCACAATCGGGGCTTGAGAGAATGCTCCACGTCAGGACAAGAAAGATGCCCCTCTCCGCACTGTGCTTTTCCGCCCGCATCGACTGGTCCGCAGTCTCGGGCTCCGTTGAAGCCGAACTCGAGGCAACCCTCGACCGCGCCCGCAAACTCAACCGCCTGAACGGTGTGACGGGTGCGTTGCTTCTCTCCTCCGACAGCATCGTGTGCTGGCTGGAGGGCAACTCGCGCGGCCTCGCGGACACGCGCGACTGCGTCGGGCGCGACTCCCGGCTGTCGGACATCACGGAGATTGCACAAGGCGAGACCAACGAACGCGTGTTTTCCCGCTGCTGGCTCTATTTCGCCGACCTGCGCCGGAGTGGCACGGCGGATGGAACGCCCATCGACACCGCAAGCCTGGCCTCATCTCCCGACATTGCGGTAGCCGCAAGGATCATCGCGCCGCTGACGGAACGCCTGGCGCCCGCTCGCCAGACCCAGCGCGCCATGCTGGTGTAGGCTAAGGATTCGGGGGCGGCTTCGGCCGCCTTCTCGTCTCCGCAACCGCTCCCTTGGATCGTGCTTGCCGCCAAGTTAATGAATTGATTTCAGAATTCCCGCACTGAATTACAGAACCCCAACGGGTGCCGACTATCGTGCTGTCCCATGATGATCTCGATGGGACCAACGAAAATGTCGATCTCGCGGCTTTGCTACCGCAGTGCGCTGACCTTCACCGAAATGACGCTATCGCTCGAGGAGGAGCTCGAGCGGATCGTTGCCACGGCGCGCGCCAACAATGCCCGGACGGGGCTGCGCGGCGCGCTGATCATGAATGGCACCACCTTCTTCCAGGTTCTCGAAGGCCCCGCCGACGCCCTCGAGGCAACCTTTTCCCGAATCGAGGCTGACCGCCGCCATCATGACCTGACCGTGATAGACCGCCGCACCGATGTCGTGACACTGTTGCCGAACGCTCCACTGTTCTTCTGCGACACGCTGGATGCTCACGACGGGGTTCTTGCCAGCCTCGCCATGCCGATCATGCAGGCTCCGGAGCTGGTCTCGCACGATGACCTCATCTCGGTTTCCGTCTTTGCATCCGCCCGCCTGTCCCGATCGCACGAAGTTTCCCGACGCCTCAGCGCCTGATCTCTCGACACGGTCCCCGCCCCTCCGGCACCCTTGCCAGACCCTGTGAATGCTCCCTAGTTTGTCGGCTTCACGAAGCAGCGCGCGGGGTACATCCCGGCGGAGGGGATTCAGTGCGGCGGGACAGCACAACAGACAGCAGCAAGCACGCTCTTCGAGCTCTACCGGAGTTCCTGATCCACCCGGATCCCGAGGATTCGCGCCTGTCCGTCCCCGTCTCGGGTTTCGACCAGACCGGCGCGGAGGTGGAAATCAACGTGGTCACGGAGCGCGCTCTGACGCTCTACCTGAACTCGCAGGAGATCGTCACGATGATGACGATCGGCGACCGGCCGGACCTCCTGGCCGTAGGCTATCTACTGAACCAGAACATGCTGCGCGGGGATGATCGCATCACCGGCATCGACTACGACGATGATCTTGAGGTCGTGGTCGTGCGCACCGAGCGCGAAACCGACTATGAGGATAAGCTGAAGAAGAAGGTGCGCACCTCGGGATGCGCCCAGGGAACGGTCTTCGGTGACATGATGGAGCGCTTCGACGACATCCGCCTGGATCCGGACGCGCGGCTTCGCACATCGGCCCTGTACAAGCTCACCCGCACGATCAACACCGCGCCCTCGCTTTATCTTGCAGCCGGCGCCATTCACGGCTGCGTCCTGTGCCAGGAGGATCGGGCGGTCGCCTACATGGAGGATGTCGGCCGGCACAATGCGGTGGACAAGATCGCCGGCTGGATGTGGCTCGAGAACATCGCGCCGCAGGACAAGGTCTTCTATACCACCGGTCGCCTGACATCCGAGATGGTCATCAAGACGGCAATGATGGGTATTCCCATTCTCGTGTCGCGCTCGGGTTTCACCGCATGGGGCGTGGAGCTTGCCCGCCGTGTCGGCCTGACGCTCATCGGACGCGCTCGCGGCCAACGGTTTATAGTCCTGTCAGCTCCCCAGCGCGTGATTCACGATGCGGACCCGTCCCAGGCGGAGGCCGAACCTGCTCGCAGCCGGCGAAAGGGTGCGACCTCGGGCAAGGAGATGTCATGACCGCTTCCGATACCACAATCGGCTGCATCCTCGCGGGAGGGCTCGCGCGGCGCATGGGTGGCGGCGACAAGCCGATGCTTGTGCTTGATGGCCGACCGATCCTGAGCCACGTCGTTGACCGCTTGCGGCCGCAGGTGGACACGATGATGCTGAACGCCAATGGCGACCCGGCACGGTTTTCGGACTTCGGCCTTCCCGTCGCGGCGGATCCTGTTGGAGGCTTCGCCGGTCCCCTGGCGGGTGTGCTGGCGGGCCTGCGATGGGCGCAAGAGCATCAGCCTCGCATCGAGGGCATCATCTCGGTTGCCGGAGACACGCCCTTCTTCCCGACCAACCTGACGGAACGCCTTCTGGATGCCAGGGCCGGCGATCGCGACCGGATCGTTCTGGCCCGCTGTGGCGGACACAACCACCCCGTCTTCGGATACTGGCCGCTTGCACACACGGATGCGCTCGACGCCTTCCTCCGGGAGGGAACGACCGGGAAGGTCCTGGCCTTCGTGGACATGCATCCCAATGCCCGCGCCGAGTTCGAGGAAGACGGCCACGACCCGTTTTTCAACATCAACACGCCGGAAGACCTGGCGCAGGCCGAGGCTTTCGTGCGGAAAGGCTCCTCATGAGCGAAAAGCACGCTCCCGTTGTCGGTGTTTCCGGCTGGAAGAACTCGGGCAAGACCACCCTTGTGGAGCGCCTCGTCGCCGAATTGACGCGGCGCGGCCATAGGGTCGCGACGGTGAAGAAAGCCCATCACAACGTGGACGTGGACACGCCGGGAACCGACAGCCATCGCCACCGCCTGGCCGGCGCCCGCGAGGTCGCTCTGGTGAGTTCGAAGCGTATCGCCCTGATGCGCGAACTCGGCGAAGACCCTGAGCCGACGCTCGAGGAGGTGCTCGACCGGCTTGCCCCCTGCGACGTTGTTCTCGTGGAAGGCTACAAGAAGTCCGGTCATCCCAAGATCGAAGTGCGGCGAAAGGCGTCGGCGCGCGACGGCGCGCTTGAGGGCAGCGTACCGAACGTGCGCGCAATCGCAGCCGATCACGCTGTCGAAGCGACCGCCTTGCCGGTTTTCGATATCGACGACGTCGCCGGGATCGCGGACTTCATCACGGACCTTTGCGCATTGAACGACAAGGGAGACGACGCGGGTGACAGGTGAACGGCGCCTTCTCGACGACTGCTTTCTGCATGACCGCGACCGGCTGACACACGCCGAGGCGCTGTCCATCCTCAAGCAGCGTGTCACCTGCGTTGTCGGCCACGAGAGGATCGCGCTTGCCGAAGCGAACGGTCGTGTTCTCGCGGAGACGGTGTCCGCTCCCCGCGATGTCCCCCTGACCGACAACGCCGCCGTCGACGGGTATGCCTTCCGGCATGCCGACCTGCCTGCAGGCGGCGGCACTCTCCCGGTAAGCACCAGGATCCCCGCCGGACATCCGGCCACCTCCGCCCTTGTATCGGGCACGGCGGCACGCATCTTCACCGGAGCCGTCATGCCGCAGGGCGCGGACAGTGTCGCAATGCAAGAGGACTGCCGCGTTCACGACCTGGATGGGGGACAGAGCGTTGAAATCCCCGGCGGACTGAAAGCCGGAGCAAACAGGCGACGTGCCGGTGAGGACATCGCGGCGGGAACCGAACTCCTTTCGCCCGGCACACGGCTGCGCCCCCAGGACCTTGCCGCCATCGCCTCCACCGGCGCACCGGAAGCAACAGTCTTCCGCCGGCCCCGAATTGCACTTGTTTCGACCGGCGACGAGATACGTCGTCCCGGGGAGACGCTGCCCGGCGGAGGCGTCTACGATTCCAACCATTTTCTGCTCCGGGCCCTTGCCGGCACGGCTGGCGCGGAGACGACCGATCTCGGTGTGCTCGAGGACCGCGCGGACAGTCTGGCTGACGCGCTCTCCGGGGCCGCAAGTTCGCATGACGTGATCCTGACGACGGGCGGGGCCTCGCGTGGCGAGGAAGATCACCTTGTCGAGACACTCGACCGCCTCGGCAAGCGCCACATGTGGCAACTGGCAATCAAGCCGGGCCGGCCCATGAGCTTCGGACAGATTGGCGATTGCGTCGTTCTGGGCCTGCCGGGAAACCCCGTCGCCGCGATGATCTGCTTCCTGCTTTATGCACGCCCGGTGATCTCGGCACTCGGGGGCGCGGGCTTCACCACGCCACGGCGCTTCCAGGTTCCCGCAGCCTTTCAGGTCGATCGGAAGAAGCCGGATCGGCGCGAGTTCTATCGCGGCCGACTGGCGAGCGACGACCGTGGCAACACGGTGGTGGAGAAGTTCGAACGTGACGGCTCCGGGCTTATCTCGGGATTGCGCGCAGCGGACGGCCTCATCGAAATCCCCGAGGTCGCGACGGAAGTTGCCCGCGGCTCGCTCGTGGACTTCATCCCCTTTTCCGAGTTCGGCCTCGCCCCGCGCTGAGTTCAGGAGAGGCCCGGTTCCCGGATTGAACGGAGAAACTTTCATCCCCTGAAAAAATGAACACGCTCCCCAACGTAAGGCTATTGAACTTCCTTCGGGGATGGTGGGAATATGAAAGCTCGAAGGAACGCGAAGCCGTTCCACGAAAAATCGAGGGACCACAGGGGAACAACACATGCGTCTCATGAAGATTGCAGCAGTCGCGGCCATGATTTTCGGTGCCGTGAGCGGTGCGCAGGCCAAGGACTGGACCAAGGTGCGTATCGGGACGGAGGGAGCCTATCCCCCGTTCAACTATCTGACTTCCGACGGCACGCTGACCGGCTTCGACGTGGATATCGCCAAGGCGCTTTGCGAGCAGATGAAGGTTGAATGCGAGTTCGTCACGCAGGACTGGAACGGCATCATCCAGGCCCTGAACGCCGGCAAGTTCGACGCCATCATCGCTTCCATGTCGATCACCGAGGAGCGCAAGAAGGAAGTCGATTTCACCAACAAGTACTACAATACGCCTCCGGCGATCGCCGTCCCGAAGGACAGCGACATCACCGAGGCGACCGCTGCCGCTCTCGACGGCAAGCTGCTGGGCGCCCAGTCTTCGACGACCCATTCCAACTATGCAGAGGCCAAGCTTCCCGACGCGGAGCTGAAGCTCTATCCGACACCGGACGAGTACAAGCTCGACATTTCCTCGGGCCGCCTCGATGCGGTCATCGATGATGTCGTGGTGCTGTCGGAGTGGCTGGGAACGGACGACGGCGCCTGCTGCAAGCTGCTGGGAACGCTCACACCGGATCCCGTCATCAATGGTGAGGGTGTGGGCATCGCCATTCGCAAGGGCGAGGACGACCTGAAGGCCATGTTCAACGACGCCATCAAGGCGATCCGCGAGAACGGCAAGTATGCCGAGGTTCAGAAAAAGTACTTCGACTTCGACGTTTACGGCGACTGATAGCGGAAGCGCGGTCGGGACGGCAGGACGTTCATCGAGGACCATTCCCGGTCCCCGGATGACGTGATGTACGCCGCCCGACCGCATTTCCAGCATTCGCCGTTTCCAAGCCGTCCGCACCGCTGAGCGACCGGTTCCGGACCTCCATGGTCCGGAACCGGTCCGGCCAACCGACCCGGCCCGATGAACGAAGCACTCACACTCCTGTCCTTCGGCCCGAACGGCTGGGGCGACGAAATCGCGTATGGCGTGTTCGTCACGATCAGCCTCGCGGTGGCCACGCTGCCGCTTGGTCTTTTGCTCGGGTTCCTGATTGCACTTGCGAAGCAATCCCCGGAACGCTCCCTCAGGGCCGCCGCAGACATCTACACCACGATCTTTCGCGGTCTTCCCGAGCTTCTGACACTGTTCCTCGTCTACTACGGCGTCCCGATCCTGCTGAACCAGATGGTCAGGATCTTCAACCCGGAAGCCAGTCTCGACGTGAACTCCTTCGTCGCGGGGATGGTGGCACTCGCGGTGGTGTTTTCCTCCTACGCCTCGGAAGCGTTTCTCTCGGCATTTCGCGGCATTCGGCAGGGTCAGTATGAGGGCGGATTCGCTCTCGGCCTGAACCGCTCGCAGACGATGCGCCTCATCATCCTGCCGCAACTCATCCGCCTTGCCCTTCCCGCGCTCGGCAATCTCTGGCTGATCCTGCTCAAGGATACGGCACTGGTCTCCATCGTCGGCCTCAACGATCTCCTGCGCTGGACGGGTGTTGCCGCGCGCGTCGAAAAGGAGCCTTTCCTCTTTTACGGGCTCGCGTGCCTCATCTACCTCGCGCTCGCGATTGTCTCCTCCGTCGGCCTCTCGCGGATCGAACGCTGGAGCGGACGCGGGGAGGTCCGCCGATGACCGCCTATGTCCAGAAGGCGTCTCTGCCCCCTGCCCCGCCACCTCCGGCACCCGCGCGGCGCTGGTCGGCCACGCGGATCACCGGCAATGTTCTGATGGCGCTCTGGATCGTCGCCGGCATCTGGCTGCTGACCTATCTGGGCGGCCGTATCGGCGGAGACTTTCTGGCCAACTACTGGCAGCGCTATGAGGACGGTGTCCTTACGACACTGACACTTGTCGGCGCCTCCATGGTGATCGGAGCGGTGATCTCGATTCCCGTAGCCCTGGCCCGGGCCTCGCGCAACGCTCTTCTCGCCGTGCCGGCCTTCGCCTACGTCTATTTCTTTCGCGGCACACCACTCATCGCCCAGACCTTCCTGATCTACTACGGTTCCGGCAGCTTCCAGCCGCTCCTGAAGGATGCCGGACTGTGGTGGTTCTTTCGCGATGCCTGGTACTGCGCGATCTTCGCCTTTTCCCTGAACACCTCCGCTTATCAGGCGGAAATCCTGCGCGGCGCCATCCGCAACATAGACCGCGGTCAGTGGGAGGCGGCAAAGGCGCTGGGGCTCGGACGCCTTGTCACCCTGCGCAAGATCATCCTGCCCCAGGCCATGATCGTGGCGCT
>MDTG01417924.1_pt1 | contig 20389 bp, 7 predicted proteins | sample 811421 | NCBI WGS metagenome assembly MDTG01 (sample SAMN05326645, study PRJNA326480) | marine metagenome | isolation source: seawater | place: Pacific Ocean: South East | collected 2011
AACTAGAAGAATTAACTCAAATACTTAGAGGTAAATCTAAGCAAATAAAACACTAGTATATGCCGGAGATTAAAAGCATTTTTACTCAAGGTAAAATGAACAAAGACCTTGACGAAAGATTAGTACCTAAGGGTGAATATAGAGACGCGTTAAATATTCAAGTCTCAACTTCAGAAGCTTCTGACGTTGGAGCTGTTACAAATATATTAGGTAATATTGGTGCTTTTGATTATAATCCTTTTTATGGCTCAAGTTCTCCTACAAATCAAATAGCTCCAAACGCTAAGTGCGTTGGTTGTGTTGTAGATGAGAAAACTGACTCTTTTTATTGGTTTGTTTATCACACTACTAAAAGCGCTATATTAAAATACAGTAACGGTCAAATTAAATTTATTTTTGTAGACACTACAAATACTGTTTTAGAATTTACTCCTGGCATAATAACTGGTATAAACTTAGTAGCAGGTCAAGACACTGATTATCTTTTTTGGACAGACGGTGTAAATGAGCCTAAAAAAATAGACGTAAAGCTAACTGAACTAGGTACACACCAAGGTGGTCATTATGATACACGCCTTGTTATTCCAAAAAGAGCTCTTAATTACAGCAGCGCAGTTACTTTTACAAAAGAATATATAACCGTTATAAAGCCAAACCCAAAATCTAAACTTCTTGTTGATCCTATTTTTGATGAAACAATAATAGCTACAGCAGAAATAGAAATGGATGTTGAAGTGGGAGATGTTGGTGAAATAGAGTTTGATAATTTTTCTCCATCAGATGGTTCTTGGAGCGATGGTGATAGAGTTCTTATGCTTGAACAAGGTTCTTCTCTTGACATAGATGAAGCGCCTCAGGCAACTATACAAATAATTAATTCTTTAGGAGAAGGAAAATATAACTTTAGATTATTATCAAAATCTGATACTTCACAAAATGGTGGTATACCCACAACACTTACTGTTTTTGATTGTAAAAAAAAGCGTAATATTTATGGACAAATATTTCCAAGAAAATTTGTAAAGTTTGGATATAGGTATAAGTATAATAGTGGTGAATACTCTGCTTTTTCTCCTTTTACACAATCTGTATTTGATCCAGGTGCTTTTGAATATAGCTCAAGAAAGGCGTATAATACAGCTATGGAAAACAGACTTTTATCTGTTAAGTTAAGAAGATTTTTAACAAAACAAACTCCATACGATGTTGTTCAAATAGATTTATTATATACTGAATCAGACTCTCCTATTGTTTATATAGTAGACAAAATAAAACCATTTGATAAAAAAACAATTGAACAAGGAATTACTTTAGCAGATAGAATTGGTAATTATAAAAATCATTGGGAAGCTAATTTATATGAAGTAACTTCTGATTTAATATATGCTGCAGTTCCAGAAAATCAATTGTTAAGAGATTATGATAGTGTTCCTATTACTGCACTTGCGCAAGAAGTTACTGGTAGCAGAATAATTTATGGTAATTACGAGCAAAATTACAATATAGATACAACCCCTATTTTAAAAGCACATTATGAAAGTAGGTACAAAGAAAATCCTATTTTTAAACATGATTATATAGGTAATTTTACAGACGTGCCAAGTCCTCAAGAACAAAATCGTGTTTCTCTTAAAGGTTACAAATCATTAAAATCTATTAGAGATTATCAATTAGGAATAGCATATTTAGATTCTTACGGTAGACAAACACCTATATTTACTTCAAACGATTCTCAGTTTAAAATACCTAAACGACATGGTTCTGCTAAGATGAAAATTACAGGTAGAGTTGTAACAGACGCTCCACACTGGGCTGAATCATTTAAAATATTTGTAAAAGAAACTTCTACAGAGTATTATAATATAGCTTTAAGTAGAGTATACAATGCTGCTGATGGTGATTTGTGGTTATCTTTTCCATCTTCTGAAAGAAATAAAGTTGACGAAGATACTTTTTTATTTTTGAAAAAAGCGGCAGAATCTAATGCTTTACTTAGAGAAGAGTATAAGTATAAAGTTTTAGCTATAGAAAATGAAGCTCCAGATTATATAAAAGAAAAAATTGATAAATTAGTAGGATTACAAGTTGGTGATGAAGGAAGTCCAAATAATACTTTAGCTGTTTTTGGAAACACAAGTTCCCCGAAAGCTGATAGTAGGTTTTTTGAAATTTCTGACACAATTTATGATGGAACTGGTGCTCCTAACTTAGCTACAATAGAAGAAGATATATACATAGCTTTTAAAAGCTTTGAGAACGATTACACTCGTAGGTATAAAGTCGCTGCAGTTGCTAAAGGTAGTAATGTAGGTGATCCATACGAAATTACTTTAGAAGATGTGTTTGATGCTTCAGACTGTTCTTTTATATATCGAAATTTTCCACCAAGTTATCTTGATGATGCAGGTACAGATGTAAGCATGGTTGCTGGTATGGAATTAGTTATATATACCGGTAAAGAAGTTGCGTTACCAGAGTTTAAAGGTGTGTTTTTTGTAAAGATCAATGCAAACGGTGCTGATCAAGAATTGTTCTTACCATCATCTGAAATAGAATATGAAATTGCTAAAAGTATGTTTAGTCACTTTTTCTATGACCAAAACCTCTTGAACGCGCCTGTGTTTAGTAATTATACTAGCACAACAGATATATTAGATAATGTAAATGATTCTGATGTGTCGAGTGGTGAAACAGCAGTGACTCTTGACATAAGTAACTCTAAAAATGAATGGAAAGAGTTGGTAAAATTTGGTTCTAACTTGTCTACACCAAACCCAATACTTATTACAGGTAATAATTTTGGTAACCCAAGCTGTGGATTTTTTATTGATAAAGCTTTTTACGCTGGGACAGCGCCTACTGACCATTTTGAGGCCTCGCTTATTTATTCTTCTGATCCAAATTACGGAACAAATACAAGTAGTGTATCAATACCTTGGTCTGCAAACCCAAGAAGTGGTAATTCTTATCCTTCAAGTTTAGAGCAAATACTAACTGGTGGGCCTGATCATCACAGTCCACTAACATACGGTGATGATAACTGGGATATTAACATGCTTAAGTTTGGAAAAGGTATTTATAAAGAAGGTAATGATTGGATTATAGAATTATCTTTTATCTCAAATGTAGGCCCACACGCTGACGGTGCTGATGGGCAGGGTTATGGTTTCACTAGCTCTTGGCATTTTCTGTATAACGACATATTAAAGTCTCATCTTTGGGAACCTCAAAACGATAGTAGAATACTTGAAGAATACCAAAACCGATACGGTGGTGGAACTCAATCTTTACAAACCGCTATAAACAGGATAGAGCCTAATTCTATATTCAAATTTGCAAATAGCGTTAGTGGTAAAAAATATAGAATAAAAAGTGTAGGAATAGAAAAAAGATATAATTTTATAAATTTTCTACAATTAACAAGCGCTTATTATGACGCTTTTAGAAATTTCTCTTATCCTGGTCCACAACAGAATTGGGATAACAACGCTGGTAATTTTGCTACTGCTTATAAAAATTTTGGTAAACCAGTAAATAGAAGAATAACTTATAAAATAAATTTATCTCAACAAAACGTAAGCGAAGAAGAGGTTTTAATTAATGGTGTAGCTACTCCAATTTTAGAAGCAGCTCATACACACCAAGCTATAGAGTTACAATTTCTTGATATAAAAATACCAGATGAAACAGGTAATATAATAAGCGAAAACCCAGCAATATTTGAAACAGAACCAAAGAAAACAGCTGATTTAGATTTATATTACCAAGCTAGCGAAGCGTTGCCTTTAGTTTTAAAAGATAAAAACGTTGAAACATTTATACCGCTTGGATGTGTTGTAAAATGTCCAAATAGAAAAGACGTTGTAAACCCAAATGTTTTAACTTATGTAACAAAAGCTGTTAATAACGTAATAACTACAAATACAGCTATAGATTTTGCAGCTTTAATAGGACCTCCTATGTTAAACCTACCTGCCGTGCCGCTATACTTTTATAGAGAAGACGGTAGTTATACAACTGCTTTTGTTGATGGTGTTGGAACGGTACCAGAAGAGATTATTTTAACTGCAAATGTTTCTAGAAATCCATTTGCTCTTTCTTGGTTTAACTGTTTTTCTTTTGGTAATGGTGTAGAGTCTAATAGAATAAGAGATACTTTCAACGAAGTTATTATTGACAAAGGTGTTAAAGTTAGTTCTGTTACAGATTTTACTTACGAAAGAGAAAAAAGAAAAAATGGTTTAATATTTTCTGGTATATACAATAGTAATACTGGTGTTAATAATTTAAATCAATTTATATTAGCAGAGGGTATTACTAAGGATTTAAATCCTACATACGGTAGTATACAAAAATTATTTCAAAGAAGAGATGATTTAATTTCTTTTTGTGAAGATAGAATTGTAAATATAAAAGCAAATAAAGACACTTTGTTTAATGCTGATGGAAGTTCTAATGTAATTGCTACTAGTAAAGTTTTAGGAGATGCAACTCCTTTTGCAGGTGATTATGGTATATCACGAAATCCAGAAAGCTTTGCTAGAGATAATTATAGAACTTACTTTACTGATAAACAAAGAGGGGCTGTGCTTAGACTTTCTATGGACGGTTTGACGCCTATATCAGAGTATGGTATGTCAACTTTTTTCAAGGGTTTTTTAAAAAATGATGCAGTTTTATTAGGTAGCTATGATAATAAAAAAGAAGAATATAACATAACTGCCTCAACTGCGCTACAAACTATTTCTTACAAAGAAAGTATTAGAGGTTGGTCTAGTTTTAAGTCTTTTTTACCTGAGCATGCTTTAAGTGTAGGTAATGAGTATTTTACTTTTAAAAATGGTATTCCATATTTACATCACTCACTCAGTACAGATAGAAACAGTTTTTATGGTATTTCGTACCCATCTACTATAGACGTTGTTTTAAACGATAGTCCTGATGTTATTAAATCTTTTAAAACAGTTAAATACGAAGGATCTAAATCAAAAGTAAAAAAAGAAGTATCAAGAGTTGAAACAGGGTTTTATAACTTAGAAGACATAGATGGTTGGTATGTTGAGATAATACAAACAGACAAACAGTATGGTTATGTTCCTGAATTTATAGAAAAAGAAGGTAAATGGTTTAACAATATAAAAGGAGATGAATTTAATAGAAAAACTGACGAGTTTTCTTTTCAAGGTATTGGAAGGGCAAGCGATATTATTGTAGATCCTTCTTTAAACCCAGCTATTGGTGGTTGTACAGATATAAATGCCAGCAACTACGACCCAACAGCTACGTTTGATGATGGATCTTGTGTTTATGTTCAACCTCCACCACCAACAGTAATAAATGGTTGTATGGATCCCCTTGCAACAAACTACAACCCAGCGGCTACATTTGACGACGGTACGTGTGTGTTTATTCCTCCAACACCTATTTACGGTTGCACAAACCCTTCAGCAACAAACTATAATCCAGCAGCAACGGTTGATGATGGATCTTGTGTTCCAATAATAATGGGGTGTACTGATCCTAATGCAATTAATTATTTTGCTGGTGCAAATGTTGATGATGGTTCTTGTTTATACAACATAGTACCTGGTTGTACAGATCCTCAAGCTACAAATTTTAACCCACTGGCTACAGTTGATGATGGTAGTTGTACTTATTCGCCTCAACCTGTTCCTGGTTGCATGGACCCTGCGGCTACAAATTATAATCCTTTAGCGACTGTTGATGATGGTAGTTGTACTTATCCACCGGTATCAGGTTGTACAGATCCACAAGCAATAAATTATGATCCTTTGGCAGTTGTTGATGATGGTAGTTGTATATACCAACCAATCCCTGTTCCTGGATGTACTGATCCAAACGCAAGCAACTATAATCCTTTAGCTACTGTTGACGATGGGTCTTGTACTTACGCACCACCACCACCAGCGCCGCAAGTTTTAACTATTCAAGATGGAAATGATGATGACACGGGTACTCTATAAAAAATTAAATAATAAATAAAATGCCAGTAACTTTTAACCCAAACAATAATTACGATGTTGAAATAGTGACTGTTGCAGATGCTAACGATCCATACAATAATGGTATACAGAATTTAGTAGCTACAGGAGAAGACTATGTTGAGATAAAAATAACGCCAACTACCTTTGGTTATCCTTTATTAGCTGGAAACATGAGAATTAATGATGGTGCGAGTTTTAACTCTAGCGGTACGACTGGAATGGCTCATGTTCCTTGGAGTGCAAGATCAAACCCTAACACTTGGCAAGTCGCAAGAAATGAGCAATGCTTACCACCAATAACTCCACACAATTTACCTATTTCAAGCCCTAATGCTCAACATGTAAAAGCGTCAAATTATTGGTTGCTGGGACAGGCTTGTCAAAATCCAAGTTTTTACGGTGGAACTCCGTATACAAACTCCCTGACTAATGCTAATTATGGGTTTGACACAGGCAGCTATATTGCTCCAAATTTTGTTTTAAATCCTTCTTTTCAAGGTCCTTATATTTGGTACCCAACACATGGTAGTCCGACCGGTTATCCTCCGTATGTTTACGCAGGTGGTGGTGTTGGACATTTTTGGACTCAAATTATTATGTTTGAAGTTTACGAAGATGACAATGGAAACCTTATTAATGACAATCTTACTCCTGATAATGGTTACAACTCTAACGCTATGCTTGGTCCTACATACACCCACAACTGGTCTTGGTGGGATCCTACAAATCCTTCTACGCCTATTACCAACAACATTTATCCTAAATATTTAAAATGTTTTATTTTTATTGTAAACGCCCCATCAAACTGGTTTCCTGGTAATGAAACTATTTTAATAGATGTAGATGAAGCAGCTCCACTATCTGGTTGTATGGATCCAACGGCTTTAAACTATAACCCGTTAGCAGTTATTGACAACGGCACTTGTCAATATCTTGGTGTTACATACTCTACAGTTACTTTAAGCTTTAGTATTGCATCTGTTGGTGGTAATTCTGGTCCAGTACCCGCTGGGCCTTATACTGACGGCTCGCAATATGGTATTACAGTTCCGTTTCCTCCACCTGGACAAACGTTTTCATATGGAACTGTTGATTATTTAGCTGCACACTCTCCAAGCACAAGTAACATAAGGCTTGATAATGGTAATTTAACTCAAAGCATAACTATTACTGACACTCAAGGAAACGCTATTTATTACGCTCCTGGAGATCACGTTAACGAAATTGTTGAGGTATACGTTTACCCTTATACAGATCAGTCTGGTGGAGGCCCAATAATATATGACTTCCCAGTTGTTGGTGGTCCAAATGGTTTTGGCCCGCCTCCTAACTTACCAGATCCAACTAGTACAGATTACGACGACTACGTACAGCGTATATATCCAGGGTGGGGTAATACAAAAAACAATTTGACAGCTGCAAGTTTAACAACATTAGTAGGTAGTGGTGGTCCGGGTAACTTTTGGTTAGACGCTGAGTACGAAGATCCGCTTGTAACCTCTCCTATACAATATTCTTTGTGGCATAATGGACCAGACTCTACAGGACTTCAACCAACTCAAAGAGTTGATTATAATTATGGAGGATCTGTTCCTGCAACTATTTCTGGTATTTCTGGCATTGAAGAATATAATCCAAATCCTTCATCTCCAGCTAGAGATTGGTTTCCTACTAGAGTAAAGGTTAGCGTACAACTTGATTTTTATTTACCAAGCCAAAATGCAACACCAGGCCCTGGTTCTGGTGGTTTTAATGTAAATGGAAATGATTTTGAAGTTACAGTACTAATCAAACATGATACATCAAAACAAGGTGATCTTAATTGGACTATATAAAACATGAAAGAAATAAAAAATCTAGAAATAAACATAACACCGATGCGTTCAGCTGCGCATACAAGAGCTTTTACAGTAACTGGAGATCCAGGCGCAATGTTTACTATGACTATTATAAATGAAGACGATCATTATTATAATTTTTCCGAAGAAGTAAATAAAAACGGTCAGTTAAAAACTGCTTTAGCATTTACAGCTACACCCGCAACTCTTGATATAAAAACTATAAGTTCTAGTGGTACTTATACTGGTTCAGTTAGTTTTCCAGCAATAACAGATGACGATCACTATGTTATAACTTTAACTGCTGTTGGAGAAACTAATTTGTCTAAAAACATGTCTCATAACAACGTTTTAGTGCTGCCAAAAATATATAAGTATAAAGATACTACAGTTACTTTTTCATTGTCTTCTGCTGGTAGTAGTGGTAGTTATAACAGCATGCCTAGTAACGTAACTTTTGTAGGGCCTAGTAGTTCTTCTGTTACTATAGAAAATCCTAATATAGCTCAAATAAAAAAATCTATAGAGTGGGATGTTAGTTTAAGCACTAGCCAGTTTGTAATAGCAAGACAACCACTAGAAACTGACTTTGAAATTAGCACGACAAAAACAACTGCGTCAAGCAGTGATAGTACTGGTGAAGATACGCTTATTGAACTTACAGATATTTCAGGACTTTCAATAAGAATGGATGTCACAGGAACTAATATAGCAGCAAACTCTATAATAAGAGAAATTATACCGGGTTTTAAAGATTATAATAAATCATCAGATTTACAAGATGTTTATACAATACCACAAGTAGTAAGCACAGATGAGCAAGGTAATATTTCAATTGAAAATAGCAATGCAGGTACTATTGTTATTAGTAACGCTTCAAGTTGGGCTAGTGGTCAAACTTTAACTTTTACAGGAAAAGGTAGTTCTAGTAGTGAAAATTTTAACAACACTATATTTAAAATTGAAAACTTTGCATTAACAATAGATCCTGTAGTAACAACAACTGATGCCGCTGTATCGAACAGCACTACAATACCTATAACAAGTACAGACGGTATAAAAGCGGTAGATACAGTTTTAATGACAGGTATAGGTATAACGGCTGCCTCGCCGCATGTTGACGCTATAAGTTCTGGCGTAAATATTACAGCAAGCTCTGCGCAGACAATAGAAAACGGGCAAACAGTAACTTTTACAGGTAGTAGCAGGTCAGCAAAAATAAAACTAGACGTCACTGTTTTAGAATATGGTACTGACGATTTAACACTAACATTAGCTTTAGATAACATTTTAACAGTAGGATAATATGGTTATAACACTAACATTTAATAATGCACTAAATATTTCTTTAACAATAGGAGACACCGTACTGTACGCAGAAACAAATCCTTCTGGTGGGTACAGCACTTCTTCTTTAATGAACACAACAAGGCTTGGTACTGTGACTGGTATTGATAGAGATACTAATACAATAGAAGTAACTAATACTTTTACAAACGTAGCTCCTATTTTAAATATAAATCAAACTTATTTTATGTTTACAAAAGATAACAAGACAAATTTAACTAGTTTAACAGGTTATTATGCAGAAGCTAAATTCGTAAATGACTCTAAAGAAAAAGCAGAATTATTTGCAGTTGGCTCTGAAGTGACTTCAAGTAGTAAATAATGCATAAAAAGTGTAATTATAAATAAATAAAACAATAAAACATGGCAGTAGGTTTAATAAAAAAACAAATAATACATACTAATCAAGCAGAAGGCTCTCCTATGAGACTTTCAGGATCTCCATTAAAAAGTATAAGAGAAGATTTAAGAACTGCTAGATCAAATTTTGACACTGAAATGGAAACTTACAGAACAATGCAGTTTACAAATCCTTATAAGAATAACGTTTATCAAAACATGGAGAACACCGCTGCAGATCTTACTGTCAATCAAAAAGCAGCTAATTTCCAAGCTCAACAAGCGAGTAAAGGCCAAGCAAACATACTTAACGCTTTGCAGAGTAGTGGTGGTTTTAATGCTGGTAACATACAAGCTTTAGCTAATCAAGCTCAAACTGGAGCACAACAAGCGGCTGCTTCAATAGGTCAACAAGAGTCTGCAAACCAAAGAATGGCAGTCCAACAAGCGGCAAGAAACCAACAACTAGAGCGTCAAGGTAGAATGCAAGTTCAAAGAGGTGCTGCTAATTTACAGCAAATGAATGCAGATAGACAAGCTACGCAACTAGGTATGTCAATGCAAATGGTTGGTGCTGCTCAAGATCGTGTTACAGCGCAAAACCAGATGATTGGTAATATAATTGGTGCTGTTGTAGGCGGAGCTGCTGATTTAGGAGCTGGTAGTCTTGCGCATAATGGTAAATTATTTAAACAATAACACAAAGATATGGCAATAAATCAAGGTTTAATAGCAGCGGCCGGCAAAATGGGAGGCTCGACAACAAACACCGGTGCAGGTATTGTAAAAGCAATAGGTGCTATAGGTCGTTATGTAGCTGCTAAAAAGAAAATATTTCAAGCTGCAACAGCTGGGTTTAACGCTGTTGAAGAAGATGTTCCGTTAGATCAACTACCTCAGTATAAAACAAGAATTAGTGAGTTAGCAAAAACTATAAAAAATGTACCAGCTTTTATGCCTAAGTATAAAAAAGCTGTTGAAGAGTACAATGATATAATGAAACAAGTTAGTGATTTTAAAACTCAGACTACTGAATTAGCAAAATCAAAAATTGGTATGGCTGAAAATGCTAAAGACTTGTCTTCTTATCAGTCAAACGGAACACACTTAGATCTTCATACAGATGTAGTAACAGAAAGCTACACTGCTTTTATGGACACTAGAGGTCCAATGATGAGGTTTGAAAATGGTACTGAAATGTTAATTGCAGATTACTTAAAAATAAAACCTGAGTTTATATCTGAGTCTAAAGATCTTTCTGATGAAGCTTATTCTTTAATAGAAACTCACGGTACTCTTGATAAAATAAATGGTGTTAATCGTGCCGCTGGTAGTGTTGCTCAAGAAGTTACTGGACATGCTGAAAAAGTTTTTACGCAAGGAAACCACGCTACAAACATATTGTTTAATAAAAAATTTGTAACACCTAACGGTAAGAAAACTTTTATGGATTGGTTAGCTTTTGTAGACGATGAAGGTAGCTCAGTATACAATAAATTATTAGAAGATGTAACGGTAGATCAAGACGCAAGTGATGAGCCTAGATCTGCAACACAAACAGTTACTTTAACGACTGAAGATATAGTAGATGGTTCTGCAGATATGATAAAAAGAGGGTTATGGGAAAAATATCCTGGTGGTTTAGAAGCTTTAGAAGAGAAGTATAATGAATTCTTAATGATGAATATTAAGCACCAGAAAGCAATAAATACAACAAGAGTCGCAAATAGTAAAAATAAATCAGGCAATCCTACTGTATGGGATTTAGAAGAAGAGTATAAAATGTTCCCAGGAATTGCTAGTCAAGGTAGAGGGTACGTTGATTACGCAGATTACAATGAAGAAGACAAAAAATACGGTGTAGTTAGATTGTTTCCTCAGACAGGTCAAAAAATACAAAACCAATATGACGATATAACTCAGAAAACAAACGCTGGAGATGAGTTTTTTGATTTTCTTGCCAACAAATATACTGTTGTAGGAACTGGAGATAAAATGACATATAAAGTTACATCTCCAGGTGGAACAACAAGAATGGTAATAGATCCGCAAACTAATGAACCTATAACACAACAAAGACTTCTTGAAACTTTAATAGATCCTTCTGTACTCAGGTTAATACCTGGGCATATGGATTAATAAAATTAATATATGTCAAATAATCTCATTTATTTATACAACTCTCTTTACAATGATCAGAGGTATACTAAGTCTTATGAAGAATTCAAAACACAGTTTGAAGACTCTTCGTATAGAGAAAAAGTGTATAATGAAGTTGCGTCAACAGGTGAGTATACAAAAATGTTTAGTGATTTTGAGGCAAAATATTATACTTCTGCAAAGCAGGAAGACAAGCCCGTTGAATCAACCGAAGTAAACGAAAGTGTTAGTACGTATTTACCTGACGGTGAAGTATTAAAAAGCTATCTTAGACAACTAGAAAGCGTTAACGTTACAGATGATGAGTTGGCAGATATTACAGCAAGAGCAAATGAAGATGCTGTTTACAGCTACAAAAGTCAAGGGGCGTTAGAAAAAATGGAAGGGTATTACAAGTTTCCATATCAAAAATTTTTAAATGCAGATCAAAGTAATCACACAGAGGCTCAACAAAAATTTATAGATGAGCAAAAAGAGCAGTTAATTATACAAAAGACTGATAAAATACTAGAGCAGTTTGAAACTGAAATATCGCCAATATGGGAAGATTTAAAAGGCGCTGCTGCTAAACTTGTAGGTGGTAGAAGTGGTTTTAAATTTAAAACAGAATCTCAAATAAAATACGAAACTGGAAGACAATATTTAACAGCAGAATTTAATAAAAAATATAAAGAAAAAGAAACTGTTATTGTAAAAACTGCTAATGATTTAAGAATGTTGTCAGAGGCTATTAATACTATAGACTCTAACATGTCACAAGTTGAAAATATTTTTGATGAGTACAATGAAAATCTTAGCCAAGAAAATGTTGATGATTATAACACTTACATAAACACAAGAGCTTCTATACTAACTGCTTATAACGCAAAGTTAAAAATGTTAAATAGCTTAGAAGCAGAAGCTGGTGATATTGCTACAATAGGTGATTTAACAAAAAGAACTTATAACAACTTTGACATATTAGAAAATAGACTTGGTTCTACAGCTTTAAGGCTTGGTAGTGGTCTTATAAAGCTTACAAAAGAAATAGCTGGATTTGGCGAAAGTGGTTTGTTAACTGGGGGTCAAGAGCTTGATTACAACAGTCCAGAGTTTCTTGCTACAATGCCTGAATATATAAGACCTATTGTCCGTGGTTATGGTACTGCCTTAGATAAACTAGACACAACCGCAGGAAATCTTTATAGTGAAGCAGAAAAAATAAACGAGTATACAGCAAGAAGGCAGACTTTTGGAGATATAAAAGGTGTTGGTGATTTTGGTATGTTTATGTTAGATTTAATGAGCGAACAAGCAATAAACACCGCGATAACATACAGTACTGGTGGTTTAGGTTTGGCTATTATTTCTGCTGGAGCTTCTGGTAATAAAATGTCAGAGATGGATATTGAAATTGAAAAAGGTAGATATAACCCTGCTACTGGCGAGATGGAAGATATAAAAATATCACCATTACAATATTACACCTCAGCAATAGGTTATGGTTTAGCTGAATTTGTTACAGAAAAAATAGCATTAGAAAATTTAAAATACGGTATAAAAAACTACAAAAAAGCGTTTGGTTTAGGTAGTAAATATAGTTTAAAAGGAGAAACGTTTGGAAAGGCTCTTGGTAGTTATACTTTTGGAACATTTAGTGAAGGTACGTCAGAACTAACTGCTTCTATTTTACAAAACTCAATAGACAGACATATCTTAGGGAATAAAAGCGTAAACGTTATGGACGGTACTAACGAAGCTTTTTGGTCTGGTGTGTTTATGTCAGGGCTCGGGTTTAGAGCTCCAGGTTTAGCAGCGTCAGCGTATAAGGCCGCTACAACAAAAGTTGATTTTGACAAAATAAACAAACGATCTCAAAAAATTGTTGAGCTTGAAAAACAAAAAAACAAACTTCTTACTGGTAATGTAAACAGTGAAACTCTTGCTGAAGATTTAGCCATGATTCAAGCTGAAATAGACGGTAATTTGAAAGCTAATTTTATGGATCAAGGTTATGCTGGTAGAAGAGTAGATGAGTTAAGTAATAAAGATAAAAAAACGTTATTAAACTTAGCATCAAGAAGAACTAGGCTTCAAAATATTATTGATAAAATTAACAGCAATCAAGGTTTGTCAGTTAAACAAAGAGAAGCAGCTATAGCAGATAAGATAAACCAGATAAACAACATGGAGGGCAAAAAACGCCAAATACTTAATAACTCTATGTACTCTAAAGATGTTGATAAATTAACAAAAGCAACAATAAATTTAGCCGCAGAAAAAGGTTTAACAATAAAAACTATTACAGAAAAGCCTGGCCAAAGTATTGTAGAAGCTGCGTTTGAGCATGTTAAAAACTCTGACTTAACTGATGAGCAAAAAGACCAGCTTAACACTGATTTAATGGAGTTTTTCTTTGATGTAAAAAGTAAAGTAGTAGATAAAAAAGGAAGAACAATAAAGAAAAATATTCACGGAGCAGCAATTGGTGCTGAAGTTGGTTTGCCTATGCAGTTTCAGCTTGATGGTAATTTTACTGGTGACGAAATTGGTAACGCTTCTGTTCATTCTCACGAGCTTGGTCATAATACTTTAGATATAGGATTTTTACAAGACAACCCTAAAGCTTTTGCTTTAATAGATAAGTTTTTTAAATACACTAAAAACAGATACAAAGGTTTAAACAAATATGTTGATCAGAAAATTAAAGAAGGTAATTACGAAAAAAAGTATGATAAAAACACAAAAGAAGGTAGGCTAGCTATTGCCGCTGAAAAACTTGCGTTTTCAATAGATTATATTAGAAAATTTCATAACGAAGATATTGACAAAAGTTTAAAAGGTAAACTGCTAGACAGTTGGTTAAGTTTTACTAAAGGAAAAGTTGATCCAGATTTAAAAGATGAAATAAGAAACGGTGAAGATGTTTATAACATGCTTAAAGACTATGCTAGTGGTTTTGATGTAGGTAGATTTTCAGGTAAAGCTGCAGCTATAATAGACAAGGCCGCAAAGAAAATTAAAGAAGCAAAAGACTCTGGTAAAGCTACAAAATCAAAAGCAAAAAAATCAACATCAAACTTACAAAGCACGCTTGACAGTAAATACAAGGGTGACGTAAAAAAAATGGGTAGAGAGTCTATCGGTGTAGACCCTAGCGGTAAACCACTGTCTGGTACAGATGTAACAAAATCTTTATTAGCAAAAGAAATAGGTGCCATGGTAACAGATATTGTTAAAAGATATTTTAAGCCAATAAAACCTCAACAATTACAAAGAGCCGGTTTAACAGAAGGCGATTATAGACAAGCTTTGATAGGCTTAGCTTCTAGTATTTTAAATCCAGCGCCTGGCTCAACAGAATTATTTGATCCAACAGTACAGACGTTAGATAAATTTCTTTCTAGTAGATTATACTTCAGAGCTAAAAGCTTAGCAACTAAATTAGGAGTACCACAAGAATTTACTGTAAACATTGATGACGTTAACGAATCAAGCCTACTTGATAGTGATGATTTAGGAGGAGGTGTAGATACTCAAGGTGATGTAGGGCCAAGAGTTGTTAAAGAGCTTTCAGACATTGACATAAACAGCGATGTAATAGAGCCAGCTATTATTGACAAAATAGACAATTTAATAGAGCAAAACCCTGCAAATGTAGAGCAGGAAATAACAAAACTTATAGAAAAAGAATTTGCAGATTTAATCATTAAGCAAATGGGTGAGATAACTGGAAATGCAAAAGATTTTACAGTTAGTCAAAAGTATAAAGATTTTCACAATGAAGATAATTATAGAAAAATGAACGACGCTCTTAGTGCTGAAGAGATAATGAACACCTATGTCAAAGGTAAAAACGCACCTTATACTGCAAAAAAAATTGATGAAAAAGACTATAAAAATTTAAAAAGCAACGATCCAAAGTTAAAAAAAGATAGTTATTATGTAAAAGGTGTTTATGATATTAAAGCAACACCAGCTAAGTGGCTTAGTTATTTTACTGAAGGAGGGTTTACAACTCTTAGAGATAGAAGAAAAAAGTTAGCTCAAAAGATTGCCGCTTCATTTGCTAAGCAAGCTGCACAAAACTATGTAATTGAAAACTCGAACAATATAGACGCTGTTTTAAAAGCAGAGTTAAACAAGTGGATTGATTCACAAGACAAGCAAAAAAGTGAAAACAGAACCTTTAATAATGTTAAGTATTCTTACGGCGCGTTTAGAGACGGTATATTTTTATTTGAAGAGCTAAAAGCCGGTAAAAAAGTTTTTGATAAAAATGGTAACTTACTTAAAAAATACAAAGACATACCAGAAGCTGTAGGTCAATTTGTTTACAATGAAATTCATCAAGAAGGCTTAATAATGGATGTTGGTGATATAAGCACTGTTCAGTTTGTGAGTAAAGCTTTAAAAAATTTATGGACTGAAAAAGGTGAACGTGGAACAGCTTATGAGGGGCACATTATAGATCAAGCTATTGCTTTAGAAAAAGTTTTTGGTAAAGGTGTTGTTGAGGTTCTTCTTAGAAAACCAACAGAAGACGATGCTTTACCAGACTTTCAAATATCAATATATGGTAATGTGCTTAATGTTGAAGTTAAAATGGTAGATGCACAATATAGCAGTATTACTTTTGTTCCTGATAATAACGGTGTTAACGGTTTTGGAATTAAAAAAGATTACAGTTTTAATGATCGTTTATTAGAAGAGCTTGGTAGTGAAGTTCAAAAAGGTATTCAAGATGCCAAAAGCTTTTTGAAAAAAGAACATGGCTATACTTGGGAAAACATAAGAGTATTACCTAACTTTTTACATAGAAGTTTAAAAGCAAACATAAACCCTAGAACAGGTAAAACTTATTATGCAAGTATGAGTGGTAAGTCTAATTTTAGACTGCAAGACATTGCTGTGTTATATAACAATAAAAAACATGCTGTTCACTATATACATATAATGGGTAAAGGTTTGTTTAACATGGGTAAAGACATACTTAACTTTAAACTGCCTAAATTTGAAGGTATGGGCAAAATAACTATAAGAAGAGTGCCTAACTCTCAAAAAAGAAAAGTTACTATGGAAGATGTTAAAGCCGGTAAAGTAACTAGCTTATACACAGACGGTACAAATACTAAAGAAAAAGGCGAGAAAAAGAAAAAGCGAGATATTTACACAGGAAATCAAGTTTACAGTTGGAGAGCTATTCCAACAATACCTGCTATAAAAGATGTTTTACCAGAATCAACACATAGTTTAGGTACTTTTGGTGGTCAAACAAAGTTTTTTCAAAGCCCAGAAGTAAGCAGGCTTAAAGCTTCTATGTCAATGGGTCAAAGAGGTACATTTGACAAAGCTATTAAAGGTGGTAGATCAATAAACAAACCAACTAAAGGTATTACAATTTTAGATTTTGATGATACTCTAGCGACCAGTAAGTCTTTAATTAGATACACAACTCCAGAAGGTGACACAGGAACTTTAACACCTGAGCAATACGCTAGTACATATCAAGACTTGTTAGGATTAGGATATAAGTTTGATTTTTCAGAGTTTAACAAAGTTGTTGATGGTAAAATAGCGCCGTTGTTTCAAAAAGCTTTAAAGCTACAAGGTAAGTTTGGCCCTAAAAGTATGTTTGTATTAACGGCTAGACCAGCTGAATCAGCGCCAGCTATATTTGCGTTTTTAAAAGCTAATGGATTAAACATACCTTTAGAAAATATAACCGGCTTAGCAAACTCTACAGCAGAGGCAAAAGCGCTTTGGATAGCTGATAAAGTTGGTGAAGGCTTTAATGACTTTTATTTTGCTGATGATGCTTTACAAAACGTGCAAGCGGTTAAAAATATGTTAGATCAGTTTGATGTTAAGTCAAAAGTACAGCAAGCTAAAGTTAAGTTTAGCGAGGGTATGAGCAAAGATTTTAACGATATACTTGAAGATGTTACTGGTATTGAATCACAAAAAAGATTTAGCACTATGAAAGCTAGAAAACGTGGTTCTAGCAAAGGTAAATTTAGACTTTTTATACCACCATCTCACGAAGATTTTGTAGGGCTACTATATAACTTTATGGGTAAAGGTAAAAAAGGTGATGCGCATAGAGACTTTTTAGAAAAAGCATTAATAAAACCTTTAAATAGAGGTTATAGAGAGATTGACGTAGCAAAACAAGCTATTGCTAATGACTATAAGTCTTTGAACAAGATGTACAAAGAAGTTAAGAAAAAACTTACAAAGAAAACTCCTAACGGTGATTACACATATGAAGACGCGGTAAGAGTTTATTTGTGGAGTAAGCATGGTCATGACATCCCTGGTTTAACACCTAGTGATCAAAGTATTTTAGTTGATTTAGTTGCACAAGACGTAGAGTTGAAAGAATATGCGGAAGGCATAAATATGATTTCTAAACAAGAACAGTATGTTAAGCCAAGTGAGTCTTGGGACGCTGGTAATATAAGAATAGATTTAATAGAAGCTACAAGTGGGGTTGGAAGAGAGCAATATTTTAAAGAGTTTCAAGAAAATGCTGATAAAATATTTTCAGAAGAAAATTTAAACAAGATTGAAGCGGCTTACGGTAAAGGTGTTAGAGAAGCATTAGAAGATAGTTTATACAGAATTAAAACAGGTATTAATAGACCTAAAGGACAAAGTGGTACAGTTAACGGTTGGATGAATTTTTTAAACGGTTCTGTAGGTACTGTCATGTTCTTTAACGTTAGATCTGCTATATTACAGCAAATGTCTATAGTAAATTATATAAACTTTGCTGACAACAATATATTTGCAGCAGCTAAAGCTTTTGCAAACCAAGTACAATACTGGAAAGATTTTGCTTTTATATTTAATTCTGACATGTTGAAACAAAGACGAGGTGGTATTGGTACAGATATTAACGGGGCTGAACTTGCAGAAACTGTAAGTAAATCAAAAAAGCCAATAGCAGCAGTTATAAGTAAACTTTTACAATTAGGTTTTGCACCTACACAAATTGGTGATAATATTGCGATTGCAATTGGTGGTGCTACGTTTTACAGAAATAGAGTAAACAAATATATAAAAGATGGGCTTAGTCAAAAAGAAGCTGAAACAAAAGCGTTTACTGATTTTCAAGACATAACACAGTCAACGCAGCAGTCTTCAAGACCTGACAAAACTTCACAACAACAAGCTAGCTGGATAGGTAAATTAGTTTTAAACTTTCAAAATATTACTTCACAGTATAATAGGCTAATAAAGCGAGCAGCTCAAGATATATATAACAAACGAATAACACCACCATACTCAACTAGAACAGCTAGTAATATAGGTAATATATCTAGAATATTATACTACGGTGGAATACAAAACGTTATATTTTATAGTTTACAAACAGCTTTGTTTTACATGATGTTTGAAGATGATGAAGATGACGAAGATGCAAATAAAAGATTTTTAGGAAAAAAAGAAAGAGTTATAAACGGTACAATTGACTCTATATTAAGAGGTTCTGGTATATATGGAGTTGCAGTTTCTACAGTTAAAAACATGGCTGTAAAATGGTTTGATCAAAGAGAAGCAAAAGGCTTTGCTAAAGATGAAAGTGCAGTACTTATGGAGGCTTTAAACTTTTCACCTGTAGTTGGTATTAAAGCTAGAAAAATAGTTAACGCAGAAAAAACAATTAATTATAACGAAAACGTAATAAGCGAAATGGAAGTGTTTGATGCTGATAATCCTCAATGGTCTGCAGCTACAAACTATATAGAAGCTTTTACTAATTTACCAACAAATAGATTATATCAAAAAAGTATTAATATGAGAAATGCTTTAGATAATGATTATACAGCTTTTCAAAGATTTTTATTTTTCTCTGGCTTTACAACTTGGAGTCTTGGGCTTGGTGATACTAAAAAAGTAAAAGAAGCTAAAGAAAAAATTAAATCTGACAAAGAGGCTAAAAAGAAAAAATCAAAAAAGAAAAAAAGAAGACAGATATGAAAAAACTAATTATATTATTAATTATACTAAGCTCTTGTGCTGCGCCAAAAAAATGTTGTAGTCAAGATTTAAAGAAGATATTTAAATTTTCTACATTCTATGCCGCTGCAAATGGCGGGACATCTATATCAGATGTAGAAACTTTTTCAGTTACAAACGGCTTAGAAACTGCTACTGTACAAACTCCATACGATTACAATTTAGCTTTAGGTATACGTAAAATTGCAAGGTTTGGTTACGAAAACAGAGCAAGCACATTTTATGATGGCACAGAAGAATCGTGGTCAGATGGTGCTAGTATTGGTAAAGTTCGTGGATTAGAGTTTTTATTTGAAGTAGATTACACAAGACAACAAGGTAATGAATATTTAGATCAGCATCATTTTATAAGATTTGTAGATGATAAGTATATATTAAAAGGAGAGTACTTAGAAGATGGTTTTGCTGATATAAAGTATGTTGAAACATCACAAAGATATAGATATAAAGTTAATGACAAATTGTCCTTTAACGCTGGGCTTGCTCAAAGGCTATCCGAACCGTACGGGTATGATCCTTTAGCAGAATGGGTGCTCAGCAATGGCAATATACATTACACTTACCTAGCACTACAAGAAGGCTATAACGTCAATGTAGCTGCTAGTGAGTATTTTTCTCCTAGTGGAGAGCTCGTTGCTACAAGCAAAGAGGTTTGGGAAGAGGTTGTTATACCTACAATGTTAGCTGATTACACTG
>MDTG01387893.1_pt1 | contig 20386 bp, 19 predicted proteins | sample 811421 | NCBI WGS metagenome assembly MDTG01 (sample SAMN05326645, study PRJNA326480) | marine metagenome | isolation source: seawater | place: Pacific Ocean: South East | collected 2011
GTTTCTTCTGTCTCCCATATATTCACCTCTGATAAAATTCTGCGATCCATCTCGGGTCACATGGTTGATAAATAAAAAACAGAAAACCACCAGATTCTCTATCATTCATTATGATTGAGCGTTTGCGGATAGAGTGTTTGATCTTTAGAAAGTCAATCAGTGATTCCAGTTCAGATTTGTCATCACTATGGATGCTAACTGGCTGCCTATCCCAGTCAATGCGCACAGGCATCGAAAGACCTCAATCAACTCTTCTTTGCCTATATCTTGTGACGTAGCCTGCTATCCAGTTACGTAGTTTTTTGGAACTTACATCAGTTAATTGTGAAACCATCATCTTGTTGTGGTCAAAATCATCAGTGAATTTATCTCCATGTTGCTCTACAAGTGCGATTGCTCTAATTTTAATGAAACTTGGTCTAATATTTCCCATAATTATCACTCCTGAAATAGTTTAACCTCGATAGGGATATCTGGCTCATCGTGTCTGATTACTTGCAAGCGTACTTTTCTTGGTGGGTTTTCGATTCCTCTTGACCAAATGTGTTCGTTTACTGAAGGGTCAATCCAGACTTCTTCGTCTTCTTTGACTTTCAAATGTTGTATGACATGATCTTTGATAATTTGCATTGCTCGTGGTGCACGCTTAAATCGCGTGATGGTCCAAGCTTTTCTTAGGGGTACGATAAGTTCTGACTCGTTTGGTCTTGCCATGTTAATCACCTCTGAAGTTTGCTTCTTCTCCAATGATGTCTCTTAGGATGGGAAACAGTATTTCGGTCGGTCTTTAACATGACCCATACAGGGACACGGCGGTTTTGCTTGGTTGCCTTCATAAGGCGGATTTTCTTTGCTGCTGGTTTATTTTTTGACATTTCGAGCACCTTCTCAGATTCTTCTAATGGACGCATTACTGCGGCTCTTGGATTGTGATGCTAAAATTGACTTCAGCGTATCATCATTCATAGGGGGGACGAATTTTTGGTTTTGATTTAATTCGAGAATTAGCTTGCGTATAGACTCAGCACGCTCAGGAGTGGCAAGAGATATTCTTGCAATTCTTGCTCTAGCTTCGCTAGTCAAGAGTTGTTTCATTGCGTTTGACACTGCTTGAGATTCTGCATTTCTCCTTTGAGACTCAATTTCTGCATCGGCTTGTGCTTGTGCTTGAGATTCAAATTGCTTCTGTAGTTCGAGTCTTCGTTGTTCTCTAATGGCTGCTAGTTGGTCATCACCGCTTGCAGACATAATTGACAAACTCCCACTTCCTCAATATTTTGCCAAACCAGGATATATTTCATTGGCAGCATCTCTGCAGGAATGTGCAACTTCATCTAGAAGTTTCTGTCCGTGTGAAGTAATTTTTCTGCCTGAGTACAACTGTTGTTTTCCATCTACAGATTCAATTTCCTTGGTTGACACAAGTTCGACTAAACCTGCTGACTCTAATTGTTGTAGCGCCGTTCTAATGATGTGTCTTGACGCAACGCCCGGTGTATTTGGACCTGCACCGTTGTTAACGCTGCCTCCATAGTCTTGGGCCAGCGAAGTTACTCCAACCGGTCCTTGACGAGCTACTTTTCTTAGAATTGAGGCAGCTCTGACAGTCCACCAATTTTCTTGGGTAGGTGGCCTTTCTCGATCAGCACCAGTCTTGACATAATCTGACCAATTTGGTTGTTCAATTTCCTTAACAGTGGAAAGTTTTTCTGCCAATGCTGGAATCAGTAAGTCGGCGGGAATATCATAATATGTGGTCATACAGCAACACCAAGCACTTTGCCGACTAAACTCCCCTATATCAATGAAACGGGTGCAAATGTGGAGCCATAACATGAAAATTTGAGAAAATGCAAGTGTTATTGAAGGGGCGTTAGTAGGAGTATATATGCAGAAGGCGTTAGCCCAAAATCCGAACCTTCTTCGGACTTTGCTTGGTCTATCATTTACACTGATATTCTTACTTGGATATGCTGTGTATGGGGCTACTATATCTCCATCGTACTACCTGTACACTACAGAAACGGAAATTACTGTGCATGACACAAATGAACCAACTAAACTTTACGATGAAGACAACAATGTAACGAATTGGCGTTGGACCTTCACTGCTGACGGGGACAACTTGACCTGGGTTAATGCCAGTGCTGGCGGATTATCAAGGAACTCAGTAATGAAACTAACCAGTTCCGCTGGCTTATACAGCCACACCGACCTTGGTAACCCTGATGCAGACGATTTTAGTTGTGAAGACAGATGCTACTACAATAACACTCACGAGTTGATTAGCGATGACGGAGGTGATGAAGCAATTTTTTCAATGACTACCACCGACCCCGGCAGACGAAATAATGGTACTGTTTACGCAAATTCACTAGAATCTGCCGAGCAAAAAGCGAGAGAAATTATTGATTATTTCCACACACCTTCAGTGGTGATTGTTGAGATAACAGAAAAAGGGAATAAGAGTACATTTCCAGATGTTACACTTACTACTGTAAACGAAGACTTCGAAGAAATAGAGGTATTTTCTGTAGATGCAGGTACTGAATTCTTGTGGGCTGTTGCAGCGGTTGTAGGTTGCTTTTCCATGATATTAATTCCATCCTTCACCGTATACTTTGCTGCACGTGCTAAGGAGCGCAAGAACGAACTGAAGTTAGAACAGGCAGAACAACAGGTCGATGAATCAATAGATTCAGAAGAAGACGCCAATTAACTCATATAGATTACATGTTTTGTACCAATTGAACGGGAATGCGAACTTATCTAGCAGTAATAATCGTTTTACTCCTATCGGCTAGCACGATGCCATTTCAGTCCTTATTTAACGATGTTTCTTCAGAAAAATTAGGCTCGAGTAAAGCCACAGGAATTGATCTTTCAGTAAGCGACGTATCCTATAGTTATCCAAATTTTATAGATGAGCAAAAATATCAAATGTTTTCTTCAAACTATCCTATATTTACATTCAATCGTCCTGAATTGTTATTTGTTGTGGACGCGGTAAAGAATGTTGAAATTGAAATGACCGTTACAGTTGACAACCTCGGCACTGTTAATTCGCCGTTAGTAGAGGTCAATGCTTTGATTTTACACAACGAGTATCAAAACTTTGAACTCTTCAACGCAACAAACCAAATAACAACAATCAGGGGACAAGGTAGTTCAACAACTTCATTCAAATTTGTACCCTCATACTCGGGGAATCACTCAGTTATTGTCACCCCTAGTATGTCAACCGTTGATGACAACCCGGTAAATGATAATATGATGGGGACATTTACTGTAGCTAGTCACTATTTTAATTGTGATGACCTTAGTACGTGGACAGTCGGACAGAGCTGGGGAGTTAATTCTGACACATCACTTTCAGAGGGTAGTGCATGCCATATAGGCAATGGTCAATCGTCTACTTACAACCCAAATTTAGTCACAGATTTAATCACACCAACGATGGATATGTCTGATGCTATTCAAAATCCATCGCGGACAAATGGCATCTCATTCTACTACACTGGTAGCTTAGCCAGCGGAGATTATTTCAAAATTTTCAGTATGGATCCAGCAAATAGTTGGACAGAGTTAGTGAGTATCACGGGGGTTACCGTTGATAGTGATTTTTCCGATTCAGCAAATTGGCAAACCTGGTCTGTTAACAATGCTGGTGCTTCTTCACCATTAATTCCTTCGCCTCAGCAGAATTTTCACACCAATTCACAATTTAGATTCGGCTTCACAAGTGATTCCAGTGTAAATGATATTGGCCTGTGGATGGATGACATTGTGATAGTTTATGATCAGCAATTAACACAAAATGAATATGGAATTGACTCAGCAGGTCTTTCCGCTACTGGAACAGTTGCTAATAGTTGGGGTAAAATAACAATTGAGCTAACAAACACAGGCAATGTTTCAGAATCGTTTATTCCATCGTTGTCCGGTATTCCTAATGATTGGCAATACTATTTTTCTTCAACTAGCGGTGTAAGTATCACTGAATCAAATGGTATTTACCTGAATAAAGGTGAAACTAAGTTGATAGATCTCAATTTTCAGCCAAAGATTAATGAAAATATTGGCTACTATCCAGTTACTTTTACAGCTACTTCCAAGGTACATCAATCGGTATCAGCCAATTTATTATTGCAACTTGAAGTAACTCCAGACAGAATTCCTGAATTCTTACCAATTACAGATATTGTAAGGTGTATACCAGGAAACTCATGCTTTGTTTCGCTCTCAATTACCAATGCTGGAGGCGCAGCAGATGTTTTTTCCTTATCATTAGATTACAACTCATTACCTGTAGGTTGGAGTGTCTCATTCGCATGGGATCAGCCAAAAGAAATCCTAGTTCAACCAGGATTCACGATCCCAGTTATGTTAACATATAGCGTAGCTAGCGATGCAATACCAGACTCTGTAGGCAGATTTAATTTGCATGCTACATCGCAAAATGACAGTTCCAGAACTGACCAATTAACCGTTGAAATTGTAGCAAGTATGATTAGCGATGCATCTATTTATCCATTACAATCAACAGAAGATAACTTTATGATCGAACCGGGAGGAAGTACCACAGTTTCATTTACTGTTACTAATAATGCACCCGTGCAAGACATTTTCGAAACCAATATGTTAACTGATAATCTAAATGATTGGACCGTGTCAGACATATTACCCCAGAAGTTATTCCTAAATTCTGGTGATACCGGTTCATTTAGCGCTAAAATCTCGGCACCGATTACAGCTCAAGTTGGAGATAATTGTCCTGAGTATTTCGCTTCAATTATCTCACAAAGAAGCGGAGAAGTATTCATTTCGAATAATGTTGATAATTTACAAATAGCTCAGGTAAACAATCTCGCAATCAAACTCATGAATGCGCCCGAAACCCTAAAACCGGGTTCTTCCAATGAGTTTCAGTTAGAAATATCCAATCTGGGCAATGGTCCAGTTCCAGCTGAGATTTTAATTGATGGTATACCAAATGAATGGGATTATAGGATCTATGCAGAAGATGAATTGCTCAATGATATAGTTCAATTAGGTGAAATATCAGATTTTGATTCCATCAAATTAATCACGGTTGTGATTGATGTTCCAGATGGAGTTGATCACAGTCTAGTTTATGAGATAAAAATAACAGCAACGCCGACAATGTATGGTTTGGACATAGATACTGATGACAATGATATCATATTGAGTTTGGTTACCGAGATAGTCCGTGGAATAGAACTATCTCAAACATATTATGCAATTAGTACAGGAATAGGTAACAGCACATCAATTAATTTTGAAATCAATAATTATGGCAACATAGCTGAGCGAGAAATGAAAGTCCTGGCTAGGCTTTACAGCGACACATATGATGGAGTTATTATTGGTTACATGACATTGGGTAATTCTGGCATACCATATGAATTTAATCAGAATCATTCGATTTCACTTGACAAAAATAGTTCGCGTACGGTTAGGGTTGATTTGATAATACCATCAGATATCGATATTGGTTCAAGTGTAATATTCGATTTTTCTTTATTGATAGATAATGAACAAAATGAAAGGTTGAATCATCGAACAGAATTAGCTGTTAATTATGTCAGAGACATATCGGTAGATTTGTCACAAAACACACCAGAAACGGAAGATTTCGGATCCTTATGGCTGAACATATCTACAATGTCCAGTTCTGACGAACAATACAACGCAGAATTTTCTACACCCAAAAATTGGCAATTGATTTGTAATTCTGCACTAGTTGATGACGGAGTCATTGTAATCGAAGAAAAATTAGTTAATTCGCTAAACAGGGAGTCTTCTACCTACTGTGAAGTTATAAATTTAGGAGACGTATACGAAGGTGAGATAAGTATATCGTTGTATGACGATGATAATAAATTAATTAGTGAAGATAGAGTTTTAATTACATTTGTCAAACCTGTAGCAGAAAGTGTAAATTTTTCAACCACAATCATTACAGGAGGAGTAATATTTACACTGCTTACAATTATAATTATTACATTACTAGTGATAAAAAACCGTACTAAATTTGATGACCAAAAAACTGAAAACAGCAGTGAGCAAAGAATCTCTGGACCTCCAATTTCCGGCCCGCCGACATCAAATGTTGCCGCCAAAAAAGCGGTTCCGGTAATTATGAATTCCATCAGTCAAAATAACATCCAGCAATCACCTGCCGGATACCCGCCAGTTCCCCAAGAAGGACTACCGCAAGGATGGACACTAGAACAATGGCAATATTATGGGCAACAATATTTAGATATGAATCGTAGGCAATGATATGGCAGAATATCCTACTCTGTGGTATGCATTGTGGGTGGTGATTTCTGTTTGTGGCGTAGCAACATGGTACTTGAGAAATTTTACACAAAGAGTCGAATTGACGAAGTTTACCGCATTTACCGGAGTTATTGCTATGAGCACTATGTTGCTATGGACTTTGATAGATTTTTGAGGGATTTGTATGGACCTATCTGGTATTGAGAATCATGCAATGTACGGCAAATATCCATGCCGACTACCAGTGTGGTGGGGTTTATTCGGGGAGGTAGGATTGGACCCTGAAATAAAACATATCAGTGGCAAAAAAGTGGTATTAAGAATCGAAAAAAGATTTAATCGATTTGAGAAAATATTGGCAAAGTTATTTCGCGCACCAAAAGAGATACGGAGGCCACTCGACACAAAGAATAGCATGTTATGGCAATTATGCGATGGCACACGTAAATTTGAACAGATATGTTCAATTTTAGACTCTTTATACCATGAGGACATATCACCTGTTATACATCGAACGGCGGCTGGAATTAACTTACTAAAAGAAAAAAATTTGTTGACAATATTGGATGAAACCTTCACTGGAAAATGGTCAATTGGCCAAGGGATCACTCCACAAAATCAAACATTAGAGACTCTCGATGATAGTTTAGGAATAACAGTTGAAGAAGAATAACTCAGAGCGGTTCCCATACTAACCTCAAACCAATACCATCGCTTGTTTTATCTTGTTTAGCATGTGATCTTGCCGAACTTCTAGTTGAGTCACTTTCCGTGAACCAACACCCTCCGCGAACGCAATAAATGTCTGAATCATTTTTATGAGGTGATTGCTTTGATGGAGTTGTGTAATCATTCCGATAATTATCCGAGCACCACTCTGATATCAACCCGTATAAATCAAAAATCTCCCAATTATTTGACTTCTTTAATCCTACTTCCCTTGTTGAAGCTCCTGAATTTCCCGCATGCCATCCATAGTCATCCAAATCACCATCGAAATTTCCAAAACACCACTTCGTATTTGTACCGGACCTTGCGCAGTACTCCCACTCTGCCTCTGATGGGAGTCTCCAAATCCCATCAACTGATAATCGGGTTTTGTTGAATGATTGATTCAATCGATTAACAAATTCCATGCAATCGACATATGAGATAGAGTCAACAGGTCTGAGACCAGAACTCCAACCTTCTTGGAATTTTGATGGATTAAATCCCATCACAGATTCCCAATGAATTTGTGTTACAGGTCTTTGGCCGATAAAAAATGGCCGTTCTATTTCCACTATGTGAGTTGGTAATTCCCTTGCAAGGCCGTCACCAACAAGGTCACCCATTGAGAATATACCGGGTTCAATTAATATGTATGTTCCACCGAATTCATCTTCAAATCGAGGCTTGGACAAATATCACACCTACTGAGAAAATGTCTTTGTTGTATCAAGCACAGATTTTACCAATTTTGCAAGCCTTTCTTTGTGATCTTCGCTAACTAAGTTACCATCCTCATCAAATGCTTCTTTGACTTTACCTATTGCAAGTTGTTCTGGAACGGGCCAAGCATGTAACCAGCGAAGTGAGATTCTCATGTGATTAAGCGTATTTGAATTCTCAATGCCGCCTAGTGTCGACATTAGGCCGAAAACCTTACCCTTGACGTGCTTGTTATACAACCAATCCAAGGTATTCTTCATCGCACCAGACATCGTACCATGATATTCAGGCGACGATAACAAAAATGCGTCGCATCGTGATGCAAGTTCTTGAAATTCTTTGACATTGGAATTGTCCCAACATCCATCCTCTCCAACTAGTGGTAATGGTTTCACATCTAAATCCCAAAAGTGAACTTCTGCACCATGGGATTTAGCAATCTCTAAAGCGTGATTTACCAGCATGCCACACTTAGAAGTAGGCCGATATTCTCCGCTTAACCCCAAAATCTTGAATGGGTACTCACTCATAAATATCCCAAGTATCCAAGGTTATTGAATGTAAGTGTTTGAACATACATAGATAAGTAACCCTTATGATTAGAATTCATTAGCAAGCGGATGAGGCATATGGAACATAACACCCACAATGAAATCAGCGACAATACAGATGATGTCAGCAGTCAAGTTGAATCATTGTTAATTAGCGGTGAAGAAGCATCAAGAGCTGGTGATGCAAAATCTGCTCTTGCCTCATTTAACAAAGCGATTTCACTAGATCCGTCATCCGACATGGCATGGTTCAATCGAGGAGTTTTACTAGAGGCACAACAGGATGCGAGAGGAGCTAGGCAAGCATTTCAAATTTGTTTGGATGTAAACCCAAATCATGCACCAGCGACTGCCAACCTATGCATATTGCTAGAACGGATTGGTGATGAATCTGGTGCTTACAGTATGGCCGTGAAAGCGCTTGAGTTTTATCCGGGCCATCCCACTATTGTCGAAGTAAGAGACAGATGTAAGGGTAGTGTTGCATCCAAACCCATTGAATCAATGCCCCAGGTTGAACAAATTGATCACTATGAGCAATCGGATGTAGAAAAGGTCGTTGAAGAAACAGGACTCACTAATGTTCAAGCAATTTTAGTTGAAGCAGTACACCACGACATTGATGAAAATCAGCAATTAGATATTGATGAACTAAGATCTGCAGCAGAAGTTGTTGTTGCACGGGAAGATATACAAGAAAGAATAGAAGTAACACAGCCAGTTGTAGAAGCCATACCTGATTTACCAGTCGTTCCTATTGAACCAGAAATCGAGAATGTTCTAGACCTAGATGCAATGGCTGAAGAAGCGAAGAACATGATACAATCTGGCGATGCCAAAGGAGCACTTGCCTTATTGAAGCCGCACTTGAAAACAGAAGCATCCAAACATGCTCCATCATGGTTAATTGCTGGCGGTGCTATGGCTAGATTAGACTTAGAAGACCACGCTATCTCAGCAATTGAACATGCCCAAAAATTGGATCCATCCAATCCAAAAGGATGGTTTAATTTAGGCTCGCTAAAACAAAGGAAAGGAATGTTAAGGGAAGCGTCTACATGTTACTCTAACGCTTTGAGGGAAGACCCATCCTACGTTAAAGCGGCAGAAAAATGGGCACCATTGGCAATGGAGATTAAAGACCCACAAGCCTATTTGTCAGCAGCTACAATTATTGTTGCTTCAAATCCGGAAAGCCCATTAAGAATGGAACTCGCAACAACCTTAGTTGAGTTAGCTGAAGGTGAATCTAGAGTTTTGGAATCCCAATCTGGACTACCGCCAACATTGCCAGAAGGCCCAGAAATGGCTAAAACTGCATTGGACTTAATCGGAGACGGAGAAACCGAATTACATGCAAGAGCACACACTATGGCGAACAACCATATGGAATCGGTGAAAATTTGGAAAGGCTTAATTCAAATTAACCGAAATGACTCAGAAATATGGCGTGGATTGGCTAAAGCTTTGTATGCTGCAGGTGACAACAACACTGCGGAAAAATGCAGAATAAAAGCCAATGAAATTGAAGCAATAACTGCGAATAAATCAAACATGATTGAAGAATCACAAACTATCCAATCACCACAACTAGAACAAATGTCTACACCTCAGAATGAAAATGAAGAGTTATCAAAATCAGTATCCGCTGTGAGTCAAGAAGAAATGATGTCTGCCAATCAACTACTTGCAAGACCTCAGCCGGCGGAACCTGTACAAGAACCAGTGACCAATCCCCAAGTAGATCTTGCAAAAGCTGCGTTAGAAGTTCAAAGCAATTCACTAGTCCAAGAAGAATTCCGCAACCCTTCATCAAATTCCGTGGCAAACCAAGACATCTCATGGTATAACCAAGGGGTTGCCTTAATTGAGGCGGGCAAATATGCCGAAGCGTTGTCATGTTTTGATAGAGCATTACCTTCATTCTCCAATGATGATGAGATGGTAATCCGTATCCTAAACGGCAGAGGTAACGCATTTTACTATCTAGAAAATTATCCCGCATGCGTAGAATCCTATCATCAGGCTATGCTCATAAGACCTGAAGAGGTTAGAGGTAAGACACTGTATAACATGGGGACAGCATACGCTGAGATGGAAAGGTACCAGGACGCTGTTAAGTGTTTCGAGCAAGCTATACCAAGAGGATTATCAAAAGATGAGATAAAACGTACCAAAGATCAAATCAGAAGATGCAACATCCTCATTAAAGAGCAAAAGAAGAAAAATAGGTGATTAATTGACTGCCAATAGTGACCTAATCAATAAGTTAGTTGAGGCAGGACTTGAAGAAAAGTATGCCTTGTTAATCATCGATATGGCCTCACAACCGCCTGCTAAAGCGAGTGAAATTGGTAAAAGACTGGGATTATCGAGGATGGATGCATACAATTCTCTCAAAAAATTACAACAACAAGGCTTAGTTAAAGCCACACTGGACAAACCGATTAGATTCTTTGGTTTGACGATAAATGAAGTATTCAAACAAATAATCAGAACCAAAGAAATGGATTTAAGAAGAATTAATGAAAATCTTAATTCATTAAATTCTTCATCCAATTACGCAATAATCTCAAGACAACTTGAATATGAAGAGGATTCATTTTCGGTATTAAAAGATCGGCATACAATACATGCCACCATCGAATCAATAGTTTCAGAGGCCGAACAACATGTCTGGTTGTTACTTGGTAGATGGGGAATACTACACATTTTGAGATCAGGATGTATTGACGCTATCACAGAGGCACTAAATCGTAATGTAGATGTAAAACTGGTTGTATGCATAGATGAAAAAACAATTAGATTTTACGACAAATTAGATTCTAGAATGGAAATTCGGCACCATGCCGATTTCAATCTATGTGGAGTTTTTGTCGATAATGAAGTAGGAATACAATTTGTCCAAACCGAAGAATCTCCAACTGGCAGAGGGAAGGAAGATACTGCAATACTAATGGAATCAGAAATGCTACTGACAGCCCAATCTGAACTACTTAAAACTCAATGGAATAGTGCTACATCGTACTCTACTGCTAAGGCTAAGATGGTTGATGGTTTGATGACTGAGCCACTAAAATTGACCCTCGGCGAAGGGTCATTTTATGAGAGATTTAAACAATCGATGAAGATGGGTATAGATAGCAACTCAAATGCGGTCCTCACTAAAGGTGGTGACATAATTGATAGTCGAGAAATACCACAATCAAATACCCTGACTGCTTTAGGAATCAATACCAACCAATTATTCGAGGATGTTGGATTTAGAATAGGTCAAGAATTAGCCGTGAAACTACAACACATTACCGACGACGAAATTTTTTGGAACAATATTAAGTCGGAATGGCAGGATTTAGGAATGGGGCAAATAGATTTTGATAATCTCCCCCCAAGTAAGATAACTGTTCTTGAAGGCAATGCATGTGGTGGACAGCCAGAAAAATCGCTATTTTTCTGCAATATGGATGAAAGTGTTATCGCTGGCCTGATTAAGGAAAGATATGATAAAAGTATACAGTCCTGCAAAAGAGAATGTGTCGACGATCAGAAATCTTGTTGTTATGAAATATCAATAGTCGATTGAACGGTCATCATTTGATGCACATATTCATAGAGATGAACACACTGGGATTACCATGGATTGTGGAACATGCGATAGTGCAAGTCCGGTTGTAGTTGAGACTCCGGCAGTCGTTAATGTAGAACTAACGATAACAGAAAACGCTAATTCAATGTTAGACCAAGCATTTGGTGATGACAGAAATATGGCTCTTTTAGTAGGTGTACTATCAGGCGGTTGTTCTGGTTACATGTATGATTTACAAATTGTCGAAGATACAGAAATTGATTGTCAAGAGTTGTCCGTCTCCGGGTTCAGAATCCTTATTCCTAATTCCTCGAGTCATTTACTCAACGGAATAGAGATTGATTACGAGGATAAATTGATGGGTGGCGGATTCAAGATAAACAACCCTAATGCCCAATCCTCTTGTGGATGCGGAGAATCGTTTGCATAGGTGATATTTTGCCTAGAATGGCATTCGACAATGCTCAAGCACTAATTTTCACAGGTAGTGACGTGGAGAAATTTCTCGACGGTCTTTCATCAAATAAAGTTGAGATTAATAGCGATGAGGTAATTGATACGCTAGTATTAGATAACAAAGCAAAAATCATTGCTCAAATGCATATTTTTAAATTGAACAATATGTACATCAGCGTCACAATTGCGGATGATTTCAACCGCATGATTGATTATCTAAATTCTAAAGTCCTGTCTCAAGATGTAACCATATCTAATGTAACTAACTTGAATCATATTGACATAGTCTATGATGAAGGAAAAGCTCATACTAAAATGAAAAAATTGAGCGAAATAACACAAATCGGGATAAACAATTTGTATACTGTGGAGATATACTCGAAGCAATTAGAACGATTAGAATTAGATGGGGATGATAAATCATTCACTGAATGGCGAATAGACAATCTTATTCCGTGGTATGACTATGAAATTTCTAGTTCCGTGAACCCGTACCAATGTGGATTAAACTATCAAGTTCATGAGGACAAAGGTTGTTTTACTGGTCAAGAGATACTAACAAGAATGAGGACAAGAAAAAAGGGAATTTACCGATTAGTATGTCGGAATAACTTCGATTCTTCAAAGTCAATTGCTTCCACTAAAGGTAGTGAAAGATCTCTGTACTTAGAGAGAAATTAGTATCCTAGTATGTCAGTCAATTGAGATTTGTAGAAGTTACCAGAATTTTGAAAACTAGTCAATTCGTCACTTGTTAACTCGAGCTCGAGTATTTTTTCAATGCCATTAGCCCCTAATATTACTGGAACTCCTATGTAAACATCATCAAGGCCATACTGACCAGTGAGGTAAGCTGAGGCTGGAATCAACCTTTTCCGGTCATTCAATACTGCTTCCGCCATGACTGCTGCCGCAGAACCCGGAGCATAGAAAGCTGAACCTCTCTCAAGCAACTTGACGATTTCTCCTCCGCCAGCGGCGGTTCTCTTACATATTGCTTCAATAGTATCTTTGTCAAGTAAATGTGTAATTGCAATTCCTCCAACTGTGGTAAAGCGAGGAAGTGGGACCATAGTATCACCATGTCCACCTAGAACCATTGCTTGGACATCTTCTTCGGAACAACCTACAGCATCGGCGACAAAGTGAGTCATTCTTGCGCTGTCTAGTACACCAGCCTGTCCACATACTCTGTGTGATGGGAAACCCGTAACTTTCTGCATATGGTATGTCATCAGATCAAGGGGATTAGTGACCATAATGACTACTGAGTCGGGAGCATGTTCTTTGATGCCCTCGCCGACTTGTTGGACTATACTGGCATTTTTCGCAATTAAATCTTCACGAGTCATACCAGGTTGGCGAGGAAAACCAGATGTGACAACTACAACATCTGCACCAGCGATATCCTCATAATTCGATGTGCCAGTAAGATTTCCATCATATTTTAGCACCTGCCCATTTTGAGCCATATCAAGCGCTTTTCCTTTAGCAAAACCTTCGTATATATCCAGCAAAACAATATCTCCAAGTTTCTTCTGTGCTAAGACAAAAGCACAAGTTGCACCTACATTTCCTGCCCCAATTACCGCAATTTTTTTCCTTGAATGTGACATTTCATACACCCTTCGTGTAGTGCCAAGTGTAGGAATAAAATAAGTTAGATGGTTTGATTTTGGTTTCCAATAATCCCCGTTTGAAGCGTCTTATCTAAAAGCCTCCTTTGTTTGGGGTTATTTGACCCAGTTTGTTTTACTAGGGTCGGTGGAGAAAATGAGACTAGGTGTACCAAAAGAACCGGACAATGAAACAAGAGTAGCAATCGTTCCTTCTAGCCTAAAAAAACTGATGAAAGCAGGCTTTGAAGTATTCGTAGAAAAAGGCGCTGGAATCTCAGCAAACTACTCAGACGAAGAATATGTCAATGCTGGGGCAAGGATAGTTAGTCGTGAAGAAGTTCTCGGCTGTGAGAACATTATTTGCATTAACTTTCCCGGGGTCGAAGGTATAGCCGACAATACTAATCTTGCATGCGTAGCAGATCCTTTCAGGAATCCAAACTACGTCAAGGAATGCTTAACAGCAAAAATCACTCTTATGTCTATGGATATGATACCAAGGAGGCTATCGCGAGCACAATCAATGGATGTCAATTCCAGTCAAGATAATCTCGCCGGCTACAAAGCTGTTTTATTGGGTGCCGCAAATGTACCCAAAGGAATCCCAATGATGACTACTTCTGCGGGAACCGTTAGACCTGCAAAGGTAGTAGTTATGGGTAGTGGTGTTGCTGGACTTCAAGCAATTGCCACAGCCAAGAGATTAGGTGCAGTCGTATATGCATCAGATGTTCGAAAGTCTGCAGCAGAACAAATCGAATCAGTAGGTGGACGATTCATCGAAGTTGATGGTATGGATGATTTTGAGGATGAATCAGGATACGCCAAACCACTGACTCCAGAATTTATCCAAAAAGTGAATGATACAGTTTGTGGTGTTGCAAAAGATGCAGATATCATTATCACCACTGCTAGAATATTTGGTAGGCCAGCACCCATAACAGTCCCAAGTAGCGCAGTGAGTGATTTCAAATCTGGTGCAGTTATTGTTGATATGAATGCTGACGTCGGTGGGAATTGTGAAGATACCAAAGCAGGAGAAATTATTACTACTGATAACGGAGTAATAATAGTTGGAACATCAAATCTACCGGGCACTATAGCCAACACAGCAAGCATGCTCTACTCAAATAATCTTACGACTTTCATAACCTCACTAGTTGATGACGGAAATGTGGTGCTGTCCGATGATGATGACATTCTATTCGGTGCGCCTGAAGATTCTGACTTTTATGTCAATGGAATGGGCGGAGTATTGATTTGCATAGATGGGAATATGCATGAAAAACAAACTAGATTGATGGGGGCGATTGAATGACACCAGAATTACTAATAGGCAGCATAACGTTATTTGTGCTATCTATATTCCTTGGATTTGAACTCATTACCAAGGTCCCCGCAACATTGCACACACCGCTCATGAGTGGTGCAAATGCCATCTCTGGTATCAGCATAGTTGGAGCCCTCATCGGTGCGAATGTTGCATACGATGGTGGAGACACTGCAGTTTCAGGTATTTTGGCGTTCGTTGCTGTTGTCTTGGCGATGATTAACGTCGTTGGAGGATTTGCAGTAACCAATAGAATGTTGAATATGATTGCTGGAAAGAAGAAGGGAGGCGCCTGAGATGGAAATAAGAGATTGGACATCTATCGGCTACCTAATTGCTGCAGCATTATTCATATTCGGGCTAAAAAAATTAGGACATCCAAGAACCGCACCACGAGGTAATCAATTAGGTGCGCTAGGAATGTTAGTTGCCGTTGTTACAACAGTACTTGACATGCAATTAGCCGAAGGTGACGCCGAGTGGACACTTATTGCCGCTGGTCTAGTGATTGGTTCATTGATTGGTTACTGGATGGCGGTAAAAGTTGAGATGACTGGAATGCCAGAATTGGTTGCATTGTTCAACGGATTTGGTGGTGCTGCATCTGCGCTAGTTGCTCTGTCAGAAACGTGGAGATATATCGAAGGCTCTACTTTACCCACTGGCTTGCAATTAACAGTAACTATGGTTGCTGCTGGGTTATCTGCTCTAGTTGGTTGGATGACTCTAACAGGTTCGCTTCTAGCAATGTTGAAGTTAAAGGGCGGGGTTGAAATCTTTGGCAAGTGGATCAAAACTCCAACATGGGGTCCAAGTTGGCTTAACGGACTAAAGGTACTGCTGATTATTGCGGCATTTGGATTGATTTACTATGGTATAGACAATCCAACTGATAAAAATGTCATATTTGCATTGATTGGCGTATCCTCTGTTTTGGGAATATTGCTAGTTTTACCAATCGGCGGTGCCGACATGCCAGTTGTAGTATCTTTGCTGAACTCTCTATCTGGTATAGCTGCGGCGTTTACTGGATTCATAATCAATAATTCAGTATTGATTGTTGCTGGTTCTTTGGTTGGAGCATCCGGTCTAATCCTTACTTTCATCATGTGTAAAGCTATGAACAGAACATTACCTGATGTCTTGTTCAAAGCATTCGGTGGTTCGGGTGAAAAAGAATCACTGACTAGAACAAAAGTTGGCTCTGATGCAGATGAAGTTGCCATGATGATCGATGGAGCACAGAAAGTAATCATTGTCCCTGGATATGGAATGGCGGTCTCCCAATGCCAACATCAAGTAAAAGAATTTGCAGACCTCATTGCCGAGAAGTATGACACTGAAGTTTTCTACGCGATACACCCAGTCGCTGGTCGAATGCCTGGACACATGAATGTACTGCTAGCTGAGGCAAATGTGCCATACGAACAGCTAATCGAAATGGATGAAATAAACCCAGAATTCCCAGATTGTGATGTTGCACTAGTAATCGGTGCTAATGATACTACTAACCCTGCAGCAAGAACCGGAGAAGGACCTCTCGCTGGAATGCCAATCATTGACGCAGACCAAGCAAGGACTGTTGTCATAATCAAGCGCTCACTGTCAGTTGGTTATGCTGGAGTAGATAACGACCTATTCTACATGGACAAGACCATGATGATGTTTGGTGACGGTAAGAAGATGATGACTGATTTGAACAATGCTATCAAAGAATCGTGATTAATACATTTAGGGAAAAAATTAGGCAATGTTCAAAGGTATGCTATTTTTAGAAAAATATGGGGAGACTGTGATGGGTATAAAGCCGCGGCTAATTATTGCAATCTTGGCTCTATTACTGCTCGCCCCTGCAGTCGCGAATCCAAACGGCCCTCCATGGCAAAATGGCTCTGACCTGGTTATTGACACAGGTTGTACATGTCACGGCGATGGTGCTCCATCAACCGAAGTAGTTGTCTCGATTTCTGGTGTACCACGTTCTTACTCAATAGGAGAATCCTATGAATTTACTATTTCATTGCAACATGCATCTAATGAAGATGGTGGATTCTTACTTTGGGACTATAACTCCGGGACACTACAGCCAGGTGAAGGCTCACAAACAGTTCCTGAGGAATCAGGTGCTCTTTCACAATCCGAGCCAGGTAATAACTGGATTGTCACATGGATTGCTCCGGATTCAGACATTGGAAGCGTATCCTTCCAACTTGTCGGTAATGCTGTCAACGGCAATGGAGAGTTCGATGGTGGAGATTTGTGGAACATACTATCCTTCTCAATAAGTGCACCAGACTCAACATATACTGACGATTCAGAAAATCTACAACTTCGAACAATTAGCGTAGGTGATTATGACTCATTATTTGTTGCTGAAGAAGATCCAGCAGCAGTCGAGGCTGCTCGACAAGAGGAAATTGCAGATGATTTCTTCACCAATGGAAATCTGTTTTATTGGACAACTTTGTCAATCATCATTGTAGGTGCGGTCGTTCAAGGAGAGTTCTACGAACGTCGATTTGGCGGCGGACCCCCTCATTTGGACATGAGTTTAGCTGTACCACAAGGAGTTCGCAGAGGTATACTATCAATTGTCACAATTTTGATGTTTGCTTGGTCATTAGATTCATCACAGTCCTGGGGTATAATCCTCCTAACGGGAATGCTAATGTTATGGGCTATTTTTGGTGTTTACAGAACTGTAGTTCAGGCTCGTGCACCAAAGCAATACACTGACCTAGTGTGATGGTGATCCTCTGAATTTACATTTGAGCACCGACTCAAATGCTAAAATATCAACACATACCAATGAATTATTTGCTAGAATTGGAATTATGCTTTTTGTGTGGGTTCTAGCATCCGTACCATGGTTGATGAATATCGATGAAATCTTGGCTTTTTTCATCGAGGCTTTAGATCCATGTGGCGAAAATTGTTTAAATCTGTATCAACCTGAAAAATGGTCTGAATTGCGATGGATAATCTCTGGTTTACTCGGATTTTTGTCTATCATTCCATTAGTAAATTTGCAAATATGGAATTTTGCTAAACCAGGATTGACAAGAGGCGAAAAGAAAATGTTGCGAAATGTATTGGTTTTACTCCCAATACTGTTCCTGTTTTTTAGTTATGTATCAATATTTATGATTCTACCTGAATTCTATCAAATGGGACATAATGTTCAAGTTGACTATGGCTTTGTCGTGAAATATGATGCTATATCCCTCATCCATTTTGCATCTATCATTTTGTGGGTTCAAGCTTTAGTTCTAACAGCAAGTTCAATTATGATTTCATCGGGTCTTACTGGAAATCTTGATTTAGAAAATGCAAATTGGTGGCGACTTAGAATATACGGTTTTGTTGCGATGGTTTCAATGTTGTCATATTATGAAAGAACCAGTAATGGATTGTTGATAACACTCGTAACGCTTGCAATTATTGAAACCATTTCACGACCATGGACGACAAAATCATCAAAATATTCGGTCAAATTAGAAACAAGTTACGATAACCGAGGAGAAGTTATATCTTCATTAAAAGTATCATGTAACTGTGTTAAAGGAGGCCTGAGTACGACGGACAAGCCAGCAATATCGTTAGAAAATCTTTGTAATGACAAATTAGTCCAGGATGAGTTAATTGGGATAATTATCAGATACAAACCGAATAAATTAATCGTAATAAATTGCAGTAAACCGGAAATTATTAGTTCACTGAACCAGACTTTTCCTAAAATTGAAATCGCATTTAATGGCTAATTATTCTATCAAAAATACCAACATTTGATAGACATAGATTTGTTGCTTACTATCATGAAGGGTAAATGGTTAGGTTTCCCACTAATCTTTTTGCTCCTGACGGCGGCTGTTTTATCATTTGTCAATGATGATATTGTAGAGGACTGGTTAAAGAATAATTCAATAACAATTCAAAACGATGATTCGGATATTCTCTCAATTCAAGAAATTGAAAACTGGCCGGTTATTATCGTTGATTTTAACGGCAGGAATACCAATCAGGATACGGCGATTAATGATGCTGAAGAAATGTTAATTCCACATGCTGATAACTATTTTTCTCAGTTATCTGGGGGAGAAGTCTCGGTGAATGTAGATGTACACCAAGTGATGGTTACTGCCACTGGTAGTCTCTCAGCTTATGGATCAGACAATGGTGTTGAAAGGGATTCGGCATCGGATGGAACACATCTACCAATGATATTAGCAGAAGAGGTGGTATCGAGTGTAAAAAATTCAATTGATTGGGATAAGTATGACTTGAATAGTGATGGTTCAGTAGACAGGTTACTGATATTACATACAACAATTGGTCAAGAGACTGGGGGTAGTTCCAATAGAATATGGTCACATTTTACTACATTTGAGAACACCATTGACCTTGGAGATCATTTATCTGTCGCCCATTACGCAATGGCGAGCCTAGGTTCTAAATCTGATGGTTTCGGTACAGCAATGCACGAAATGCTGCACCAAATGGGTGCATATGATCTGTACCCTTCAGATGGCCAACAAACATCGAATTGGAAGGGAGTTGGAGACTGGGACATAATGGCCAGTGGAAATTGGAATGATGATGGAAAAACACCCGCATTACCAATGTCGTCAACACTTGCAACAATTGGATTGAACAATTATGCGACCGTAGACTTCAATTGGGTTGAGCAAGAAGGTCATTGTTCTGCAGATAGTATTCTCTTTAGTCCTCAAGACATGGCGAAAATCGATTATAGAATACCAATTGGTCAAGGGGAATATGTATGGATAGAATACCGTGGCGGCAACCAGTATGACCAGCAATTACCAGGGACAGGAATATTGGTATCATACCAAGATACAACCATTGACGGATATGATGATAATGAACTCAATATCAATAACAAGCGACCGTATCTAAAAGTAATCGAGGCTGATGGAGATAACGAATTATTAAATGGTGGTAATGAAGGTCAATCTAGTGATTTATTTCGCAACGGTAGTAGTTTTGGCAGTACAGGAATTGAAATTCGTAATCATGACGGTATCCTAGTAAATTGGTATGCTCAAGTAATCATCTCAAATCAAATTGAAATTTTATTCAAAATGGA